>Ga0082212_10002814_pt1 | contig 24990 bp, 21 predicted proteins | sample TergutNt197P3_FD_71548 | JGI IMG/M metagenome (GOLD analysis project Ga0082212, IMG submission 71548) | Neocapritermes taracua P3 segment gut microbial communities from Petit-Saut dam, French Guiana - Nt197 P3 | ecosystem: Host-associated > Arthropoda: Insects > Digestive system > Gut ... | reverse complement strand
AGCCATTCAGGGGAAGACGCACATCAAACGGCGCCTGATAGATATGGCACTGCCCTTTTTTCTTTTCGATAAAGTTGAAAATACGGCTACCAATTTTCATCGAAATACGACCATGTATGCGTAACGGCCCGGCCATCAAATGAATAAATCCATCAATCAGTTCCCGCCGTTTATCGTCTATCCAGGTCAGATAATCGGCATATGTGTAACGTTTGGATGCGTCTAATTCAAGCGTCTCATACACGCCAAACGGTTCTTTTACAGTGTATTGCCTCGGTGACGTAAACGCATACGGCTTTCTTTTTTTCTTTTCCATATTCAGATTTTTTTACGCACAAAAGTAAATAACTATTTTAAAATTGCCAAGTTTATTCATAAAAATAACAACCCAATGGTGGCTCCCCTGGCGCTCATATTCGTAATCGTATAATCTGTTCGACAATACGTTCAACTTGCCTGCTGGCAAATGCCTTATCCATAGCCTGTTCCAGTGAAACAGGCCCGGGCTGTATGGACAGTACGGCAACGAACCCCTGTTGCAATAGCGCATCGGTATCTTCTACGGCGCCTCCGATAGCTATTACAGGAATTTGCCGCCTTTTTCCGGCTTCGAGAACACCGGCCGGCGTCTTGCCCATACCTGTCTGCCGGTCTAATTTCCCCTCGCCAGTAATGATCAGGTCTGCATGATGAATATGCTTGTCAAAGTCCAGCGCTTCCAATACCATTTGTATACCGGGTTTCAATGTGGCCTGCAGGAAAGCGAGGAATCCTCCACCCAACCCTCCGGCAGCGCCTGCTCCGGAAATGTGTTCAATATCTTTCTCTGTCGATGCGTGAATAACGGCTGCAAACTTCTTCAATCCATTATCCAGCCTGATAATCATCGCATCGTCCGCCCCCTTCTGGCGGGCATAAACAAACGCCGCCCCGTTTTCACCCGCAAAAGGATTATTAACATCGCAGGCTATGGTAAAAATGGCTTCCTGCAAGTCGGGGTTGACTTTTTCCGAATCAATATGCGCTATTTGTTCCAGAATCTGTCCGCCTTTATTCAATTCATTCCCATTTATATCAAGGAAACGGTATCCAAGCGCCTGCAACATTCCTGTACCTGCGTCATTGGTAGCGCTTCCTCCTATACCAATCAGGAAACGGCTACAACCGCGCCGTAATGCGTCTTTTATCATTTCGCCGGTACCGTAAGTAGTGGTAAGCATGGGATTCCGCTTTTCAGGAGGCACTAAGGTAAGACCACTGGCAGAAGCCATTTCAATCACAGCCGTAATTCCGTCGCCGAGGATTCCGTATTCTGCCCGTATTACGTTCATCAGCGGATCGTGTACTTCGCATGAAACGAAATGTCCGTTCATGGCGTCAACCAAAGCTTCGGTCGTTCCTTCGCCACCGTCAGCCACGGGAATACAGGCGACCTCGCAGTCAGGAAGTACTTTCCTTATACCGGCCTCTGCTGCACACGCAATTTCAAAAGACGACAAACATCCTTTAAATGAATCGGAAGCAATTACAATTTTCTTCATTTTTTTATTTTTCCGCATCCTTCCACCATGTATAAAACGCCGATGGCCAGCGTGCTTTTGGTAATTGATTTTGCAAATTTAGGATTTTTTTTCTTTGGATGGATAGAAATTCAAAATTTTCTTCATACTTTTGAAGCAAAAATCAATTATTATTCAAAATAAAATCATTATGAAACAGAGAATTATACCCCGTGGCGTTGTATGGCCATTTATTTTACTGACGAGTTTATTTTTTGCGTGGGCTGTGCCTAATAATCTAACCGACACCATGCTGGCAGCTTTCAAGCGGATCATGAGCATGTCGGATTCAAAAACGGCATGGATACAGGTCGTCTGCTATTTGCTTGGCTACGGATGCTGTGCTGTTCCGGGTGCGTTGTTTATCAAAAAATACACGTACAAATGGGGTGTATTACTCGGATTGTCCCTGTATATTCTGGGGGCGTTCCTGTTCTATCCGGCCAAACTGTGCCTGCAGGTCAATCCCGAACTGAGTTTTTCCATGTACCTGTTCGCCATCTTCATTCTTTTTGCCGGATTATCGGTACTTGAGACGGCTACCAACTCGTATGTATGTGCTATCGGTTCGGAAGCAACAGCCACGCAGCGACTTAACTTCGCACAGTCGTTCAACCCATTCGGGGCAATCACGGGCGTGGTTATCAGCCAGATATTTGTCCTTTCGCAACTGAACCTTTTTACAGCGTCCGAGCGTGCCACACTACCGGTCGAAGAACTTACCGCCATTCAGGGGCATGAGTTAAGCGCTGTTACCGCAACTTATATAGCTGTGGGGACGGTGATGTTAGTCATATTTTTGTCTATCCTGTTTACCAAAATGCCCAATCTGAAAGAAGGAGGCCAAAAATTAGATTTCAAAGGTACATTCCACCGGTTGATAAAAAACAGGAATTATGTGTGGGGTGTTATTGCCCAGTTCTTTTATGTTGGAGCTCAGATTGCCGTTTGGTCGTTTGTCATCCGTTATTCCATGCAACAGTTAAATATGAATGCGATAGTTGCCTCGCTGGGGGCTAATGCCTCGTCGGCTGACGTCATTCAGGCGCTTCGTTCGGTCGAGCCGGTAGCTGCCGGTTTTTATAACCTTTTTGAAGCGCTTGGGCTGGACGACCTCTTACCGCGAACATCCGAACAGGCCGGCGCCACCTATTATATCATGTCACTGATTCTGTTTGTCATCATGCGTTTTGTCTGTACATGGCTGATGCGTTATTTCCGCCCCCGAAAAATATTGGCAACACTGGCGCTTATTGCAGTAGCCTGCTGTCTCATTACCATTTATGCAAAAGGGGTAGTTGGCGTCTATTCATTGATATGTATTAGCGGATGTATGTCGCTGATGTTCCCAACCATTTACGGTATGGGCATTACCGGACTGGGCGACGACGTCAAAATCGGTGGTTCGGGTATGGTGATGGCCATTGCAGGCGCAGCAGTACTGACACAGATACAGGGTATTATTTCCGACATGTCGAGCATTGCACTGGCCTACTGGATACCGGCTATCGCCTTCGCCGTCATTGCCTGGTACAGTATGGTAGTTTGTAAAAGTATGGAATAAAGTTTTTCAATCGACTTTCCCAGCACGGGATGAATGACGTGAGGGGCAATCTCAGCCAACGGTTGCAGGACAAATGTCCGCCGGTGCATCAGGGGGTGAGGGATTGTCAGAGTCGATGATTGTAAAATCAGATCGTCGTATAGCAGGATATCAATATCAATCGTACGGTCGCGATATTTGCCGTTGATTGTTTTATTTTTTCGACCGGTGTCACGTTCAATTGCCTGTGTCGATATTAACAGTTCAGCCGGTTTCAGTTCGGTTTCCACTGCGATGGCAATATTCAGATAGGTCTCCTTCGATTCATATCCCCATGGATGCGTTTCATAAAAATCCGAAAGGGTGCGGATCTCCCCCACCCTTTCGGATATCAGCGCAAGCGCGCTTTCTATATTTCTTTGTTTATGTCCAAGATTGGAACCTAATCCCAAATATTTCATTACAAAATAAGCATAGCGTCTCCATACGCACAAAAACGGTATTCTTCCTTGATGGCAATGCGATAGGCGTCCATCACCAGGTCGTAACCGCCAAACGTGGCAGTCAGCATCAACAATGCGGATAAAGGCATGTGGAAATTAGTAATCATGCAATTAGCGATACTAAAGTCATACGGCATGAAGATAAATTTATTGGTCCATCCGTCATATTCTTTCAGATGCCCGTCCGTACTTACCGACGATTCAATCGCCCGCATGACGGATGTACCCACCGCACATACTTTTTTCCCGTTATCTTTTGCCTCGTTCACCGTATGGACCACCTTTTCGCTGATAATCATCTGTTCCGAATCCATCTTATGCTTCGACAAATCCTCCACATCAATTTCGCGGTAGTTGCCCAATCCGGAATGAACCGTCACGAACTCAAACTTGCAATCTTTGATTTCAAGGCGTTTCATCAGCTCGCGGCTAAAATGAAGTCCGGCAGCCGGCGCTACCACGGCGCCTTCTTCTTTTGCATAAATCGTTTGATACCGGTCGACATCATCGGGATCAATATCGCGTGTGATATATTTGGGAATAGGGGTATTCCCCATACCGAACAACAACTTTTTAAACTCTTCATGCGTCCCGTCATACAAAAAACGAAGGGTTCGGCCACGCGAAGTAGTATTGTCAATCACTTCGGCCATCAGCGAATTGTCTTCGCCAAAATATAACTTATTGCCTATGCGTATCTTACGGGCGGGATCGACAAGCACATCCCACAAACGTAATTCGGGATTCAACTCCCTCAATAAAAAAACTTCAATATTCGCGTCTGTCTTTTCCTTGTTTCCATACAGCCTTGCAGGAAACACTTTTGTATTATTCATGATAAAAACGTCACCCTTACTGAAGTATTTGATTAAATCTTTAAATATTTTATGTTCAATTTTACCTTTTTCACGGTTAAGCACCATCAGGCGCGACTCGTCGCGAAACCTTGCCGGATGTTGTGCAATTAACGCCGGGGGTAACGGAAATTTAAATTTGGAAAGTTTCATATTTTTGTATTTTATTAATTATCATTCATTAAAAAGGCATCATGTAAAAAAGAATCAATGTCGCCCGTATTAATACATTGTTCTAATGTCACATCGCCGACGCGGGTTCGCTCCAGTGCAATCAGGTGCGCGCCCGAATCAAGCGCCTGCCCGATATCACGCGCCAACGCACGGATATAGGTACCCTTACTGCATAAGACACGAATTTTTATAACCGGCAACCGGTATTCCAGCAATTCAAGTTCGTTGATCACCAATTCTTTCGCTTTAAGCGGGACGTCTTTACCTTTCCGGGCTAATTGATATGCCCGTTTACCATCCACATTACATGCCGAAAATGCAGGCGGTATTTGCCGGATAGAACCAACGAAACGATTTAAAGCATTTTCCACTTTTTCACGTGTGATATGTCCGGTCGGATACGTTGCATCTATTTCTTTTTCAAGGTCGAACGAAGGAGTAGTAGCGCCAAGCATCAAAGTTGCAATATATTCTTTTGCCTGTCCCTGAAATTCGTCGATCCGTTTAGTAGCCCGTCCTGTACAAACGATCAGGACACCTGTCGCTTTTGGATCCAGGGTGCCGGCATGACCCACTTTTATCTTTTTAATCTGCATTTTTCGCGACAGTTCGTAGCGAAACTTATTGACTAAATCGAACGAAGTCCAATCAAGCGGTTTATTAAAATATACAACTTCTCCTGCGATAAAATCCTTCATATATGAAAGCGCCAATAGAAAAAAACAAACAGCCCTAACAGAAAACAATAGAGCATAAAATAAAGCAGTTTTCCCTTTTTTACCAATTCAATCATCCATTTACAGGCCAAAGCGCCGGAAATGAATGCAGCCAGAAAACCTCCTATCATCATGCCCGCAGGCAATGAGGAAAATACAGTAATATCCCCACTTTTGAACACTTTGGCAATATCCAGTAGCGCTTCACCCAGCACAGGCAGGATAACCATCAAAAACGAAAATTTTGCTACTTTCTCTCTTTGATTTCCCAACAATAATCCTGTAACGATTGTTGAAGCGGATCGCGAAAGACCCGGCAGTACCGCACATGCCTGAGCCAGCCCAATGAAGAATGCATCCCGAAAAGAAATGTCATTTTTCCTGACATGAACGGCAAACATTGAAACAAGCAGGATGATCGAAGTCGCAATCAGCATCAGCGAAACCGGAAATAATCCGTTGCCAAAAAAACCTTCGACTATATCTTTGAAAAACAATCCGACAATGGCTACCGGAATCATCGACAGCAAAAGTTTGGATACCATCTTTGTCTCATCATTCCACTTGAAAGAAAAAAGTCCCTTAAACAATCCTGTAATTTCTTTCCGCAAAACAACGATTGTACTTAGTATGGTAGCAAGGTGAACCAGGATAGCAAAAGTCATGTTGTCCTTACCTTCCAAACCAAACAATGTGCCGATAATAGCCAAATGACCGCTACTGCTAACCGGTAAAAACTCCGTAAGACCCTGAATGATTCCTAAAATGATGCCTTCGATCCAACTCATGCCTTATTTTCTTTGTTTTGGTTCCGAACGTTTCTTTTTGTTTTTCAAAATGACGGCATCAACGTCTGTAACTCCACTTTCAGCTGTTTCTTTCGGTTTTTTCAAAATACCTACTACAACAAGTGCAAAACCTAATACCGTTACAATCGGAGCAATAACTATTCTACGTGCGCTAAAAATCGCCGGATTGAATGATACTTCATCCGGAGCTCCCCCACCACTCATTAAAACAAATCCAAAAATTATTAACCCGACAGCAATGGCTATCAATAAATAATTCTCCTTACCAAATGCAAAATCTTTCATATGTTTCAATTTTTTACTATTAATTCAAATATAATACAACTTTCCGTAAGATATGTGCAGATACCTGTTTACGGCAAAAAATGCTGCGAATATCGATAAAAAAATCCCCGATGCAAGTACAATTCCATATATAAGTAACATCGTTTCACTTTTCATAATTTCCTCCAGATTTACAAATTCCATACTTATATAATATAACGAACCCATTAGCAGGATTATTGCAAATATACCGGAAATAAACCCGGTCAGAAGGTTATTGCGTAAAAACGGCCTTCTAATAAAAGAAGATGTCGCTCCCACAAGGCGCATCGTATAAATCAGAAAGCGTTTCGAGTAAATCATCAGTCGTACCGTATTGTTTATCAGGACAAAGGATATGATGATGAAAACAAGGAAAAACAGGATTAATACATAACCGATGCTACGGATGTTCTGATTGACCATTTGCATCATATCTTTTCGATATTGCACTTCGGTAACGTATGCCTGTGCAGAAAGACGCTTTTCAATCAATGGCAACGAGTCGGGATTGGCGTATTCGGATTTTAACTTTATTTCCATTGAAGCATGAAACGGATTGTATCCTAATATCAATTCGGGATTTTCCCCCAATTCGCGCTGCATCTCAAGCAAAGCCTGCTCCTTCGAAATAAATTCGCTTGATTTTACGTACGGTTGACTGTCTAATTCACCCTGTATATTGCGTATTTCCGCATCCGTCAAATTTTCGGTCAGCGATACAAACATCGTGATGTTTTCTTTTACATAGCGCGACAGTTCATTACCGAGAAATCCCATGATAAGAATCAATCCCAGTAAAAAAAGCACCAATGATATGCTAATCACCGATATAAGATGCGAGTTAATAAATGATATTGTATTTTTCTTTCTTTTTCTTGCCATTTATAAGCCATTTTTTCCTTTAAAAATCTAAAACATCAGGGCAAACAAGTCAATATTATTCCCAATTTTAGCACAAAAGAAATACATTTTTATTGAAAAACCGAATTTTTACGTTTTTTTAATATTTATTCAACAAATTCACGTCCCAAAAGCGTCGCTGATGTAGCGCTCTCAATGTGGATTTTAACAAAATCGCCGATACGATGACTGCCTTTGTCAAAGATAACGACCTTATTATGTTCGGTATGACCGAAGAGTTGATTGCGCGAACGCTTTGAGACTCCTTCTACCAGGACTTCAAAGGTTTTACCTGTATCCCGCCGGTTGCTTTCGTCCGACAATTTATTTTGCAATGCTATCATGCCTTGCAGGCGATGAATTTTCAATTCTTCCGGGACATCGTCCGGCAGATGATTAGCCGCATAAGTGCCGGGCCGTTCCGAATACTTGAACATATAAGCGGAATCGAACCTGACTTCGTTCATCAGCGAGAGCGTTTCTGCATAGTCTTCTTCTGTCTCGGAATGAAACCCGCAAAACAAATCGGTTGAAATGGCGCAGGCAGGCAAAATACGACGAATTGCGGCAATCCGTTCGAGATACCATTCGCGTGTGTACTTTCGGTTCATCAACTGTAATATCCGTGTACTCCCCGATTGAGCCGGCAGATGTATAAACTTGCAAATATTATGATGCAGCGCCATCACTTCCAGCAACCGGTCGCTCATATCCTTCGGATGCGACGTCATAAAGCGAATACGCATCTCCGGCATTGCCTCTGCAACGAGTTCCAGTAAACGGGGAAAGTCAATGACATGGCCGTCAGCCATCTCATACCGGTAAGAATTAACATTCTGACCAAGCAAAGTTACATCCTTATATCCTTTGGAATACATGTCGCTTACTTCATTCAGTATACTATCCACATCCCGGCTTCGCTCGCGCCCGCGTGTGTATGGAACAATACAGTACGAGCAAAAATTATTACAGCCACGCATGATTGAAACATATCCCGAAACATTGACGCCAATCTTTTTCAAAGGCATAACATCATGATAGGTTTCCTGCTGCGAAAGCGTAATATTGATCGCCTTTTCACCATTTTCAACGGAGCCTGCGAGATTGGGTAAATCCATATACGAATCGGGTCCGGCCACGAGGTCAACACCGTAATTCCTGATCAGGTCTTCTTTCACCCGTTCGGCCATACAGCCCAAAACACCGATAATAAGCCCTTTCTTTTTCCTGCGGAGAGCATTGAAGTATTGTAACCGACTGATTACGCGCTGTTCGGCATTATCGCGAACAGAGCATGTATTCACAAAAATGGCGTCAGCCTTTTCAATCCGGTCTGTCAGTACATAGCCGGCCGTATTCATGACCGATGCAACCACTTCGCTGTCAGCTATATTCATCTGACAACCATACGTTTCGATATACAACATCCTTTCATCAATATCCTTTACCTGCTGTTCCATATTTTTATTCTTTCGGCTACAAAGTTAATGTAAATCGAAAATAAATTCATCATTCATACCTCATAATTCAAAATTTTGACTTATATTTGCACAAAAAAAATTATGGAAGAATTTGGCGACTGGATTTATATTATAGTCATTATCATTGCCGGCATTGCCAGCCTTATCAGTTCGACACGCAAGAAAGCGCGTCAGCTTGCCGAACAGAACCAGCCCCGTGAGATCATCACGGATAAAAGCGACAACGATGATATCTGGGATGATTTTATTCCGCAGGCCGAAACGAAACCTGTAGTTAAGGTTCAGCCTGAACGACAGGCGAAACCGGCTAACCTGTTTTTAAAAAACTATCACACGCCTATCATAGACATTTTTCAGGAAGGACAATCAGACATTCAATTTTCAGAAGATATGCCGCTGGTCGCCGAAGAAGAATATACTTCCATAACCGTCGACAACCTTCCGGACAATACCGACGAATGGCGTAAGGCATTCATTTATAACGAAATATTTAGCCGTAAAAACTGATGCAACATATTCATATAGTCATTTTTGATTTAGACGGTACGTTATTGGATACGATATCCGACCTGGCGCATAGCGTAAATTACGCATTAGAAAAATGCGGGTTTCCCATTCATGACATTGAATCCTATAAATGTTTTGTAGGTGACGGAATCAATAAGCTGCTGGAACGATGCTTGCCCGACAACGATAAGACTGAGAACAACATTGCGCGGTTAAAGGAACTTGTTATCGCTTACTATGATATACACAGTACGGATTACACCGAACCTTATCCGGGCATTCATGAATTATTGAAAACACTGCAATCCAATGGTTTGAAACTAGCTGTTGCATCCAATAAGTACCAGACAGCCACTGAAAAAATCATCTGTCAGTTTTTTCCCGAAATATCATTCACAGCAGTATTCGGACAGCGCGAAGGCATACCGGTTAAACCGGACCCGGCTATCATTTATGATGTTCTTCGTATAGCCGGCGATTCGCCTGAAGGAGCGTTATACATCGGCGATACCGGCGTCGACATGACAACGGCGTCCAATTGCGGCGTGACGTCTATCGGCGTCACATGGGGGTATCGTTCACGGGAAGATCTTGAAGCGGCAGGAGCAAACTACATAGTCAATACAGCACAGGAAATAATAAAATTAATAATATAACAAATATGTCCTTTAAGAAAATATCGGCAGATGAAGCCGCTTCGTTAGTGAATAACAGCGACAATGTGGGATTCAGCGGATTTACGCCGTCAGGCTGCCCGAAAAGCGTTCCGAAGGCAATAGCAAAACGCGCAGAGGAAGAACATAAAAAGGGAAACCCTTTCACTATCGGCATTTATACCGGCGCTTCGACAGGCGACAATATAGACGGTGCACTGGCGCGGGCAAAAGCGGTCAAGTTCCGTACGGCCTACCAATCCAACAAAGACATGCGTGCTCTGATGAATACTAACGGAACGCATTATTTCGATTTGCACCTATCCGAATTACCCCAAAACCTGCGGTACGGATTTCTGGGGAAAGTGAATGTAGCAGTCATTGAAGCGACCGACGTTACCGGCAATGGCGAAATCGTCCCTACCGAAGCAGTTGGTATCTCTCCGACAATTTGCCGGTTAGCCGATAAAATCATCGTGGAACTAAATCATTTTCACCCGAAAGAACTGAAAGGGATGCACGACATTTACGAGCCGGCCGACCCGCCCCATCGTCGCGAAATACCGGTATACAAACCCTCAGACCGTATCGGAACGCCCTGTTTAAAAGTTGACCCGAAAAAAATTGTCGGCATTGTTGAAACAAACACGGTATCCGATGTGAGTCCGTTTACTCCGCTTGACGACGTCACTTTGGCTATTGGCGAAAATGTATCGAACTTTTTAGTCAGCGAAATAAAAGCCGGACGGATTCCCGACACGTTTCTTCCCGTTCAAAGCGGCGTAGGCAATGTCGCCAATGCCGTGCTGGGCGCTATGGGAGCAAATAAAGGCATACCAGCATTTAATATTTATACAGAAGTGATTCAGGATGCCGTCATACAGCTAATGAATGACGACCGTGTGAGTTTTGCAAGCGGCTGTTCGTTGACCGTCTGCAAGGAAGTTCTGAACGACATCTATACACGCCTTAACTTCTTCAAAGACAAAATACTGCTCCGTCCGCAAGAGATAACAAACAGTCCGGAAGTTGTACGCCGCATGGGCGTGATCACAATCAATACGGCGCTCGAAGCCGACATCTTCGGAAATATTAACTCCACGCACGTACTGGGCACAAAAATGATGAACGGACTTGGAGGATCGGGCGATTTCACACGCGCCGCCTACTTATCCATTTTTACGACTCCTTCCACGGCTAAAGGTGGTAAGATTAGCGCATTTGTCCCAATGGTATCCCATCTTGACCACAATGAACATTCTGTAAAAATAATCATCACCGAGCATGGCATCGCCGATCTCCGCTGCAAATCGCCTGTCCAGCGAGCGCGTACGATTATTGATAACTGCGTTGACCCGGACTACCGTCCGTTATTGAACGAATATCTCAACATGGGAATCGCCGGACAGACGCCGCAAAACCTCAATTGCTGCTTTGCCTTCCATCAGGAGTTCTCCAAAAGCGGCGACATGCACAATGTAGCGTTTTAATTATTAGTGTTTATGGTTAAAAAAGTAAATGCTACCCATTGGCAGCATTTACTCATTACGATATTTTGAAATCCTACACGTTTCTCAACGAGCATATTTCCACGGGTGTATATAAATTTGATTAGTCATTGTTCTTTATCTATAGTAATTGTTCATTATCTAAATCTATTCAAAGTCATTGTACTCCATATATTACCCAACTTTCAATTCCGGCTACAAACATAAAAAAATATTTTTTAAACACAAAAAAAAATAATGTTAATATTATATAATAACATTTTTCTTTTTTCATACCGGTTGGAAAAGAACCTGATGTTACGATTTCCAAAAATCCCTAAGCACCTGATTAACTTCATCTTGATTTAATTCTTTTACATTTGTTACGGTAAGCATTGTCGATAAAAAATTTCCATACTGGTTACATTCCAGAATAACCGTTTCAAGAACTTTTTTTATATTGACCGTGAACGGGAGCAAAATAACAAGTTCTACATAGTTGCTTTCGATAGACAGGCGCTCTATCTCGCAATCATATTTCGGCAAAATATATTCAAACTCCTTTTCAATGATTCTCCCCTGATAATCTGCAAAAGGACTTTTTTGTGAAGACAATAGCAATACATAGAAACGAAGCTTCCCGTCTTTGCCGCCCAGACCGGTTGAAATAAATATCTGTTTTTCGCCCGACAGTTCGGTTTCGATCGCAATACGGCTTTCCATTAATGCCATTGATGCCCAATGTACAAGTTCCACATCGGGATTTTTTGCATATTGTTCTAATAATCGATAAGCACGTATCTCGGAAGACGAAGCCAGTATGGAGAGTATCTTTTTCTTTTCCTCCTTTAAAAGTTCGACACTTTCCAGTTTTTCCAAAAATTTATTATAATCGCTTTCATTCAATTTTTTACGACGTCTTTTTCGAACAAAGTATGAATAAAGTAAATATTCTATCTGTTGCTCAATCGGCACATGATGATCAAGAATATGAAGCCGGCCATCCATATTTTGTAAAGATTCACTAAACTTGTTAAAAACATCTCCCTTACTTTCCATATAACTACTTTCATTAAAGCGCAAAAGTACATCAAATAATTTAAAAGTGAAAAAAATTTTTAATAACTCTCGAACTCAACTTTCAACTCTCAATTATTTTTTCTACCTTTGCTCTTCCAAATCATTCAATATGGAAATAAAAAGCGCTACATTTATTATAAGTAATAAGGATGTATGGAAGTGTCCGGAAGGAACGCTGCCGGAATATGCTTTCATTGGCCGTTCCAATGTCGGTAAATCGTCCCTGATTAATATGATTACGAATCAGAAACAACTGGCGTTAACATCGCAAAAACCGGGTAAAACGCAATTAATCAACCATTTTTTAATAAATAATGATTGGTTCCTTGTCGATTTGCCAGGATATGGGTATGCGCAGAGAGGTAAAACCGGACGCGATACGATCCGAAAAATAATTGAAGATTATATTCTGGAACGCACGCAACTGACAAACCTGTTTGTGCTTATCGACTGTCGGCATGCACCACAGTTAATCGATCTTGAGTTTATGGAATGGCTGGGTGAATCAGGCGTTCCGTTCTCTATTATTTTTACAAAAACAGATAAAATAAGTAAAAGCAAACTGGCTGAAAATGTCGAACTCTACCAAAATAAAATGTTTGAAAAATGGGAAGAACTACCCCCGATGCTGTTTTCTTCTGCTGAAAAAAAAGAGGGAAAAGAGGATATCCTGTCTTATATTGAAAAAATAAATAATTATTGATTGACGTTTTGTAACTCATAATTCGTAATTAAAATGATCGTTTGCATTGCTGAAAAACCAAGTGTTGCGCGTGATATAGCCAGCATACTTGGCGCTACGCAGAAAAGAGATGGTTATATGGAGGGGAATGGCTATCAGGTATCGTGGACATTCGGGCATTTGTGTACATTGAAAGAACCGCATGACTACATGCCGGAGTGGAAACAGTGGAATTTGCGCTTTTTACCGATGATTCCATCGCGTTTCGGAATCAAACTAATCGACAACCCAACCTACCAGAAACAATTCGGCATACTCGAAAAACTAATCCGCAATGCAGATGAAGTCATTAACTGCGGCGATGCCGGACAGGAAGGAGAACTGATACAGCGCTGGGTTATGCAAAAGGCTGGATGCCGCTGTCCTGTTAGACGGTTATGGATTTCTTCGCTGACTGAAGAAGCGATACGCGACGGTTTCCAGACGCTCAAAGATGAAAAGGACTATCAGTGTCTTTATGAAGCCGGCCTGTCGCGCGCTATCGGCGACTGGATACTGGGAATGAACGCTACACGCCTGTATACCCTGCGATATGGACAAAACAAACAGGTATTGTCCATCGGACGCGTCCAAACGCCAACACTCGCGCTTATCGTAAAACGCCAGAAAGAAATAGAAAATTTTATACCGGAACCTTACTGGGAATTGAAAACCGTTTACCGCGATACGACCTTTTCTGCTGCACAGGGAAAATTCCAGCAAAAAGAAGAAGGAGAAGCATTGATGCAAAAAATAATGGGCAAACCTTTCATCATCACCGATGTGTCGAAAAAGAAAGGGAAAGAATTGGCGCCGCGTTTGTTTGACCTCACCTCGCTGCAGGTGGAATGTAACAAAAAATTCGCTTTTTCGGCCGATGATACACTCAAACTCATCCAATCGCTTTACGAAAAGAAAGCGACCACCTATCCGCGCGTGGATACTACTTTCCTGAGCGAAGATATTTATCCCAAAATACCTCAAACGCTCAAGGGATTAACAGATTATACGACACTGACCGCACCATTGCTGGCTATAAAAATTCCTAAATCAAAAAAAGTATTCGACAATACAAAAGTGACCGACCACCATGCCATCATACCGACCGGCGTACCGGTTCGTAGCCTGAATGATAATGAACGTAAAATCTATGACCTTGTTGTACGGCGGTTTATCGCCGTCTTTTATCCCGACTGTGAAATATCTACAACTACCGTATTGGGTGAAGTGGATGATGTGAAATTCAAAGCGACGGGAAAACAAATCCTGAATCCCGGCTGGCGTATAGTTTTTGAAAAAAAATCATCGACGGATGCAAACGGTCAAAATAACAGGGATGACACGCAAAATAATGACAACGAGCGCCAACAGGCGGAAGAAAATGCCGTCCTGCCTGACTTCACAAAGGGAGAAAGCGGACCGCACAAACCCTCTTTTGCCGAAAAATGGACAATACCGCCCAAGCCCTATACCGAAGCAACACTCCTGCGTGCTATGGAAACAGCGGGAAAGTTTGTCGACAATGACGAACTGCGCGATGCCTTGAAAGAAAACGGTATCGGACGCCCCTCCACGCGTGCCGCTATCATTGAAACATTATTCAAACGCAACTATATCCAAAAAGAACGCAAAAACCTGTATGCTACCTCTACGGGCGTAGAACTGATTGATACGATACAGGAAGAACTCCTGAAAAGCGCAGAACTGACCGGTCTGTGGGAAAATAAACTGCGCAAGATCGAAAAAGGGGCTTATGCGGCGCGTTTGTTTATAGACGAGTTGAAAGAGATGGTTGCAGTCATTATCAAAAATGTTCAATCCGACAGTTCAGCACGTACCATTACCATTGACAATACATATATTAAAAAAACAGCAGAATAAAATCAATAATCAAAACGATATGAAACAGGAAATTTTAAAAACCGTTACCATGTACTTATTTTTATATGTCATTACGAACGCAGTGAAGCAATCCGGATTATTGAAATTCAATGGGTTGCTTCGGTCTATCGCCCTCACAATAGCGCTTTTGCCAGCTATTGAGGCAATCGCAGCCGAAAAAAGTCTCGTTTATAAAATAGACATCAAAAAAGAGATTAACAAAACTACGCAAATTTACCTGAATAAAGGACTTGCCGAAGCGCAAGCGCTTAATGCCGACGCCGTACTCATTCACTTGAACACCTATGGCGGACTGCTTGATGCAGCCGATTCGATGCGAACGGCTATACTGTACAGCCCAATCCCTGTTTATGTTTTCATCGACAACAACGCCGCCTCCGCCGGAGCGCTTATCTCCATCGCCTGTGAAAAAATATACATGCGCAAAGGCGCAAGCATCGGCGCCGCTACCGTTGTGAACCAGACCGGCGAAGCATTGCCCGACAAATATCAGTCGTACATGCGCTCCATGATGCGCGCTACCGCCGAAGCGCATGGACAAGACACGATTATAAACGGCATCGATACAACTTACAAATGGATTCGCGATCCAAAAATCGCTGAAGCAATGGTCGACGAGCGGATATATATTCCCAATTTGATTGACACAGGGAAAACGCTCACTTTTACGACCGATGAAGCTGTAAAATGGGGATTTTGCGAAGGAGTCGCCGAAACGACGGATGAAGTTATCACTAAATATCTATTATATGATAGTTATCATGTAAAAATCTATAAACCCTCCTGGATGGACAACCTGAAAGGATTTCTGATGAATCCGATCTTCCAGTCGATTCTTATCATGATCATTATCGGAGGCATTTATTTTGAACTTCAGACTCCCGGTGTCGGTTTACCATCGGCAGCCGCTCTCATTGCCGCTATTTTGTATTTTGCTCCGCTATATATCGAAGGCCTCGCTGCCAATTGGGAGATACTTATTTTTCTCATAGGACTCATACTCATTGTCCTTGAAATATTCGTCATTCCAGGGTTCGGAATAGCAGGCATATCCGGTACAATATTAATTATCACCGGATTAACCCTTGCTTTAATTGACAATATCAACTTTAACTTCGAAAATGTCGCAAGTTTTGAAATCAGTCGCGCACTAATAACTGTAATAATAGGTATTACAGTTGGTTTCGGATTCATGATATGGCTATCAGGCCGTATTGGAGAGAAAGGTATGTTTCACCGGATCGCGCTTGCAGCCGATTTGGAAACGGCTGTCTCCTCCCCTACCCTGTCGAACCTTATCGGTAAGGAAGGGATCACGGCAACTGTCCTTCGTCCATCAGGAAAAGTGATTGTTGACGGCGATTATTATGACGGCATCTCGGAATCCGGATTTATTGAAAAAGGCGTCAAAGTGACTGTTGTACGCTTCGAAAACGCACAGGTTTACGTAGAATTTTTACCAATATAGTTACTTCAATTCTAACAGAGCGATGTTTTCAACATGGTGGGTATGCGGAAACATGTCGACAGACTGTATTTTTCTAACATGGTAAAGAATACTTAACCGGTTCAGATCACGTGCCTGTGTGGCTGAATTGCAACTTACATAGACAATTCGATTAGGAGATGCTGCAAGGATGGTATCTATCACATCATTGTGCATACCTGTACGTGGCGGGTCAGTGATGATAACGTCCGGCTTCCCGTGTTCAGCAATGAATTGAGGCGTTAACAGGTCTTTCATGTCGCCTGAAAAGAATTGAATATTGTTCAGGCTGTTAATCGCCGCGTTTATTTTAGCATCATTAATCGCTTCCGGAACATATTCAATACCAATTACTTTCCCAGCGTTACGGGCGATAAAAGCCGCGATTGTTCCTGTGCCGGTATATAAATCGTATACCGTTTCGTTTCCTGTCAGTCCGGCGAATTCGCGAACAATCGCGTAAAGTTGATAAACCTGCCGGCTGTTTGTCTGATAAAACGATTTGGGACCGACTTTAAATTGCAAGTCTTCCATTTTTTCAATCAGGTGGTCTTTTCCATAGAAAGTCTGAACATCAAGGTCGGTTATCGTATCATTACATTTTCCGTTGATAACATATAATAATGAAGTTATTTCGGGGAAAGTCTCTTTTACGGCGTTAAGCAGGTTTTCCCGTTTTTCACTGTCTTCTTCAAAAAAGATAACAATTAACATAATTTCTCCGGTGGAAGCGGTACGGATAATTATGTTTCTGATAAAACCGTTTTGTGCGCGAAGGTCGAAAAACGGATAACCGTGGTCGATGCAAAAATCCTTAATAAATAGACGTATACAATTTGAGATGTCGTCCTGTAGCCAACATTTATGTATATCAAGTACTTTGTCGAATCTGCCGGGGATATGAAAACCGGCGCCATTCAGGTTGGTTATTTCTGAAGTTATGTCGATTTCGTCGGCTGTTAGCCAGCGCCGGTTGGAAAATGTAAATTCTAATTTATTCCTGTAACAGATCTGCTGTTCAGAACCAATAATTGGCAAAATTTCCCCTATGTCAATTTTTCCGATCCGTATCAGGTGATCAGTCACTTGTTTTTGTTTGTATTGCAGTTGGGTTGGATAGGCGATGTGTTGCAATTGGCAACCGCCGCAGACAGCAAAATGTTCGCAAAATGGTTCGACCCGTTCGGCAGCATATTTATGAAATTTTACAGCGCGTCCTTCTGCATAGCTATTTTTTTTACGTGTCAGTTGAATATCTACCAAATCGCCCGGTGCAACCCAAGGCACAAAAACAACCCAATCGTTTACACGTGCTATAGCCTTTCCTCCGGCAGCAATGTCTGTTATCTCTATTCTTTCCAGAATGGGTAATGGCTTCCTTTTATTTTTCAAAACAATCAGTTAATTATATTTGGATGCAAAGGTAAATAAAAATTATGAATCATGTTTTCCCTTTTTCATAAAATAGAATCAGTGATAAATTGAGAATCCAGGCTACTACACACTAACCGGTTGAAAAAGAAGACATAACAACAATCTTTTGCATTTTTCAGTTAAAAAATATAACATTTTTGTTTTTTATCTTTTTATATATTGTAACTTTGTGCTTTTAAATAAACCAAATATGTAAATATTATGAAAAGATTTTTATATTTTATTGTTTTGGCGTTCATTCCCCTATCAATGGGATGGGCGCAGGGCGGTCTTGTTTATGAGACACGTACCGTGAAAAGTGAAATCCTGAAAATGGATCGAAAGTATTCCATCTATTTGCCTCCCGGTTATAATGAGAGCGATCAGTCCTATCCTGTATTATACTTGTTGCACGGATCGGGCGACGACCATACGGGCTGGGTACAGTTCGGACAGGTACAACATATTGCCGATCAGACGATTGCCGAAGGAAGATGCGCCCGGATGATTATTGTGATGCCGGATGCAAATACCGGAAGGAGAGGTTATTTCAATGATATTCGGGGTGATTTTAATTATGAAGATTTTTTCTTCAGCGAATTAATTCCGCATATCGAAAAAACCTACCGGGTGCGAACCGAGCGGCGTTACCGCGCAGTTTCCGGCTTGTCGATGGGAGGCGGCGGAACGATTTTTTATGCACTGCACCGACCCGATTTATTTGCTGCTGCAGCGCCGTTAAGCGCCTCGACTGGAAACTGGGATTTTGAACAGTATAAAAGCCGTCAGAGAAACACATCGCCAAGTGTTACGGAGGCACAGTTGGAAACCTTTTACAAACATCATAGCATAGAAGAAATTATTAAGGCAGCCCCGAAAGAAGACCTGGATAAAATCAAACAAGTTCGATGGTATATCAGTTGTGGCGACGACGATTTTTTGTATGAAGGCAACAGTATGATGCACATCGCTTTCAGGAAGAGCGAGATTCAGCATGAATTCAGGATAAAAGACGGAGGCCATACCTGGACATACTGGCGCATGGAATTACCTTTGGTATTGGAGTTTGTTTCCAAATCATTCACGCAGTTTTAATACATGGATACGTGATATTTAAAAATAAGAACATATGAAAAAAACATTTATTACAATTATCAGATTAGCCGTAGGGTGGCATTTTCTGTATGAAGGATTGACGAAGTTAATTTCGGAAAACTGGTCGGCTGAGGCTTACCTCAACAATACATTCGGCACATTTTCCGGTTTCTATCACTGGCTTGCCTCCTCACCGTCCATGTTGCAGGTTGTTGATTTCTGCAATATCTGGGGTTTGATACTTATCGGACTGGCATTGTCATTCGGTTTAGTAATACGCTGGGCGTCGCTGGGGGGCGCGCTCCTGCTTGCTTTATATTACTTTGCTTATCCTCCCTTCGGGAATGCTATGCCGATGGGCGATGCAAATTATTATATAGTGGACAAGAATTTTATTGAAGCAATTATTCTAATGTATTTCGTTTTTAGCAGCGAAAAAGGATATTGCTTGCAAAACCTGATCACCATCAATGATATCAAGAAATTTTTCACTTCAAAAAACAAGTCTGAAGAACCACAGTCTGTTGAGGTAAAAGGCCGCAGGGAGGTTTTGAAAAATCTTGTCAGTTTGCCTGTATTGGGCGCATTGGGCTGGGGCGCCGGCAGAACGTTTAAATGGTATGGATTAGATGGCTTGTCGGGTGCTACCATACAAATTAACAGATTAAATATTAACGAATTGACTGGTGAACTGCCGAAAGGAAAAATAAAGAATCATGAAATCAGCCGTTTGATTATGGGCGGCAACCTGATCGGCGGATGGGCGCACGCACGGGATTTGATATACGCCGAGAGTTTGTTTAAAGCCTACAATACAGAGAAAAAGATTTTTGATACGCTGATTCTATGCGAACAGGCAGGCATCAATGCGATGAATATCGGTTTTCCGACCATGCAACTCCTACAGAAATATAAGAAATTAATGGGTAGCAAGTTGAATGTAACTGTCCAGGTAGCGCTTGACAAAAATAATGCGGATATTTACGATAATGTGACCAGAGCGATAGATAGCGGTATGGATATGATCCAACTACAGGGGAATCAGTGTGACTGGCTTTCGCGCGACGGGGATTTTGATACGATAGCAACATTTATGGAACGGATCAGAAGTCAGGGCTATCCGGCAGGTTTGGGCGCTCATACAATTGATTCGTTTATTCTGTGCGAAGAACATAGCATCATACCCGATTTCTATATGAAAACAATGCACCACGACCGTTACTGGTCGGCTCATCCGCGTGAAAATAGGGTAGCATTTGAAGTGGACGGGAAAAAACATCTTGACCATAACATGTTCCACGATAATTGTTTTTGTCCTTTCCCGGATCGGACGGTTGAGTTTGTTAAAAATACAAAAGTGCCGGTTATCGGCTTTAAGGTACTTGCCGCAGGCGCTATCCATCCGAAAGACGGTTTCAAGTGGGCATTTGAAAATGGCGCTGATTTTATCTGTGTCGGCATGTTCGATTTTCAGGTTGTAGCCGATGTGAATATCTGTATAGATACGCTTGCAGGGTTGCAGGGTCGGACGAGAGCCTGGTATGCGTAAACATTAAGAATGTTACTTGAAAGTTGAAAATTATTTTTCGAAATTCGTAATTTTTAATTCGTAATTATTTTCTATCTTTGTGGCCTCAAAGGATATTATTTTATTAATTTATATTTTATGGATAAAAAGAGAGTTTATTTCTTTGGCGGAAAGACGGCTGAAGGTAAGGCAGACATGAAAAATTTGCTGGGCGGTAAAGGCGCCAATCTTGCTGAGATGTGCTTATTAGGGTTACCTGTTCCGGCAGGACTAACGATTACGACCGAGTGTTGTACGGAGTATTACGAAAACGATTGTCAATTACCGGCCTCCCTGATGCCGGATGTATGGGCGGCAATGGAAAAAGTAGAGGATGTGATGGGTCTGAAATATGATGACGCCGACAATCCGTTATTGATTTCCTGTCGTTCCGGCGCGCGGAGTTCGATGCCGGGAATGATGGATACGGTTTTGAACATCGGTTTGAGTTCCAAAACCATTCCGGGTCTGATTAAGAAGACCAACAATCCCCGTTTTGTTTATGATTCGTATCGTCGTCTGATTATGATGTATGCCGATGTGGTCATGGAAAAAGCAGAAGGCCTGGCGCCGGCAGAAGGAAAAGGTATTCGTAAACTGCTGGATGACATGCTTGACGATTTCAAACACGAAAAGGGATATAAATCGGATACCGAGATTACAGCCGATGAATTATTGGAATTGGCGAATGCATTCAAAGCAAAAATAAAGGAAGCGCTCGGGACAGAATTTCCGGATGATTCCAAAGCGCAGTTGGAAGGCGGTATCAAGGCAGTTTTCAAAAGCTGGAACGGGAAAAAAGCCATTTCCTATCGTCGTATCGAAGGTATTCCCGATGAATGGGGTACAGCCGTCAATGTGCAGGCCATGGTATTCGGGAATATGGGCGACAGTTCTGCCACCGGCGTTGCTTTTACCCGCAATCCGGCAACCGGCGAAAATCAGTTCTATGGCGAATGGCTGATCAATGCGCAGGGCGAAGATGTAGTAGCAGGAATCCGCACGCCAAGTCCGTTAAACGATGCAACCAAAAACGACCAGAACAGACACTTGCCCTCCATGCAGGAATTGACGCCGGCGACCTATCAGGAGTTGGATAACATCCGTTTGATTCTTGAAAAGAACTATCGCGATATGCTTGATATAGAGTTCACTATTCAGGAAGAGAAATTGTTCATGCTGCAATGCCGCGTTGGAAAACGTACCGGAGTTGCCGCTTTGAACATGGCATTGGATATGTTACATGAAGGACTGATCACCGATAAGGAAGCGGTTATGAGGTTATCGCCCGAGCAGTTGGACGAACTCCTGCATCCTATTCTGGATGTTATTGATGAAAAGAAATATACCGCTATAGCCAAAGGATTACCGGCAGGACCCGGAGGCGCTGTGGGAGTGATTGCACTCACCAGCGAAAAGGCAATAGAATATGGGAAGTTGAATACGCCATGTATTTTGGTTCGTGAAGAAACGAATCCCGAAGATGTGGAAGGCATGCGTGCGGCAGAAGGTATTTTGACGGCTCGCGGCGGGATGACTTCACATGCTGCTTTGGTAGCCCGCGGATGGGGAAAATGCTGTATCGTAGGTTGCGAGGCAGTGCATATCAATTTAGATGCCAATAAAATTACAATCAACGGTAAATCCTATAAGGAAGGTGATACGTTAAGTCTTAATGGCACCAAAGGCTGGGTATACAACGTTGCTCTAAAAATGGTTGATGCAACCGAAAACCCACGTTTCCAGGAATTTATGACGATTGTAGACAAATATCGTACCATGGGCGTCCGCACCAATGCCGATACACCGGAAGACGCACAAAACGCAGTTAATTTCGGCGCAGAAGGAATCGGACTGTTCCGTATCGAACATATGTTCTACGGCAAAAACAGCGAAGCGCCTTTGGCAAAATTACGCAATATGATTTTAGCCAATACGACTGCAGAACGCATTACTGCATTGAAAGAACTGGAACCATTTGTTCGCGAAGCCGCCAAGGGAACATTAGATGTGTTAGACGGCAAACCGCTTACATTCCGTCTGATGGACCCGCCTTTGCACGAATTTGTTCCGCAAACGGAAGACAAACAGCGCGAACTTGCAAACGAAAAAGGAATGGCTTTTGAAGAAATCAAACGACGGATCGATGCGTTACACGAAGTCAATCCGATGATGGGACTTCGCGGCGTCCGGTTAGGCGTTGTCTATCCGGAAGTAACCGAAATGCAATTCCGCGCATTGTTTGAAGCAACCGCCGAATTGATGACAGAAGGAAAAAATCCCCAGTTGGAAATCATGGTTCCCCTGACAATCAACGTGAAAGAGTTAGTTCACCAAAAGGCTATTGCCGACAGGGTTCTGGCAGAAGTCGAAGCGAAATTTGGATTAACAATCAACTATCTTTACGGTACGATGATTGAAATTCCGCGCGCCACATTAGTTGCCGACAAGATTGCGGAAGTGGCTCAGTTCTTCTCATTCGGAACGAACGACCTGACTCAGATGACTTTTGGATTCTCGCGCGACGACGTAAACGTCATTGTCAGTTCGTATATGGACGAGAAAATCATTCCTGCCGATCCGTTTAACACATTAGATCAGGAAGGCGTGGGTGAGTTGGCGCTACTCGGTGTAGAACGCGGTCGTAAGACCAATCCGAAATTGAAAGTAGGCGTTTGCGGCGAACATGGCGGCGACCCTGCTTCGGTAGGATTCTTTTATAAGGCAGGATTTACGTATGTATCCTGTTCACCGTTCCGTGTACCCGTGGCGCGCTTAGCCGCTGCACAGGCTGCGATTAAAGGATAAATTGTTTCATAGTTTTTGATTGAAGAGGTTGCCAGGTTATTTCATACGGCAGCCTCTTTTTTTTATAGTAACTAATGTTTCGCATGTCGTCATTGCGAACGGAGTTAACTATTCTGGTTATCCATATGGATATTCTCCATGTTGTTCAATACAGAACTTGTCATTGTTTCATTTTGGGTTATGAGTTAAGAACTAAGAGTTTTGGCTTTACATTAGTTCAAACCAAAAACGGCTGCCTTTTCCCGCTTCGCTTTCTACATGCAGTGTACTGCCGTGTTTTTCGAGAAATTCCTTGCACACGATTAAACCCAGTCCGGTACCTTTTTCTCCTGCTGTGCCTTCACGCGATTGTTTGCGGTCGATGTGGAAAAGGGTTTGTATCTGTTCCGGCGTCATACCGGCGCCTGTGTCGGCAACGGAAACAATATAGGTTGTAGAGACGCAATGCATTGCGTCTCTATCTGCCGGGGAAATGTCCAAAGTCACCTGTCCACCTTTAGCCGTGAATTTGACGGCATTGGCGAGCAGGTTGCGCACAACGGTGACTATCATGTTTTCGTCGGCGTTGATAATGGCGGCCGGAGGCGTCGCAACCTCAAAAACGACCTCTTTACGTGCCGCCATGCTTTTAGCTATGTCTATATCAGGCTGTAATGCACTCACAAGATTAATCGCAGATGGTTTGTAAATATGGCGTCCCGTCTGTATCAACGCCCAGTTGAGCAGGTTTTTAAGTAGATCGACCAGCCCGTCGGCCGAATTAAGCAACTGACGGTAATAGGCAGAAATGGTGTTGGCGTCTAATCTGTCGGCATTTTCAGCCAGCAGTTGCAAACTGTCGCGCTGTGCAATGGCGGGGTTTTTGAGGTCGTGCGAGATGATACTGAAAAACTTGTCTTTGATGGCATTCATTTCGGCTAATGCGCGGTTGCGGCGGGTGCGCAGCATGATGACATACGCAAATAAAGAAAGCAACAATACTGCGGAAATGATGACGCCGATATAGATGAATTGTCTCGTTCTGTGTTGCTTTATTTCTGCCTGTTGGCGTTCTATCTCCAATTGTTTTTCGGCGGTCTGGTAACGAACCTCATATTCATGCAGCTGATTTGTTGACTGTTCATTGAATAATTCATCGCTAAGCGATTTGTATTGTTTGTGATATTCCAGCGCTGAAGCAAAATCGCCGCGTTCTTCATCAATGATGCTTCGGGATTGGTAAACCACTGACAAAACCTGATTATATCCTGCTTCTTTTGCAGTTACTTCGGCTTGGGCTACGAGCTTTACAGCTTCTGCAAACTGATGTTTTTCCAATGCCTGATAACGCGCAAGCCCGATAAGACACAACGCCTCTATTTCCCTGTCGCCGATTTCCCTTGCCAAATTCAAAGCCAGGTCATAATAAGCAAGACTTTCGGTAAAA
>Ga0082212_10002813_pt1 | contig 24990 bp, 23 predicted proteins | sample TergutNt197P3_FD_71548 | JGI IMG/M metagenome (GOLD analysis project Ga0082212, IMG submission 71548) | Neocapritermes taracua P3 segment gut microbial communities from Petit-Saut dam, French Guiana - Nt197 P3 | ecosystem: Host-associated > Arthropoda: Insects > Digestive system > Gut ... | reverse complement strand
CAGGACAAAGCCACCGGAAAGCATCAGACAGTGACCATCTCAGGATCCAGCAATCTGGATAAAAACGATATCGAACGGATGATCAAAGAAGCGGAAAACCATTCCGCGGAAGATAAGAGACGGCGCGAAGAGATTGAAGTGCGTAATGAAGCGGACAGTCTGATTTATTCTGTGGAGCGTCAACTCAAGGAAATCGGCGATCAACTGCAAATTCACGAAAAAGGCCGGATCGGGCAGCTTCTGGAAGAACTCAGGCAGCTTTTGAGTCAGCCCGCCGCAAGCCTGGAAGAAATCCGCGGCGTCACATCAGACCTGGTCCAAGCTTCCGCCGCTTTCCAAAACATCCGCGCTCAATCGTCCGGCACTCCTTTCCAAACCGGTTACGCAGGTCAAACAGGTCAGACGGGAGACGGCGCCGGTGAGGAGATCTACGACGCGGATTACACGGATTACACGGATTATGCGAATGACATGAATTAACCGGAAGGCGTGAATCATTGGTATGATCCCGGATGGAATGGATTCAGCTGAGAAACCTTGATTTTTTCCTTGGTTTTAGTCATAATAAAAGAAACGAATCATTTACCGGGATAAAGCGCAGGGGGGGATTTTCTTGGCCGCGAAATACAGAAACTATTATGAAGTGCTGGGGGTAGACCGGAAAGCGTCCCAGGACGAGATCAAACGAGCGTTCCGGAAGCTGGCGCGGAAATACCATCCGGACTTGAAAGCGGGCAATGAAAAGACCGCCGCCGAGGAAAAATTCAAAGAGATCAACGAGGCTTACGAGATCCTTTCCGATTCCGACAAACGCTCAAAATATGATCAGTTCGGCCACGCCGCTTTTGATTCGTCCGGATTCGGCTCGGGCGGCGGCTTTACCGGCGATTTCAGCGGGTTCGGCGATATCTTCGGCGATATCTTCGGCGGGTTCGGCGATATCTTCGGCGGCGGGGCGCGGTCAAAGGCCGGCCCGAGACGCGGGGAAAGCCTGAAGGCGAGTATAACGGTCACTTTTACGGAGGCGGCTTTCGGCTGCACAAAAGAGGTCAGCCTTTACAGGGTCGAAGAATGCGAGGCCTGCGGCGGCTCCGGGGCGATGAAGGGCACCTCGGCCGAAACCTGCGACAACTGCAACGGCAGGGGCTCTGTCAACTCCCAGCAGCGCACGCCGCTCGGTATTTTTTCGACGACAAGCGCCTGCCCGAAATGCGGGGGTACCGGCAAAATAATTAAACAGCCCTGCCAAACCTGCAAGGGCAGCGGCAATTTGCGAAAACAGCGCAAAATATCGGTGAACATACCCGCCGGCATCGACAACGGGCAGACCATATCCCTGCGCGGGCAGGGAAATATCGGCAAAGGCGGCGGCGGAAACGGGGACCTGCTTATCGTCGTGACAATAAAGCCCCATCCGCTGTTCAAACGCGACGGCGCGTCGGTTTTGTATTCAATGACGATAAATTTCGTGCAGGCGACGCTCGGCGCGGAGCTTGAAGTGCCGACTTTGGACGGAAACATCAAATATACCTTGCCGGAGGGCACTCAAACCGACTCTGTTTTCCGGATAAAAGGCAAAGGTATCCCTTATTTGCGCGGCGCCGGCCGCGGGGATCAATTCATCACGGTCAGCGTGGAGATACCGAAAAATCTGACGGACCGGCAAAAAGAGCTGCTGGCGGAATTCGGTAAAGCCATGGGGTCCGGCTACGGCGAAAGCAAAACCGGCGTTTCCGACAAAAAAAAGAGGCGGAACCGGTAACCCGGCCGGTTTTCCGCGAAAAACGCTCCCGGATAAGGATTGATATTGAAAAATCCGGCGACGGGCTGTATAATTAAAATATCGGCAACCGGTATGCGTCGGCGTGGCGGAACGGCAGACGCGGCGGACTCAAAATCCGCTCATAGCAATATGGTGGGGGTTCAAGTCCCTTCGCCGGCACCGGTTTTTCCGAGAACAGATACCGGCTTTGATGTTACGCCGGTATCTGTTTTGTTTTTCATATCCGAAAAAGATTTTTTCGGCAGAGCGGCATAAATCTGTTGTAAAATCGGGGGTAACGGAGTAAATTTATTTGTAATAAAACTTATAAAAAAAGGAGGCCCAAAAATGAAAAAACATGATTTTCGGCAACTGCTGGCAGGCGTCATAACAGGCGCCGTATTATTCAACGCCGTACCGGCTGTCGCGGCAGGCGTCACTGCCGCGCTCTCCGATCAGCCCGTAACCCTGAACGGCAAACCGGTACAGATAACGGCTTATAACATCGAGGGAAGCAATTACTTCAAGCTGCGGGATTTGGCCGCCGTTCTGGACGTCTGCGTCTGGTACGAGGAAGCGGCGCGCACCATCAGGATCGAACCGGACAAACCCTTTGATCCCGACTACACGGGCCCCGGCAGCCCGGCGGGATCGGGAGGGATCAATATCACCGACTACTACAGCGCGGACGGCAAATTTTCCGCCCTCGGGCTGGCTCTGCCCACGGACAGCAAGAATTCGGAAAAAACGTTAACGGTTAAGAGCGGGGATATTATTATCGTCGGCAAAAAGCAGTATAAAGTCGGCGCGGAACCGCTCGTAATCCCCTTCTACACTCAACCTTCGCTTGACAAGGTCATCGTATGGTGGACCGACTATATGGACAGTTGGCTGGAGAGCGGCAAAGTAACTTCAGGGTAACCGGAAGCGGCGAATCTCATCGGGCAGGATATACGGACCCGGCGCAAACAAAAGACCCTGCAGTCGTCTAAACTGCGGGGTTTTTATTTGGTGCCTCCGGTCGGAATCGAACCAACGACACGCGGATTTTCAGTCCGCTGCTCTACCGACTGAGCTACAGAGGCGTATTTTCCCGACGGGGAATATATTCCGCTCGTCGGGAAATACTTGCAAATACCGGTATAAAAAATTGGCGACCCGGAACGGGCTCGAACCGTCGACCTCCAGCGTGACAGGCTGGCGTTCTGACCAACTGAACTACCGGGCCGTTTGGTGGGGACAACCGGACTTGAACCGATGACCCCTTGCTTGTAAGGCAAGTGCTCTAACCGGCTGAGCTACGCCCCCAAATAAAGGCAAATGCCGAAGCGCTTTGTAATTATACTAAAGGCGTTAATTATTGTCAAGCACCGATTTTTTCTTGACGCCGAGGCGGGTCAGCGCCGCGGTGTAACCGCCCGCTCCGTACCGCAGGCTGCGGTTTACCCTGCTTATGGTCGCGCTTGACGCGCCCGTGCGCTCGAGTATGTCGCTGTAGATGTAACCCTGTTCCAGCAGCATTGCTACCTCAAAACGCTGTTCCATGGCGCAAAGCTCGGTTATGGTGCAAAGGTCCTCGAAAAAATCCGCGCATTCCTTCGGGGTCTTGAGCAGCAGCACCGCTTTATAAAGATCCGCGTTGATCTGCCGTTTTCCGTCTTTATGCATGAGATATCCTCCGGATATCCGCCGGTTTGCCGCGGCGGTATTATGAGTTGCTTTTGCGGGCATTTTATTACATTAGCCGGTGAAAGTAAAGTGTATTTACGCTTGCAAATGCAGAATTATTATTATAAAATGATTTATATGCTTGTGTTCTGTGTCGAAAGGCTGCGGGAAAACACCTGCGAAAGGAAAAGGATATGGTCAAGGCAATAGTCGGCGCCAACTGGGGCGATGAAGGCAAAGGCAAGATAACCGACATGTTCGCGCGGGAAGCTGATATGGTCATCCGCTTTCAGGGAGGCGCGAACGCCGGTCATACCATCATAAACGATTTCGGAAAATTTGCGATGCACCTGCTGCCTTCGGGGGTTTTTTATCCGCATGTAACCAATATCATAGGCAACGGCGTCGCTCTTAACATTCCGGTTTTTATGTCCGAACTGGATTCGCTTAAAGAGCGCGGCGTTCCGGCGCCGAGAGTGCTGGTATCCGACAGAGCGCAGATAGTCATGCCGTATCATCCGATGTTGGACGCCTATGAAGAGGAGCGTTTGGGCGGGTCGGCTTTCGGTTCCACCAAAAGCGGCATAGCTCCGTTCTATTCCGACAAATACGCCAAGACGGGCTTTCAAATAAACGAGCTGTCGGACGATTCCCTCATTGAGGCGAGACTTGAAAGCATTTGCGCCGTTAAAAACTGCCTGCTCGAGCATTTGTATCATAAGCCGCCTTTAGACCCGAAAGAGCTGCGGGATGAATTAAGGCGCCAACGCGATTTGATAGCGCCCTATGTCGGCGATGCGGCGACTGAGATATTCGCCGCGCTGAAAGCAAAAAAGAGCATACTTCTCGAGGGACAGCTCGGCGCTTTAAAAGATACGGATTTCGGCATATACCCCTTTGTGACCTCCTCAAGCACTCTTGCGGGCTTCGGCTGCACGGGCGCAGGGATTCCGCCCGCGGAGATAAAGTCGGTAACAGCCGTTACAAAAGCTTATTCTTCAACCGTTGGAGCCGGGGAATTCACAACTGAGCTTTTCGGCGACGAAGCGGAAAAGCTGCGCAGATTGGGCGGGGACAGCGGAGAATACGGCGCGACGACAGGCCGGCCCCGCAGAGTGGGCTGGTTTGACTGCGTGGCCACAGAATACGGCTGCCGTATACAGGGCGCCGACGAAGCCGTTTTAACGGCGATAGATGTTTTGGGATATTTGGACAGTATAAAAGTCTGCGTCGGTTATGAGATCGACGGTAAGATCACGGATAAATTCCCCGTGCCGGTAAAGCTTGCGGGGGCGAAACCCGTATATACCGACCTTCCGGGCTGGAAATGCGATGTACGGGGAGAAAAGGATTATAACGCGCTGCCCGCGCAAGCAAAGCGATATGTTGATTTTATTGAAAAGCATATCGGAGTGCCGATAAGGCTTGTTTCCACGGGCCCGCGCCGTGAGGATGTTGCCGTCCGGAAAGTCTGAGCGCGGCAGTTAAGGAGGAACCTGCATGGTTATTGTTTGGTCTGCCGCGGCGGTGGTTTTTCTCATAATCGAAGCCGCGACGGCGGGGTTGGCTTCCGTTTGGTTCGCCGCGGGAGCTATAGGCGCTTTGATAAGCGCTCTTTTCAGCGCTCCCGTGTGGCTGCAAACAGTATGGTTTATTTTGATTTCGGGGGTCACGCTTTGGTTTACACGGCCGCTTGCCCGAAAATATGTGAATTCCAGACGACAGCCGACGAACGCCGACCGCGTTATCGGAACGGAAGCTTATGTTACGGAAACGATAGACAACATAAAGGGCTCCGGAACGGTATCTGTTTCAGGAAAAATTTGGACCGCTCGCTCCGTGTCGGGTGAGATCATTGAAAAAGGTTCGCGCGTAACGGCAAAGGAAATCAGCGGAGTCAAGCTGATGGTCATACCGATCCCTCCGGAAGCGGAGGAACCTGTTGAAACATATAAAGCCGAAACATACAAACAAGAGGAGGAATAGAATTGTATTATTATTTTGAATGGTTCGTTGCCGCGTTTGTGCTGATCGTTCTCGTCATTATTTTAGTTAAAAACATCAGGGTCGTGCAGCAAGCCAGGGCTTTCGTGATCGAGCGCCTCGGCGCGTACAGCGCCACATGGGAAGTCGGGCTGCATTTTAAGATTCCGCTGATCGAGCGAGTCGCAAAGGTTGTCTCGCTGAAGGAACAGGTCGTGGATTTTCCCCCGCAGCCTGTTATAACAAAAGACAATGTCACGATGCAGATAGACACTGTACTGTACTTTGAAATAACCGATCCGAAACTCTACACCTACGGAGTGGAACACCCGCTGACGGCGATAGAGAACCTCTCCGCGACGACGCTGCGAAATATAATAGGCGATTTGGAACTGGATCAGTGCCTTACTTCCCGTGACATTATAAATACAAAAATGCGCACCATACTCGATGAAGCTACGGACCCGTGGGGCATCAAGGTCAACCGGGTCGAACTCAAAAACATACTTCCTCCGAGAGAGATCCAAGACGCCATGGAAAAGCAGATGAAAGCCGAGCGCGAACGCCGGGAGGCTATACTCAGGGCCGAAGGCGAAAAAAAAGCCGCCATCCTCATTGCCGAAGGCGAACGCGAGAGCGCCATACTGCGCGCCGACGCAAAAAAACAGCAGCAGATATTGGAAGCCGAGGGCGAGGCCGAAGCCATACTCAAGGTACAAACTGCAACTGCTGAGGGCATAAAACTGATAAATTCCAGTAAACCGTCTGCCGAGGCTGTCAGACTCCGCGCGCTGGAGGCGTTTTCCGCCGCCGCCGACGGCCGCGCGACTAAAATCATCATTCCGTCGGAAATACAAGGATTGGCGGGACTGGTTTACGGACTGAAAGAGATCGTATCGCCGGTCGACGAACCGAAAACACAGACCAACTGAACAAATATCCGCGGAACGACGGTCGCGTCGTTCCGCGTTTTTTTATTTGAAGTAAAAGACAGCGGATTTGAACATGCCCGTTTCATATGTGCCGGGCACGTTTTTATATAAACCGTCGCCCGTGCGCTCCGCGTGGCCCATTTTGCCGAAAACCCTGCCGTCGGGCGATGTTATGCCTTCTATCGCGTGATCTGAGCCGTTCGGATTGAAACGGACGTCATAGGTCGGCCGGCCGTCAAAATCCACGTATTGGGTCGCGATACGGCCGTTTTCGGACAGTTCGACAATCATTGCGTCGTCGGCAGTGAAGCGCCCCTCCCCGTGAGACACCGGCGTCAAAAATATCTCGCCGGGCGAGGTCAGCGCCAGCCACGGCGATTTATTGGAAGCTATGCGCACTCGGGCAATGCGGGATTGGTGGCGGCCGATAAAATTATATGTCAGAGTGGGGGACCTGTCGTTTTGCTCCGTTATACAGCCGTACGGCACGAGCCCGAGTTTTATCAGCGCCTGAAATCCGTTGCAAATACCGCACATAAGCCCGTCCCGGCCGGTCAAAAAATCGTTTACCGCGTCCCTGACCGCGCCGTTTCTGAAAAACGCGGTTATGAATTTCCCGGAGCCGTCCGGCTCGTCCCCGGCGGAGAAGCCTCCGGGTATTATTATCATTTGACTCTGAGTAATCCTTTCGGCAAAATACTCCACGGACTCTGCCATGGCGCCGGGGGTCAAATTGCGTATCACGACGCACTCAGGCAAAGCCCCGGCCCGCTCGACAGCCCTCGCCGTGTCGTATTCGCAGTTTGTTCCGGGGAACACCGGTATCAAAACGCGCGGTTTCGCGAACCGGAGGCCGGGCCTCGGACGGGAGTCCGCCTCGTATGTGAAAGAGGGAGGAGGTTTTTTGTCCGGAGAAACATTGCTCGGGAACACGGCTTCGAGTTTGTCCTCATAAGCTTCCGAGAGTTTTTCAAGGGAGACCGCCTCCGCGCCCCTTCTTATCTCGGGGAGATCGGATGTCACGCCGAGCAAAACTCCGCAGCTTTCGGTCCCTCTCATTTCGAGAATGAACGAGCCGTAAGAGTAACCGAACAGCGTTTTGTCGGATACCGCGCCGTCGAATATAAAGCCGACGCCGTTGCCGAAACACATCTTCATTATTCCTTCAGCCGCGCCTCCGCCCACGGGAGTCCATGCGGAGATTATCTCGCCGCTTCGTATCAATTCAGTCACTTTTTTGATATTCGACAAAAGCGACCCCGCGACCGGCAGTCCGTCGGCGTCGTATTCGGGCGCAAGGAGGAATACTCTGTTCGCCGCCGACTTGAATTCGGGGGAGATGATGTTCTCCGCTCGCTCGACAGTCACGGCAAAGGACACAAGAGCGGGAGGCACGTCGTACTCCTCAAAACTGCCGCTCATGGAGTCTTTTCCGCCGACGGCGGCGAAGCCGAGGTCCGTTTGCGCCTTAAAAGCTCCGAGCAGCGCGGCAAAGGGCTTTCCCCACCGGACGGGGTCTTTGCGAAGCTTTTCGAAATATTCCTGAAAACTGAGCCAAATCTCGTCCCCCGAAGCTCCGGCGGCTATGAGCTTGCACACTGATTCCGTAACGGCCAGATAAGCGCCGTGATACGGGCTCTTATCGGAAATGTAGGGATTAAAGCCCCATGAAGCCACGGAACAGGTATCGCAGGACCCGTGCAGGACGGGTATTTTATGCACCGCCGCCTGAACGGGGGTCAGCTGATATTTGCCGCCGAAAGGCATGAGCACGGCGCCGCTGCCTATAGTTGAGTCAAAACGCTCGGACAGTCCTCGCCCGCTGCAGCAGTTGAGATCGGACGCGATCGACAATAACGCTTCGCCGAAGCCGCCTTCGGGCAGATCTTTCTCCTCAAACACCGGTTTTGCCGGCGATACGTCCGTATGTTTTTCCGCGCCGTTTGAGTCTAAAAATTCGCGCGGGATATCCGCTGTCACTTTCCCTCTCCAGCGCATGACCAAGCGCTTTTTCTCGGTCACTTTCGCGATGACTGTCGCTTCGATATTTTCTTCTTCCGCAAGTTTTATAAAGCGCTCTGCGTCCTTATTCGAAACTACGGCGGCGAGGCGTTCCTGCGATTCGCTGACGGCAAGCTCCGTGCCGTCGAGCCCTTCGTATTTTTTGGGAACGGCGTTTAAGTTTATATCCACGCCGTCGGCCAATTCTCCCACGGCCACGGCCACGCCTCCCGCGCCGAAGTCGTTGCAGCGCAAAACAAGCGAGGAGACGTCGGGATTTCTGAAAAATCTCTGGAGTTTTCTTTCTTCCGGAGCGTTGCCTTTTTGAACTTCCGCGCCGCAGAGGGTAATTGAACTCAGGTTATGGGATTTTGAAGAACCGACGGCGCCGCCAATGCCGTCGCGGCCGGTACGGCCGCCCAAGAGTATAACAAGGTCCCCGGGTTTCGGCTTTTCGCGCCTTACGTTCGCCTCGGGCACAGCGCCGAAGCAAGCGCCGATCTCCATGCGCTTCGCGACGTATTTCGGATGGTAGATCTCGCTTACAAGACCTGTCGCGATCCCTATTTGGTTGCCGTATGAACTGCTGCCGGCGGCGGCTTCGGTCACGAGTTTGCGCTGCGGCAGCTTGCCGCGGAGAGTTTTTGAAACGGGAGTCAAAGGGTCGGCGGCCCCCGTCACCCGCATAGCGGAATAGACATATGAGCGTCCCGACAAGGGGTCTCGTATCGCGCCGCCGATACAGGTCGCGGCTCCTCCGAAAGGCTCTATTTCGGTGGGATGATTGTGGGTCTCGTTTTTGAACATTAAAAGCCACGGCTGCTCGGCCCCGTCGACGGTCACGTTGATTTTGACTGTGCAAGCGTTTACCTCTTCGCTCTCGTCAAGGGTTTTAAGCTTGCCTTCGGCTCTCATGCCGCGGGCGGCGATCGTGGCCATATCCATAAGGCAAACGGGCCTTGTGACGCCGAGTTTTCGGCGCAAATCCGTGTATTCGTCGTACGCGCGAGAGAGAAGCGGGTCTTCGATCTTAACGCTGTCGACAGCAGTCAGGAAAGTGGTGTGCCGGCAGTGATCTGACCAATATGTATCCGTCACCGTTATTTCCGTGGCGGTCGGGTCGCGGCCCTCGCTTAAAAAAAAGTCCCGGCAAAATTTCAGGTCTTCAAGGTCCATGGCGAGACCGCGCTCCCCCCGGAAGCGGTCAAGTCCTTCCTCATCGAGCGCTGTGAAACCCGTAAGCGTTTTAACGTCGGACGGAGACTCGTATTCAAGTTTTAATGACGAAACCTTCTCTTGTTTTGCTTCACGGCACTCTACAGGGTTAATGACATAATTTTTTATACGCTCGATCTCCGCGTCCGACAAATCGCCGTAGAGCATACAGATCTTAGCGGCGCGCACCTCGGGGCGGTCCCCGCGCGATACCGTTTGTATACACTGAGCAGCCGAATCCGCCCGCGGGTCGAATTGACCGGGCAGAGCTTCACAGGCGAATACAGCGCAGCCGGGGTCCTCTTCCGGCTCAAAAAAACAGTCGTCGACGCGCGGTTCGGAAAAAACGGTGTTCACGCATTCGTTAAAAAGCTCAAAGTCCGTGTTTTCGACGTCGTAACGGTTGATGACACGGACTTTATCAATGCTTTTAATTTGCAGAAAATCGCGGATCACTGTGAGCAAAGCGCCCGCTTCGACCGCGAATTCGGGTTTTTTCTCCGCATATACCCTGAATACCACAGCCTCTTACCTCCGCCCTATATCCCGGCGGCAAAACATGTCTTTAAAATTTATCCGGGAAACACCGTCATAAACTGACGAAACGGCGCTTTCAAGATCGGACGCCGGAGCCGTCACGCCCAAAACCCGGCCGCCGGATGTAAAATATTTTCCGTCTTTAACCACTGTTCCGGCGTGGTAAACAAAAACACTATCCGGCAGATCGTTCAGACCGGTTATCTCAAAGCCCGTTTTGTATTCCGCAGGATAACCGCCCGAAGCCAAAACAACGCAGCAGGCCGCGCCGGGGCTCGTTTTGATTTCCGTTTCTGCCAGACGTTCGTCTATGACAGCGTCGATGATATCCGCAAGATCGGTTTCGAGCAGCGGTAAAACGGCCTGCGCTTCGGGATCGCCGAAACGCGCGTTATATTCAATGACTTTTGGGCCTTCTTTTGTCAGCATGAGGCCGAAATATATAACGCCCTTGAAAGGCCGTCCTTCGCTTGCCATAGCGGCTATCGTCGGACGGAAGATGTTTTTCATGCAGTATTCCTCGATTTCCGGAGTATAATCCGGAGCCGGGGAGATCGCGCCCATGCCGCCCGTATTCGGCCCTTTGTCCCCGTCAAAGGCCCTTTTATGGTCCCGGGAGGACGGCAGCGGAACTATGGTCTTGCCGTCCGTAAAAGCTAAGACCGTCACCTCCGGACCGGTCATAAAATCTTCAATGACAACGGTCGATCCCGAAGCTCCGAATTTCTTGTCCTCCATCATATCGAGTATCGCGCGCTCCGCCTCATCGAGGGTCGCGGCGACGGTTACGCCCTTGCCGAGAGCGAGCCCGTCCGCCTTAACGACAACGGGGGCTCCGTGAGAACGCAGATATTCAAGCGCTTTTTCCGGCTCGGAAAAAGTCCGGTGGGAGGCGGTGGGTATGCCGTATTTTTCCATCAAATCTTTTGCAAAAGCTTTACTGCTTTCAATGACGGCGGCGTTCTTTCTCGGCCCGAAAGCCCGGAGACCGGCTTCTTCCAAGCTGTCGACAAGGCCCAAGGCAAGCGGGTCGTCGGGGGCCACAAAGACCAAGTCGAAGGCCTCTTCTTTTGCAAAGCGGACAACGGCGTCGATATCCGTCGCTTTTATCGGGACGCAAACGGCGTCGCGGGATATGCCGCCGTTGCCCGGGGCGCAGTACAGCTTTTTGATTCGGGGCGACTTTAAAAGAGCGCGCACAATGGCGTGTTCCCTGCCGCCCCCGCCTATCACAAGTACTTTCATACAGATTCACCTCGTATTACATCACAGCATTTCCTCATATCGGATAAGCTGAGCACTATCAATGGTGGAACAGGCGCAGGCCGGTGAAGGCCATGGCCATGCCGTATTTGTCGCAGGTTTCGATGACGTTGTCGTCGCGTATGCTGCCGCCCGGCTGGGCGATATAAGAAACTCCGGACTTTCTTGACCTTTCGATATTGTCGCCGAAAGGGAAAAAAGCGTCGCTTCCGAGGGAAACTCCGGTCAGTTCTCTGATAAATTCCTTTTTTTCTTCGGCCGTGAACGCCTCCGGCCGTTCTTTGAAATAATTCTGCCAAACTCCGTCAGAGAGTATATCTTCGCTCTCGCCGGAGATATACAGGTCAACGGCGTTGTCCCTGTCAGGTCTTCGGATACCGTCGGCAAAGGGCAGCGACAGGACCTTCGGATGTTCGCGAAGCCGCCTGTTGTCCGATTTGCCGCCGGCGAGCCGGGTGCAATGTATTCGGGATTGCTGCCCTGCGCCGATACCGGTCGTCTGCCCGTTTTTGACGCAGCAAACCGAGTTTGACTGGGTGTATTTAAGAGTGATAAGAGCGATGATAAGATCGGTCTTTGCCGAATCGGGTATTGTTTTATTTTTTGTCACGATGTTTTCCAAAAGCTTCGGGGTTATTTCCGCGTCGTTGTACCCTTGCTCAAACGTTATCCCGAAAATATCCCGCCGCTCAACTCTCTTCGGAGTATACCGGTTGTCGATCTCGATCACGGCGAAGCTGCCTTTGCGTTTTTTCCTGAGTATTTCAAGCGCCTCGTCGCTGTAACCGGGGGCTATGACGCCGTCCGATACTTCAAGCGCGAGGAGCTTTGCCGCGGAGACGTCGCAGATATCCGAAAGCGCCGCCCAATCGCCGTATGAACACACTCTGTCCGCCCCGCGCGCCCTCGCGTATGCCGAAGCCAAAGGCGAGAGTTCCAAATCTTCCGTAAAATAAACCTTTCTTTCCGTATCGGTCAGAGGAGCCCCTATCGCGACCCCGGCGGGCGAAACATGTTTAAAACTTGCCGCGGCGGGCATACCGACGGCGGTTTTTAAGGATCTTACAAGCTGCCACCCGTTTAAGGCGTCCATCAGGTTGATATAGCCGGGATTGCCGTTTAAAACGGTGATAGGAAGCGAGCTTTCGTCCTTGAAGATCCGGGCGGGTTTTTGATTGGGGTTACAGCCGTATTTAAGTTCAAGTTCCGTCATCGGACTCTCCCTCCCGTTTGTTTTTGTTAATGATGCGGGTCTTTATGCCGCCGCCCGTCAAGTCGGCGTATCGCACAAAAATCGATACCGTTTTTTCGGCGTCGAGAGAGTTTTTGATCTCAACGGCAAGATCATCCGCTGTTTCCGGAATTTCGACGTTTATCGGTTCGCCCTCGAAAGAGGGCAAAGGGTCCCCGTCGCATTTATAGGTGCTGATATAATGCCCGTATCCGGGAACAGGGTCGCTGAAATCATAGTAAAAGCGCCGGCAGAAGGGAGCTTCGCCGGCTCTTTTTATTATCGATAGCTTATATGAGCCGTCGGGATCTATGATTCCGCTGATTCTCGGGGTAAAGTTCGGCCCGTCCGGTTCGTATTCACGGGTGTCAAGAGCTTCCTTGAAGCTTTTGCCCGCGGAAATAAAATCTCTTACGGTGTCGGTCTGGTCGCCGTTCGTTATTATGAAATAGCCGCGCGCTTCACGCGCCGGATGGTAAATTATGAGAGAGGGGTCCGTTACTTTTGAAGGGTCGAAGGCCTCTGTCCGTATTCCGTCCTCGGTTTTCACGAGTACTCGGTTTCGGCTGTTCGGGCTCCTTCCCGTGATAAAATAAGCGCAAACAGAGCTTCCTCCGTCCCGGCTTCTGCCGAGCAGAATGCCGCGGCCGGGGTAATCACAGGCGCCGAGTACATCGCCGAAACGCAAAAGAGTCATTTCGAGGACCTCCTTCTTACGATATCGCGCGACACAAGCTCCGCTGCCAAGGGCAGCAGCTTGTGTTCGGCTTCTTCCGACACGCGCTTTTTAAGGGTTTCCGGAGTGTCGTTTTGTTTCACCCGTACGGCTTTTTGCAGGATTATTTCCCCGCCGTCGGGTATCTCGTTCACATAATGCACCGTAGCTCCCGTCACTTTGACCCCGTATTCAAGCGCGGCCTCATGTACGCGAAGACCGTAGAAGCCCTTGCCGCAAAAAGCGGGGATAAGCGAAGGATGCACGTTTATTATTCTCCCGGGCCGGGCTTTTACAAAATCCGCGCTTAATATGTACATGAAGCCGGCAAGAACGATAAGCTCTGTGCCGTGCCGCTCCAACAGCGCCGATATCCCGGCTTCAAATTCCTCGCGGGTCGTCTGTTTAGCCGGAACGACCGCCCGGGCTATACCGTTATCCTTTGCTCTTTGCAGAGCGCCGGCATCTTCTGCGCTTGATATGACAAGTCGTATCTCTCCGCTTTTTAAAACGCCGGAGGATTGCGCGTCGATAAGCGCTTGAAGATTGGTGCCGCTTCCGGATACAAGGACGGAGATATTTGCCTTCAGCATATTCTGACGCCCTCATCGCCTTCGGCGACGGTCCCGATCACATAAGCCTCCTCGCCGTTTTCCTTCAAAGCACCGATCGCCCGGTCCGCGTCTTGCGGGGACACGACGACTGTCATGCCCACTCCCATGTTGAAGGTACCGAACATTTCGTCCTCACCTAATTTTCCGGTCTTTGATATGAGCTCGAATATTTCGGGTACGCGGACGGCGGCGCGCTCGATTTTTGCCGTTTTACCGGCAGGAAGGGAACGGGGGATGTTTTCGAAAAAACCGCCTCCCGTGATGTGAGACACAGCCTTGACCGCGCCGGTCTCAAAAAGGGCGAGAATCGGTTTTACATATATCTTTGTCGGAGTGAGCAGGATCTCCCCGAGAGACTTTCCGCCGAAACCGGCAAGCGGAGCGTTTATATCAGCGTTTTCGACATCAAATACGCGTCGGATGAGAGAAAAACCGTTGGAATGCGCGCCTGATGACGGCAGCGCGATCAAGACGTCGCCGGAGAGGACGGCCCCGATATCCGGAATTTTTGACTTGTCGACCGCGCCGACAGCAAAACCGGCGAGGTCGTATTCATCCTCGCCGTAAAAACCGGGCATTTCCGCGGTTTCTCCTCCGATAAGAGCGCAGCCCGCCGAAACGCAGCCGTCCGCGACGCCTTTGACGATTTCGGCCACCCGTTCGGGTACGGTTTTCCCGCAGGCTATATAGTCAGAAAAAAACAAAGGCTTCGCTCCGCAGCATATGATGTCGTTGACGCACATCGCCACGCAGTCGACGCCGACGGTATCGTGCCTGCCGGTCAAAAACGCGAGTTTGAGCTTGGTACCGACGCCGTCTGCGCCTGACACCAATACGGGATGATCCGTGCCTGTGAAGTCCGGTTCAAAAAGACCTCCGAATCCGCCTATGCCGGATATCACTCCCGGCGTCGCCGTGCGGGCCGCGTGGCGTTTTATGAGTTCGACGGCTCTGTAGCCGGCCGTGATATCCACGCCGGCCGCCTTGTAACCGGTGCCGGAATTTTTCATGTTGTCCTTTATCCTTTCCGCGTTTGTCAGAAAGCCGTGATCTTACGCTCCGGCCGCATCGTTGCGGGGCTTTCGGGGATGGCTGTCGGATATAAGCCGTCAAAACAGGCCGAGCAGAAACCGCCGCTCTCCCCTCCCCTTGTCAGCATACCGACATGCTCGATGCTCAGATAACCGAGGCTGTCCGTCCCGAGTATGCCGGAGATTTCCTCCACGGTGTGCCGGTTTGCGATAAGATGTTCCTTTGAGTCGATATCCGTGCCGTAGTAACACGGGTTTTTAAAAGGAGGGGCGGATATGCGCATATGCACCTCGGTCGCGCCCGCGTCCCGCAGCAATTTGACTATACGCCGGCCCGTCGTTCCGCGGACGATGGAATCGTCAATGAGCACGACCCGTTTGCCGCGGACCGTTTCGGCGATCGGATTGAGTTTTATTCTGACCTTGTCCTCCCGGGCTTTTTGACCGGGATCGATAAAAGTCCGTCCTATGTATTTGTTCTTTATAAAACCTATGCCGTAAGGTATGCCGGACTGACGCGAGAAACCGATGGCGGCGTCTATCCCCGAATCGGGAACGCCGATCACGATATCCGCCGCGACAGGATGTTCCAAAGCCAAAAACGCCCCGGCGCGGAGTCTGGCGTCGAGTACGCTGCAGCCGTCTATTACAGAATCGGGGCGGGCAAAATAGATGAACTCGAAAACGCAGAGGCGGCGATCTTGTTTCCCGCAGTGTTCGGTCAGGGACCTGACGCCGTTTTTGTCAAAAACCAAAATCTCACCGGGCAGGACGTCCCGAATAAATTCGGCGCCGACAGAATCAAGAGCGCAGCTCTCGGAAGCGACGGCATAGGCGCCGTCTTTCGTGCGGCCGTAACATAAAGGGCGAAATCCCATTGGGTCGCGAACGGCGATAAGCTTGGAGCGGGACATGATAACGAGCGAATAAGCCCCTTTTATTTTATACATGGTACTGCACACGGCGTCTTCGACGGATGCGCGGTTTATACGTTCTTTTGTGATTATATAAGAGATGACCTCCGCGTCGCAGGTCGTATGAAAAATACTGCCTTGCAGTTCAAGCTCATCGCGAAGTTCGTCAGAGTTGACCAAACTGCCGTTATGGGCAAAGGCCACGCAGCCGTTAATGTGGTTGACTATAAGCGGCTGCGAATTGCTCCTGTCGGCAGAGCCGCCGGCGCCGTACCGCACATGGCCGACAGCCGCGCTGCCTTGACCGAACCGGGACAGTATTTCGGGAGTGAACACATCGTTTACCAAGCCCGGATCTTTATGGGATATGAACCGGCCGCCGTCGTTGACGACTATGCCGCAGCTCTCCTGCCCGCGGTGCTGCAGGGAGAAAAGAGCGTAATACGTTGTGGCGGCGACGTCGGATTTTGTTTGCGAATAAATGCCGAATACTCCGCATTCTTCCCGGATTTTGTTCATCATATCATCCATTTCTTTGTCAAGCCCTGTATTTTTCGAATATCTGCTTGTCTTTTTTGAGAACGGCTTCCTCGTTTGCTTTTCTTGCCTCAAAAAGCCGTCCGGCAAGGTCGGCGTCAGAGACCGCGAGTATTTCGATCGCTAAAAGCGCCGCGTTCGCGGCCCCGTCTATCGCGACCGCGGCGACAGGTATGCCCGGGGGCATTTGGACCGTGGATAAGAGCGCGTCCAACCCGTCGAGCGCGGATGATTTTATCGGTATGCCTATGACCGGAAGCGTTGTGTTCGCCGCTATCGCTCCCGCCAGATGCGCCGCTTTACCGGCGGCGGCTATGATCGCCCCGAAGCCGTTTTCCCTTGCGTTTGAGGCAAATTCTTTTGCTTGGACGGGAGTTCTGTGAGCAGAGTAAACATGCACCTCGAAAGGAACGCCGTATTCCTTCAACGTTTCAACGGCTTTTTCGACGACGGGCAAATCGCTGTCGCTGCCCATGACCACAGCTACTTTTTTCATTCCGCGACCTCCTGTAAAATCAAAGCGGGGACAGTGCATGCGACGTCCCTCTCCGCGCGTTTTATTATATACCTCATTATGCGCGGAGGTCAAATGATAGGCAAAATGTTTTCATGTTTAAAATGCAGAGATTTATGGTGTTCAGGGTTGTTTTTTAGTTGTATTTGCCTTAGTTTCGCAATAAGCGCAGCGATAGACGCCGCTTTCTTTTTCAGTCAGCTTGAAAACCTGAGGTATGGAGAGTTCAACGGAGGTTATGCAGCGGGGATTGTTGCATTTGATGACGTTTATGATCTTTTCGGGAAGTTCGAGAAGCTTTTTTTCGAATACTTTACCGTTTTTTATGATGTTGACGGTGCAGCTCGGGTCGATATAACCCAATATGTCCCAATCGATATTTATCAGTTCGTCTATTTTGATGATATCTTTTTTCCCGCTCCGTCTCAGACTTGAGACGTTTTTCAACAGCGCCACAGGACATGTCAGACGCTCGAGATTTAAGACGTTATAGAGCTCCATGCCTTTGCCGGCGCAGATGTGGTCTATCACTATGCCGTTTTCTATTGAATCTATTATCATTCTGCGATTCCTCCGTTTCTTTGCCGGTTATGCTGAAAAAATGTCAATTATCCGCCCACAGCTTTTCGGGAAACCGACATTTTTCTCAAACCCGGCCGAGCAGGTTTAGTATCAAGGCCATGCGGATATATTTCCCGTAAAGGGCCTGTCTGAAATAGCAGGCCCGGGGATCGTCGTCGACGGATACGTCGATCTCATTGACCCTCGGGAGCGGGTGCATTATTATCATGTCCGGTTTGGCGCTGACGAGCTTGTCCGGCGTAAGTATGTAGCTGTCCTTGAGCCTTATGTAGTCGGCCTCGTTGAAGAAACGCTCGCGCTGGACTCTCGTCATATACAGTATGTCAAGCCTCGGCACGGCGCTTTCGAGATCGGTCGTTTCGATACAGCTGATATTGTTTTTTTCAATCATATCCTCGCGCACATAATCCGGAATTTTCAGTTCATCCGGGGAAATCAAAACGAAGCTCGTGCCTTCATACGCGGACATGGCGGCAATGAGCGAGTGTACGGTGCGCCCGAACTGAAGATCGCCGCACATGCCCACCGTGTGACCTGTGAGCCGGCCCTTTTCGTTGTTTATCGTGATCAAGTCCGTCAGCGTTTGGGTGGGGTGATTGTGGCCGCCGTCGCCGGCGTTTATTATCGGCACGCCCGCCGTCATAGACGCGACGAGCGGAGCGCCTTCCTTCGGATGGCGCATGGCGATGATATCAGCGTAACAGCTCACGGCGCGAACTGTGTCTGCCACGCTTTCGCCCTTTGCCGCCGAGCTGCTCTGAGCCTCGGAAAAACCGAGCACATTGCCTCCGAGTTCATACATGGCGGCTTCAAAACTGAGCCGCGTTCGGGTGGAGGGTTCGAAAAACAGCGTCGCGAGTTTTTTGCCTTTGCATTTTTCGGCGTATTTTTCGGGATTTGCCCGGATATCATTTGCGAGTGTTATCAGCTCTGTTATTTCATTTTTTGACATATCGCAGATATCTATAAGATTTTTCATACTCCCGCTCCGATCCAGCTCTCATCCGACGGGTCGTCGCGAAACGCCGTCAACCGCGCCATGTCGCTTTTTTTGATCTGCCCCTTCTCAAGGGCGGCGAGCGCCACCTCGTCGAAGGTCACAAGGCTGAAATTGGAAATATTTTCCTCTCTCAGCCGCCGCTCTGCCTCTTTTGTCCCGTATGTAAAGATCGATACGACGCCCAGCACGTCCGCGCCCGCTTTTCTGAGGATATCCACCGTTTCGATGACGCTGCCGCCGGTCGATATCAAATCCTCAATGACCACGGTTTTTTGCCCCGGGTCGAGTCTGCCCTCGATGCGGTTGCCCCGGCCGTGGTCTTTCGCCGCGCCGCGGACATAACCCATCGGTAAGCCGAGTATATGCGCCGCTATCGCCGCGTGGGCGATGCCGGCCGTAGCCGTGCCCATCAGCATCTCGCATTCCGGATAATTGCGCATGACGGTTTCCGCCAAAGCTTTTTCCACCTCAAAGCGGACTGTCGGAGCCGTGAGTATGAGCCTGTTGTCGCAGTAAACGGGGCTTTTTATCCCGCTTGCCCAGATAAAAGGCTCGTCGGGCCTGAAAAACACGGCCCCTATTTCGGTCAGGGCGTTGGCTGTCGGATTATCCACTGTCATTCTCCTTTTCCGGAAAACTCTTTCAGGCATTTATTGTAAGCTTGCACAGGGTCTTCGGCCGAGGTTATAGGTCTTCCGACCACGATAAGATCGCTGCCGAGTTCTTTCGCCAGAGCGGGCGTCGTTATCCGCGCCTGATCGCCGGCGTCGCCGCCCGTAAAACGTATGCCCGGAGTCACTGTCAGAAAGCTTTTCCCGCATTCTTTATGTATCGTGACGGCTTCCAAGGGAGAGCAAACGACGCCGTCCAAACCGGCCTTTGCCGCGTTTTTCGCGTAAGCGATCACCGTCTCCTCCAAGCCGGAAGCAATCAGCAATTCGTCCTTCATCATTCGCTCGTTCACGGATGTGAGCTGAGTTACGGCTGTTATGAGCGGCCTTGAGCCGTCGGGCTTCGTTATGCCTTCCAAGGCGGCTTCCATCATGGCTCGCCCTCCTGCCGCATGCACGTTCGTGATGTCCGGGTCCAAATCGCGAAGGGCTGTCATGGCGCGCTTTACGGTATTCGGGATGTCGTGCAGTTTAAGATCCAAAAAAACCTTATGTCCCCGGTCTTTTATATCTCTTACGATTTTTGGGCCTTCGGCGTAAAAAAGCTCCATGCCGATCTTGACGAACGGCTTTTTGCCGGTGAAACGGCCGAGGAACGCGATCGTCTCCGCGCCGCTCGAAAAATCACAGGCAATTATTACGTCTTTTGTCAAACGTGAGCACCTCCGATGATATCTTTCAGATCTGTAATACCGTATTTTTCGGCTTCGGCGGGAAGGGCTTCGATGATCTCCTTGCACGCAAAGGGATTTATCAAATTTGCGGAGCCGACCTGCACCGCGCTCGCTCCGGCCAACATCATTTCGATAACATCCCTCGCGCTCTGTACGCCGCCGCAGCCCATCAGCGGGATATTCACCGACTTAAAGACCCTGTACACGCAGCAGAGAGCGACGGGAAAAATCGCCGGACCCGAAAAACCGCCGACCGCCGCCGCCGTGACCGGCCTTTTGGCGCGAGGGTCTATGCGCATGCCGAGCAGGGTGTTTATGAGCGTGAGCCCGTCGGCTCCTGCCGCTTCGCAGGCGCGGGCGATTTCGGTTATGTCCGTAACATTGGGTGTGAGCTTTACGAATACCGGTTTTGAGGAGGCGCGTTTAGCCGCCTTTGTGACCTTCGCGGCGTTTTTCGGGTCGCTGCCGAATGTCATGCCGCCGCAGTGTACGTTTGGGCAGCTTATATTGATCTCGATCATGTCAACGCCCGGGTCATTGTCGAGTTTTTCACAGCAGAAAACGTAGTCCTCAACGGAAAAACCGCTGACATTCACGATCACGGGTTTGTTATAAACTCTTTTCAGCATCGGAAGCTCAACAGCCAATACTTCGTCGATCCCGGGGTTTTGAAGTCCCACGGAGTTTATCAGTCCGGCGGTGCACTCCGCTGTTCGGGGCGTCGGATTCCCGAAACGCTTGTCTTTTGTCGTCCCTTTGACGGCAAGAGCGCCGAGTATGTTGATATCGTAATACTCGGCAAATTCGTGACCGTAGGCGAATGTGCCGGAGGCCGGGATCACAGGATTTGACAATTCAAGCGAGCATAGAGTTACGGAGCAGTCTGCCATAACACCTCATCCTTTTCAAACACGGGACCGTCTTTGCAGATACGTTTCGACCCGGATACGGTCTTGCGTGAGCAGCCCATGCAGGCGCCGAAACCGCAGCCCATACGCTCCTCAAAGCTGAGCTGTCCGCCTGTTGCCGAGACCCGGCAAACCTGCATCAGCATGGCCTCCGGCCCGCAGGCGAAAAACCGGCTGTAATCCGTGACTTTACGCATAACGTCCGTGGGGAAGCCCTTTGTTCCGCAGCTGCCGTCTGCGGTGGTCACAAACACTTCCGCTCCGGCATCGATAAATTCGTTTACGCAGAACATATCGCCGGCTGTATTGAACCCGAGGCAGCAGGTGACGCGGGCCCCTCCGGATATCAAAAGCTTAGCGAGCCACAGAAGCGGAGATATGCCGACCCCGCCGCCCGCGAGTAAGGGACGCGGCCCTGCGTTTTTCAGGTCGAAACCGTTGCCGAGGCCCGTTATGATATCGAGTTTCGCGCCTTTTTCCAATCCGCTCATAAACAATGTGCCTTCCCCGACAGTCTTGTATATTATCCGGAAAGAATCCGCAAAACGCTCGCAGACGGATACAGGGCGGCGCAGATAAAAACCGGGCAGGGCGATATTGACGAATTGCCCGGGTCTTGTAATGTCGCCGCAGTCTCCGTAAAGGGTCATCTCAAAGATGCCCGGAGCGAGATTCTTTTGATTGTCGACGGTATATAAAGCTTTTTTCAAATCCGCCCTCCCGTTCGGCAAGCGTCGAGCCGGCCGGAAGCCCACGCCGTTTTTCCGCTGACCATCGTCAACACGCAGTCCCCGTATACGCACATGTCCTCGAAAGGCGTGGAGCGCCCTTTGGACAAAAAAACCGCCGGGTCGACGCGGTATTTTTCTTTAAGATCAAATGCCGCGAGATCGGCCCTCATCCCCTTTTCTATCGGCCCCGCGACGCCGAATCTTTCGGAAGGCCGCACGCTCATCAGCAGGACAAGCCGCTCCAAACCAATGATACCGGTCATGACCAATTTTGTGTACAGAACGGGGAAGGCGGTCTCAAGCCCGACGACGCCGAACGCGGAGTTTTCGAGGCCTTTTGATTTTTCCTCAGCCGAATGCGGGGCGTGATCGGTCGCGATCATGTCTATGGTGCCGTCCGACAAACCTTCGATGAGCGCTTCACGGTCAACAGCTCCGCGCAGCGGCGGATTCATTTTATATCTGCCGTCGTCTTTGAGGTCGTCTTCGCAAAAAATAAGATGATGCGGGGTCACTTCGCAGCTGACGTCGATTCCTTTCTTTTTTGCCGCCCTTATCAAATCGACGCTCTCTTTCGCGGACACATGGCAAACATGATAGGCGCAGCCGGTTTTTTCGGCGAGTTTGAGGTCGCGGCTTATATGCCTCCATTCGCTTTCGGAAGGTATTCCTTTAAGACCGCGCGATCTTCCGTATCTGCCGTCGTGAACGCAGCCGCCGTTTGACAGGGCTTCGTCTTCACAGTGAGCGGCTATGATCTTGCCGAGAGATTTTGCCCTTACCATTGCCGCTTCCATAACGCCGTCGTTTTGCACGCCGCGCCCGTCGTCCGAAAAAGCGACGACAAACGGGGCGAGTTCCGCCATTTCGGAAAGGCATTCGCCCCTCTCGCCTTTTGTGACAGCGCCGTAGGGATAAACATGAACCGCGGCGTCATTGTCCGTCAGCTCCGACTGTTTTTTTAAATTATCCGTACAGTCCGGCACGGGATCGGTGTTGGGCATGGAGCATATGCTTGAAAATCCGCCGCGCGCGGCGGCGAGCGTTCCCGTACGCACGGATTCTTTATAAAAAAAACCCGGTTCCCTGAGATGTACATGAACATCAGCAAGGCCCGGAAGAATGACAAAGTTTTTAAGGTCAAAAACAACATCGCCGCAGGTCGGGGATATTGCCGGCGATATGTCGCCGATAATGCCGCCCTCAACCGAAACATCGATTCTTTTAAAGCTGCCGTTTAAATAAACCTCCGCCCCGGAAAGAATACAGGCCAATTTGCAGATCGCCTCCAATTTGAGTCGGATCGCGTCGGATCGAGCAGCGGTTCGGCGTATGATCGCCGGAAGCCGGTCATATCGTAAAGCATACCGGATAAAAACGAAAAAAGCAAATAAATTCCAAAAAATACCAAGTGCATAAACGCAAGTGAATATAGTATAAAAATACTTTTGCAATATCCCTAATATATGTTGAAAACGAAATAGTTTTTATGTATAATAACGCGACAAAGTAGGGATAACCGGTTTGGAGGAGATACCGAATGAAAGTCAGAGAAGTTGCCGGCATACTTGAGGCGGAGGTCTGCTGTGACGCCGGCATGTCAGACGGCGATATTTCATCGGTTTGCGCGGCCGATATAATGAGCGATGTTATCATTTACGTCAGGGAGCAGCCTGTCCTGCTCACCGGCCTGTTGGATTCCCAAGTGCTGCATACGGCGGAAATGATGGATATACGCTGCATTGTGTTCGTCAGAGGGAAAAAACCCGATCCGTCATTGACGGAACAGGCTCGCGCAAAGAATATCACTGTGCTTACGACCGCGCTGAGTATGTATATAGCCTGCGGAAAACTCTATGCGGCCGGCTTGAGGTAATGCCTGAGCGGGAGCGCTTGAAACTGCGACGCAAATCAAACACAGGTGTGTTTTCAGACGTATTATTATAAAGGAGGTCCCGGCATATGCCAAATTGTAAGACCTTGGTTCCGTTTAAGGGAACGAAGGAACAGGAAAACAAATTGAAGGCGGTCATCGAAAGGCACAAAGAGGAAGCCGGAGCCGTTATGCCTGTTATGCAGGAGGCTCAGGAAATCTACGGGTACTTACCGGAAGAAGTTCAAATAATGATTGCGGAAGGACTCGGCGTCCCTTTGACCGACGTCTACGGCATCTCGTCTTTTTACGCGCAGTTTGCCCTTAACCCGAAAGGAGAAAACCAGATCAACGTTTGTTTGGGGACGGCCTGCTACGTAAAGGGAGCGGGGGACATACTTGAGCGGATATGCAAAAAAGTAGGCTGCGAATCCGGCGAAATTACCGACGACGGGAAATTCTCGGTCGATGCCACGCGCTGCATAGGAGCTTGCGGCTTGGCTCCGGTAATCGTTATCAACGGCGATGTTTACGGGCGTCTGAAAACGGAAGAGGTCGACGCCATTGTCGAAAAATACATGTGAGCGCCCCGGCAATTAAGGAAGGAAAGGATCATAAAATATGAAAAGTTTGGATGAACTTAAAAAGATCCGAGATGATATGCAGCGGAAAGTGAGTATCCGCAATAAAAACGAAAACGGCGTCCGCGTCGCGGGCGGACCGGAGAGAGCGCATATCATGGTTTGCGGGGGAACCGGATGTACTGCCTCGGACAGCCCGAAGTTGATCGAAGAATTCAGGAAAGAACTTGCCGCTGCCGGGCTTGACAAAGAAGTATGCGTCGTTCAGACCGGCTGCTTCGGCTTGTGCGCCTTGGGCCCCATAGTTATTGTCTACCCGGAAGATACTTTTTACGTTCGCATAGCCCTTGAAGACGTAAAAGAGATAGTCACGGAGCACATAATAAACGGCCGTTTGGTGGAGCGTCTCCTCTACATGGAAGCCGGCAAAAAAGAACCCACATACTCATTGGACGATTCCATGTTCTACAGTTTGCAGAAACGTATCGCGCTTCGCAACTGCGGTGTTGTAGATCCCGAAGTCATAGACGAATATATCGCTTATGACGGCTACATGGCGCTGGCGGAGTGCCTTCTCCGCAAAACCCCGGAAGAGGTCATTAAGATCGTGTCCGATTCAGGTCTGCGCGGCCGCGGCGGCGCGGGGTTCCCGACCGGGACAAAATGGAAATTTACGGCGGCGTCCGAAGACCCTGTCAAATATGTCTGCTGCAACGCCGACGAAGGTGACCCGGGCGCTTTTATGGACAGGTCCGTCTTGGAGGGCGATCCGCACAGCGTGATCGAGGCCATGATGATAGCGGCGTTTGCCATCGGGGCTTCGCAGGGTTATGTTTATGTCCGCGCGGAATATCCTATCGCGGTGCACCGTCTGAGGATAGCGATAGAGCAGGCGAAAGAATACGGGATATTGGGAGATAACATATTCGGGAGCGGTTTTAATTTTCACCTCGATATCCGGTTGGGCGCCGGCGCTTTTGTCTGCGGTGAGGAAACAGCGCTGATGAGATCCATAGAGGGGCAGCGCGGCGAGCCGCGTCCGCGCCCGCCGTT
>Ga0082212_10002812_pt1 | contig 24993 bp, 30 predicted proteins | sample TergutNt197P3_FD_71548 | JGI IMG/M metagenome (GOLD analysis project Ga0082212, IMG submission 71548) | Neocapritermes taracua P3 segment gut microbial communities from Petit-Saut dam, French Guiana - Nt197 P3 | ecosystem: Host-associated > Arthropoda: Insects > Digestive system > Gut ... | reverse complement strand
AAGGGATTCGAGCTTGTCCACAAACGCTTGAATCAACGCCGCCGTGTTTTCGCTTTTGTAAATTGTGACTATATCTTTAACCGGAATTTGCAATTTGCGAAGAACGATAATTTGTTTCAATCGCTCCAATGCGTCAGCGTCGTAATATCTCTGCGATTTATTATCAGGATGACTGCTCCGCAACAGTCCCATTTCCTCATAATACCTCAATGTCCTGCTTGATATTCCATAATTGTCAACGACATCGTTTATTCTTATCAAGTCCAAGAGCATCACCTCCATATATATTATACAAGTTGACGCAACGTCAATGTCAACACTTTTGTGAAAAATATTTGAAAAATTTTTTTAGCTGAAATTTTTGATTTTTACCTATTGCAATCTAATAAAACATATGTTATAATGTCCCTCGTGCCTAGCACAGAATACTGAATAAAGGAGGTGGTTGACTTGCCGAATATCAAGTCTGCCAAAAAGCGCGTTTTAGTAACGGCCGCAAAAGCCGCACAAAACAAAAGCGAAAGAACTAGCTTAAAAACCGCTATCAAGAAGGTGCATCTCTCTGTGGCAGAAGGCGATAATTCTAAGGCGGGTCAGGCGTATTTAGTCGCCCAATCCTCAATAGATAAGGCCGCACAGCATGGACTTATTCATAAAAACACAGCCGCTCGCCGCAAGAGCAAACTTGCGCGAGCCGTTTCCGGGATGTAATTATTGGCAGACAGAAGCGCGGCGTTGACAACGCCGCGCTTTTTTATTTTACACCGTTCCCTACTACTGTATAACATCTAAAACTTGTCACCCTGAACGAAGTGAAGGGTCTTCATTCCAAAGATTCTTCGCTACGCTCAGAATGACAGAATTGTCATATTATAGAAGTTATACGGTACTCCTTGGAAGACTACAAAACATCCTCTATCGAAAGCGTTGTGTTTTTCAGACCTTGATAGTAATTGACCGTTTCGGCGGTGAACTTGAAAACACTGTAATCTTCATCGTCAACACCTTTCGGATAATATGTCCAAGATTTTTCATTCCATAGCAACGCCCTTGTATCATGGTCGGTGCAGACCTCTATAGTACCCGTAAATAAAGCACCCTTAAATCCCCCTGCGGTTTCGCAGTAGTAAACCGATGCCTTAGGATTTTTGAGGAATTGCCCTACCCGCTTCGAGCTTGTGTTTGTGGAAAAATAATGCGTCTTCACGCTCTCGTGTTCGAGAACCATCATCGCCTTTACCTGCGGATACCCCTCTTCGTTTACCGAAGCAACGTATGCAATGCCGCTGTTTTCGCGCAACGCGCGAATCTCGGATTTAATATTGCCGTTCATTTCGCTCTCCTTACCGTTCATTTTTTACTATTATATCACATCAAACACGACACCTGTATGCCGTGTTTGAAAAAGTCCGGCTTTCAAACCGGACTTTTTTTATGTCACCTTGTTTTTACAAAATATTACCGTCCGCCTTTGTATAATGGACAGGTAAGCATCACCCAAATACCGATTAACAGGTTGCGCGTTATGAATGTTATCTACATAGACAGTCTTTTCGCTCTGAACTTCATATTGAATTACCTCCTCCTCCTCTTGTCCGCAAGGCTGACCGGCGCGCCTCTCGCGCGTTGGCGGCTCTTGACGGGCGCGGCGTTGGGCGCGGGATACGCCGTGCTGACCGTCTTACCCGCGCTTAGTTGGACAGGTTCGGTTCTTGTTAAGATTGCCGTTACACTGCCCATTGCCGCCGTCTCGCGCGGTATCGGACGCGGCTTCCTGCGTTTTCTGACACTGTTTTGGCTGTCAAGTTTCCTGCTGGCAGGTATAGTTCTGGGGTTAGGGCTGATGATAAGCGGCTCGCCGTATATTCACATTCCTGTCGAAGTTCTGCTCCTTACAGCTTCAATAGTTTACTTTGTACTGTCAGTGGCTCTCAAAGGCATAACGCGGTTCGGCGGTCTGAAATCCAAACTCGTTCCGGTTGAAATATCCTTTAGAGGGCGGCAAGTTACATTCAACGCCCTTGCGGACACCGGGCATACACTGACCGACCCAATGACCGGGCAAAGCGTTCTGGTAGCCGATAAAGACAGTGTTCTACCGCTGCTGCCGCGCGATGTACGCGCACTGCTCAACACGGTCACAAACCCCGTGGAGCTGGTGGAGCAAGTACCGCTCGTTGACAACGCCATGCTGTTCAGGCTGATACCCTATCAAGCGATAGGTATTCAAACGGGATGGCTTGCGGCGTTCAGACCCGACAGCGTTACAGTCGGTGGAATAAAACATAATAAGGCGTTAGTAGCGTTCTCGACCCTATCATCTGATAAAGCATACCGTGCGTTAGTCAGCGCATGAACGGAGGTTAACATATGATTTTGAAAGTCGTAATTCTCAAATGGCAAATATTTCTCGCAAGGATTGGAATCCGTACATACGAGGATATTTTCTACATCGGCGGCAGCGAAACGCTGCCCCCGCCTTTGACGCGCGATGAGGAGACGTATCTTATAAGCCGCTATGCCGAGAATGATGAAGGCGTTAAATCTGTGCTGATAGAGCGCAATCTGCGGCTCGTTGTGTATATAGCGCGGCGTTTTGAGAATACGGGGATTTATATAGAGGACTTGATTTCCATCGGCACAATCGGTCTTATTAAGGCCATCAACACCTACGACCCATGCAAGAACATAAAATTGGCGACATACGCTTCGCGCTGTATTGAGAATGAGATACTCATGTATTTGCGGAAAAATTCCGGTCAGCGCATTGAAATATCCATAGACGAACCGCTGAACACAGACTATGACGGTAACGAGCTGCTGCTGTCGGACATACTTGGCACAGACCCGGATTCTGTCATGCGCCCAATCGAGGAGGATGTGGAAAAACAGCTTCTGACAGCCGCCATCGGTCGTCTGTCCTCACGCGAACAGGACATTATAAAACTGCGGTTCGGCATCGGGGGAAGTGATGAAAAAACACAGAAAGAAGTCGCGGATATAATGGGGATATCACAATCTTACATATCAAGACTTGAGAAAAAAATAATTCAGAGGTTAAAAAGAGACATATCACGGTTGATTTAGGGTTGGGGATGTGTTATAATATAAAAAACTATTTATAGCTAAATTTGAGTTTTTAATGTATGGATTTAATTTTTCGACTTTCAAAATAATGTTTGACACATGAATCCATCTGTGTTATAATGTAAGTGTATCAAGAGGGTCATATTTACGTATGATGAAAAATATTGTTCGCTCCCCGATATGCGGCTTAAAATGGTCGGGATAAAAATATTGTTCGCTCCCCGATATGCGGCTTAAAATGGTCGGGATAAAAATATTGTTTATGTAGCCTCATCAAATTGATGGGGCTACATAAATGTAAAGGATGTTGTACATATGAGCAGTTGGCAGTTCTGTTTTTTATCTGATCAATATTATATTGATTTCCCGGACAAGAATCTTATGAAAAACAAGGAATTTGTTTATGGTCAATTCATTGACAGACCTTGTTTCTTTGCGTTTAAGGATGTACAGAATCCGGACATAATGTGGCTAATACCTATATCATCTAAGTATGACAAATACAAGAATATTTATGATAAAAATGTTAAACGCTATGGTAAATGCACAATAATACGTTTTGGAGAAGTGTTAGGAAGACAAGCAGCTTTTCTTATACAAAATATGTGTCCGGCAACAGAGAAGTATATAAGAGAGGTTTATGTTGATAAAAATAATGTACCAATCAATATAGACAATCGGATTATTCATGATGTCATGACTAATGCGAAAGATGTTCTTGGCAAGGTTAATAGAGGAACAAAGTTGATTTTCCCTGATGTGTTGAATATTAAAAAGTCTTTGCTTCTTCAGTTGGAAAGTGCGAAAAATGAAGATTCAAACGAGACACCAACATAACCCTCCCAACTAAACAAGGCGACATATCAAGATTGATTTAGCGAGAGTGGTGTGTTATAATAACACAAAGGCATAAAAGGATGGTATTACGAATGTGCAAAAAGTTGGTGAAATAAATCCGGCTCATTTTGAAAACATTTTTTTGATTTCAACGAATGATGTTGTCATTACAGAAGAACGGATAGAGCATATAAAAGAACGTCATCCACTGGATTATGAGCGTTACGCGGAGTACATACCGAAAGTTCTGAAAGAACCTGATTACATAATTGAAGCGAATAGACCAAACAGCGCGGTATTGTTGAAAGAGTTTACAGATGATGAAAAATGCTTTAAGTTAGTATTAAGACTAAGAGCAAATAATGAAAAAAGCAGATTTTCAAATTCTATTATATCTTTTTGGAAGATAGATAAAAAGGATTGGAATCGTTTAATCGCGAATAAAAAAATTCTTTACAAATCTGAATAGGTATGTTATAATGCAAATACAATAGGGATAGGCATTTGAGGTGGTAAAATTCGTACAGACCACACGCCGATGGTACGACAGGCGCAAGCCGAGAGATGCGGGAGAGGTGTACGCCCGCCAAATGCCTAAAAAACCGCTCTTTACAGGGCGGTTTTCCTTGAAAAGGAGTCGCAATCCCATGACTAACCCCCGAACTATGACCCGTATGGCTCTCATTGCCGCCGTGTATGCCGTGCTGACGCTCGCTTTCGCGCCCATCAGCTTCGGTCCGCTTCAGATACGCATTGCCGAAGCAATGACAATCCTGCCGTTCCTGTTCCCGGAGGCAATCTGGGGACTGTTCATCGGCTGTTTCATTTCCAACACAATCGGTACGATGCTCGGCGTATCACTGGGCGTGTTCGATATCGTGTTCGGCTCACTTGCTACACTGCTGGCGGCTTATCTAACCTCAAAAACTAAAAAAATATGGCTCGCGCCGCTGCCTCCGGTCATCGTGAACGCCGTTGTTATCGGCACTCTGCTGACCGTTGTCCTCGCGCCGGAAGCCGGTATCGCGGCATTCCCGCTGTTTGCCGGAGAGGTTGCGCTTGGGCAGATTTTGTCATGCTTCGGCTTGGGTATACCGCTCTTAATCGCGGTTAAAAAGCTCGCGCCGGGTCTAAGAGGAAACTGACCGTGGCGCGTTACGGATTCCGGGGCGCGGTCCCCGAGACGAAGATTCTAACGCTCTATGCCCTGTCGTGCCTGACTGTTCCGGTTACGACAGACAGGCTCGCGGACATCATTACGATAGACGAAGGCGTGGACTACTTTAATTACTGTCAGGCTCTGTCGGAGATGGTCGAGAGCGCGCACGTGCTTACAAATGAGGAAAAAGGTCAGACATATTATTCCATATCGCCGAGGGGCTACGAAGTCTCCGAGCTGATGGACAAGCAGCTCCCTTTCACCCTCAAAACCGCTGTGCGTCAAGGCGCACAGATGTTTGAGCGCAATGTCGAGCGCGATGCTTTCATATCCACCGAGGCGTTCTCGCGCGGCGGCGTGCCATCGGTATGCTGTGTGCTGACAGACGGCGCAGATCCCGTTCTTCACATAGAACTGATGGCACCCGACCGTCCAACGTGCGGTCTTATAGCGAAAAACTTCCGCAAGAACGCCGACACTATTTATGAAAAAATATTGGAGATATTGATATGCGAATGAATGAAATCGGTGCGCGTATGCGCGAGATACGCGACATCTGCGGTTTTGAACCCGAAGAGGTCGCAAAAGGATTGGAGATACCTCTTGAGGTTTACCTTGGCTATGAGCAGAGCGGCGCGGACATACCGATAAGCGTGATGTACCATGTTGCGAACCTTTGCGGCGTGGACTTAAACGAGCTGCTGACAGGTGTCGGAAGCCATCTCGACTCGCTGTGCGTGGTAAAGCGCGGCACGGGGCTATCAGTTGATAGGTATACAGGCTACAGCTTTGAAAATCTGGCGTATACCTTTAAGCGCAAGATGATGGAACCGCTGCTTGTCACGGTTGAGCCGAGCGCGGACGACCCGAAACTCGTATCGCACGGGGGGCAGGAGTTCAACATGGTGTTGGAGGGTGAGATTGAACTGCTGTTTGAAAATAAGCGCGTCTTGCTGACTTCCGGCGACAGCGTTTACTTCGACCCGCGCCGCCCGCACGGTCAAAAAGCCATCGGCACACGCGCAAGATTCCTAACGGTAATAGCCGAGTAGGGCGCGGTGTCCTCACCGCGCCGTTTATTACGAATGTGAGGTGTTTCATTGTGATACCAAATGAAAAAATACAATATTGGTTCGACTTAGCTGACGAAGATTTATCTGTTGCCAAAATATTGATTGATAACAATAAATTGCTTTACGCGGCGTTTATGTGTCATCAAGTTGTTGAAAAAGCGTTGAAAGGTATCATTGCGCGTGATTGTGCGGAAGATGAGATACCGCCCAAAATCCACCATCTCACGAAACTAGCCAAACGCGCATTACTTTTTGAAAAATTAACCGAAGAACAAAAATCCTTGTTGGCTGACATAAACCCGCTTAACATTGAAGCCCGTTATCCTGAGTATAAGCGGATGATAGCGGATTCCCTGACATTAGAAAAATTAAGAAAATTGATTGCCGAAACGGAGGAATTGTTATGTTGGATAAAAACGCAGTTATAACGGCTGCACAGCAATATGCAAATGCGGTAACGCAGGAACTGTCCCCTGCTTCAATCGTTCTTTTTGGATCATACGTTAAGGGATTGCCGAATGATGACAGCGATATTGATGTTGCCGTTATATTTGACGGGTTTTCCGGAGATTGGCTGAAAACCTCGAATAGACTGTGGCGTTTAATAGAGAACGTCAGCTTTGACATTGAGCCGCATATGCTCGATATAAAAGACGATAAAAGCGGGTTTGCGGCTCATATCTATAAAACCGGACAAATTATTTATAAAGCCCCGTAGGGGACGCTGTCCTCAGCGTCCCGCAGACGACCGGACGACCCGTCCCCACAAAAGTTACAAAGGAGCAAAGAATTAACAATGCTTGATAAATACCTTCCGAGAACGAACTTTAACTCATATGAAGATTTCAAGGAAAACTATAAAGTGAACATACCCGACAACTTCAACTTCGGTTACGATGTCGTGGACGAGTGGGCGCGTGTTGACCCGGACAAGCCCGCGCTCGTCTGGTGCGATGACCACGGCGGCGAGGAGTATTTTACATTCGGCGATATTTCAAACGAATCCAATCTAATCGCCAACGCCTTGAAAACTCTGGGTTTATCTAAGGGCGATGCCGTCATGCTCATTCTGCGCCAGCGTTATGAATACTGGCACATCGTCACCGCGCTGCACAAGCTCGGCGCGGTCGCCATCCCCGCGAGCCTTCAGCTTACATCGAAAGATATAACATACCGCGTGAAAGCGGCGGACGTGAAACTGCTCATTTGTCTGGACAATGACTATGTTATCCGTCAGGTCAACGAATCCGAATATACCGGGCGTAAAATAAAGCTCGGAAGCGAGAGCGGCGGATGGCTATCACTTGATAGGGTTCTGGACGGCGCGTCTGAAAACTTTGAGCGCGTTCACACGCGCTCTGACGACCTCATGCTGATGTACTTCACATCCGGCACGACCGGAATGCCCAAAATGGTGCGGCACACTTACGAGCATCCTCTGGGACATATTGTGACCGCCAAATACTGGCAAAAAGTTGAGGACGGAAAACCGCATATGTCATACGGAGACTCGGGCTGGGCTAAGTTCGGTTGGGGCAAGATTTACGGGCAGTGGATATGCGGCGCGGCAGTTTTCGCCTATGACTGGGACAAGTTTGTACCTAAACTCCTGCTTGAGAAAATCGGCAAATATAAGCTCACGACTTTCTGCGTCCCGCCCACAATGTATCGGTTTATGCTGCAAGAAGACTTGTCAGAATTTGACCTGTCAAGCGTTAAGCACTGCTGCAACGCGGGAGAGCCGCTGAATCCCGAAACCTACAACCGATTTTACGAGCTGACGGGACTGCGCCTTACCGAAGGCTTCGGGCAGTCGGAATCCAGTGTTATGATTGCCAACTTTGAGTGGTTCGAGCCGCGCCCCGGCTCTATGGGAAAGCCTTCGCCGCTCTACGACATCGACCTCATTGACACGGAGGGGAAATCCTGCCCGGCGGGTGTCGAGGGCGAAATCATAATACGCGGTTTCGGCGAAAAGCACCCCTGCGGATTATTCCACGGCTACCACAACGACCCGGAGTATAACGCGCGGACGATTCACGGCGGCATTTACTACACGGGCGATGTCGCGTGGCGCGATGATGACGGCTACTACTGGTTTGTCGGGCGCAACGATGATGTTATCAAGTGTTCGGGTTACCGTATAGGTCCGTTTGAGGTCGAGAGCGCGTTAATCGAGCATCCCGATGTGGTGGAGTGCGCCGTCACCGCCGCGCCCGACCCCGTGCGCGGTCAAATCGTAAAGGCATCTATAGTGCTGAGAGCGGGCGCAACGGGCAGTCCCGAATTAGTCAAAGAGTTGCAGAATCATGTTAAAAAGCTGACCGCGCCATATAAATACCCGAGAATAATTGACTTTGTTGACGAACTGCCGAAAACCGTCAGCGGTAAAATAAAGCGCAAGCAAATACGCGATGAAGACGCGGGAAATTAAAAGCCGCATCTATCTCGCGCCCATGGCGGGCGTTACGGATTGGGCGTTCCGCACGGTATGCCGCAATTTCGCGCCGCTGATTACCGTCACGGAGATGGTGTCGTCCAAGGCATTGGTATATCAGGATTCCAAGACGGTGCGCCTTTTGAAAACCGATGGAAATCCCTGCGGCGTTCAGCTCTTCGGAAGCGAGCCGGACACGATGGCAAAAGCGGCTGTGTTGGCGGTTGAGCGTTCGGGCGCGGATTTTATAGATATAAACATGGGCTGTCCCACGCCGAAAATCGTCCGCAACGGCGATGGCTGCGCCCTTATGCGGAATCCGGAGCTGTGCGGTGAAATCGTTGCGGCGGTCGCCGCCGCCGTGAATGTTCCGGTCACGGTAAAAATGCGGCTCGGTTGGGACAGGGGTTCATTGAATGCTGTCGAGGTCGCCGTAATATGCGAAAAAGCGGGCGCGGCGGCGGTTTGCGTACACGGACGCACACGGACGCAGCAGTACGGCGGACGCGCCGACTGGGACGCTGTCGCCGATGTAAAAAACGCGGTGAAAATCCCAGTTATCGTAAACGGCGACATTTGCTCGGCTGAATCCGCGATACGCGCCATGAGCCGCTCAAAGGCCGACACCGTAATGGTCGGACGCGCCGCTTTGGGAAATCCGTTTGTGCTTGAAGAGGTATATAACGCGCTGAACGGCGCGATTGACCGCCCGCCGTTACCGGACATCGAAAGCCGCGCGTATTGGGCGGGCGAGCAGTTCAAGTTGATGCTTGAGGACAAGGGCGAGCGTGTGGCGGTATTAGAGGCACGGAAGCATTTTTGCTGGTATTTGCACGGATTGACGCGCACACAGGGATTAAAAAAAGAGATAATCGCGATGGAGACAAAAGAAGACGCTTATGGTGTCTTGAAAAAATTCAAACCGTAGGGGATGATGCGGGGTGGTGATACGTTGGATGAACTTGTAAAACGCGCGAAGGACGGCGACAATGACGCTTTTGAGCAGCTTGTCAAGGACAATCAGCGCGGGGTCTATACCCTCGCGTTAAGATATATCGGTAACCATGACGATGCTCTGGATATTTCGCAGGAGGCATTTTTACGCGCGTACAGGGGGCTGAAATTCTTTCAGGGCGACAGCTCTTTTTCGACATGGCTGTACAGGCTCACCGTCAACGCCTCCATTGATTACCTGAGGAAGGCGAAACGCCGCCGCGCCATACCGTTTTCCGCGCTCGGAGAACCCGATCAAGTGATAGGTATACCGGATACGAAAGATTCACCGGAGCAGACAGCGGAGTTGTCTGAGCTCAAAAACGCGCTTAACGAAGCGTTGCAAATGCTTAAATACGAACACCGCACGGTATTCATCCTGCGCTGTGTGCATGAGCTGAGTTACACGGAAATCGCGGAAATACTGAATATAGAGGAAGGCACGGTTAAGTCGCGTCTCTCGCGGGCGCGTGATAGGCTAAAAGAAATACTCAAAGGGAACTTTTCGGATTCGCCTCCGTCAAAACATAGTAGGAAAGGGGGAAGAGCGGTATGAAGTATGATTTTACAGACGAACAAATAGACATCGCGGCAAAGGAGCTTATGACAGACGCGCCGGATGAACTCCTCAAAAGCGTTATGTACCATGTAAAAAAAGGCTCGCGCCCCCAACAGAGGAGGTTCGCTTTCGGGAGCTTTACGGCAATCGGGACGGTTGCCGCCGCCGTTCTTATCCTCATAACCATATACGGGAACGACCTGCTGCCTGACGTTAACATGAACTTCGGCGCAAGCAGTTCCGAAAACGGCACCCAAGCCGCACCCAATGAAGCTCCCGCGCCGGAAGCCGCCGCGGGCGGAATCGCGGCGATGATAACAGAAGAAAACGCCGCCTATGACAGCGGCGGCGCGTCTTGGATTACCGATGATAACACGGCTTTTTTTGCCGAACCGTCCGAATCATACGATTTGAACAGAACGGACACTCTTCTGCCCGCTCCCGAAATATCCGTTGGGGCGCAAGCGGATTCCGCATCTGCGCCGATTGAGTATTCGCCGTTGGAGTTGGAATTATATAACTGGATGGTTAATTATTCCGACAGTTTAATCTCGTTAAGAATCGAATCAATGACAGACGATGAACTGATAGCGGTTGTCGTCTATGAAGATGAAACTATTGAGGTTACTGTCACTGTTCGGGGTGAGGAGTATGTTGTTTCATATGCCGCAATTCAAGACTGACAAACAGTATCGCCAGCGACATGGCGACCGCGTCCGCTATAGGGCCGGCGTAGAGTATGCCGTCAATGCCGAATATCAGCGGCAGGAGCAGCAGCAGCGGCACAAGGCAAATGAGCTGGCGCGTCGCTATGATGAACACACCCTTTACCGCCTTGCCGATTGACGTGAAAAAGTTGCCGCAGAACGGCTGTATGCCGTTTATGAACGCGAACATCAGGAATATCCTGTAATAGCGGACGGCAAATTCAAAGTACAGTTCATCGCCCGAGCCGAAGATTGATATGAGCTGTCTCGGGAATATTTGGTAGCACAGAAACGATATTACGGATACGGAAGTGGCCGCGAGCAGACCGAGTTTTAGTGTCTGACTTACGCGGTCATATTTTTTCGCGCCGTAATTGAAGCCGATAATGGGCTGACAGCCCTGCGAAATACCGATAACGACACTGAAAAACAGCATATTCGTCTTCATGATTACGCCCGAAACGGCAATGGGAATTTCCGCGCCGTAGACAGACTGCGCTCCGTAGTGTTTCAAGGAATTATTCATTGCAACAAGAACAACTGTTGATGATATATGGTTTATGAACGGCGCGATACCCAGTTTTAGGATTTCGAGCGTTGTCTTTATCGCGGGCAAGAAGCACCTTGGCGTGAGCTTAACCTGCTTCATATGCAAGATGAAAAACAGAGCCATTGAAGCGGACACAAACTGCCCGATTATGGAGGCAAGTGCCGCGCCTGTCATGCCCATTTTGAACCCGAAGATAAACACCGCGTCCAGTATCACGTTCAATACGCAGCCCGTTATCATTATGAACATGGACAGCTTTGGCCGTCCGTCCGCGCGTATGGCGTAACTAAGTCCCGCTGAGAGCATTGCGAAACACAGACCGAACGCCATGATTCCGCCATATTCCATCGCGTATGGCAGCACTTCATCGGTCGCGCCGAGCAGGAGCAGCAGCGGTTTTAGGAAAATTCGCACACCCAGAACCAGTAAGACACCTATTACGGCAATCCAGAAAACGGCGTTGCCGATATACTTTGCCGCGCGGTCTTTGTCGCCCGCGCCCAAAGCGAGGCTGAAGTTCGCCGTACTTCCGATACCGAACGCCAAGGCAAGCGCGAGCGTGGCGATGGTAATAGGAAAGTCAATATTCGTTGCCGCGTTACCTAAATACCCAACGCTCTGACCTATGAAAATCTGGTCGATGATATTGTACAGCGCACCGATGAGCATACTTATAACGCTGGGCACGGCAAACCGCAGGAGCAGCTTGCCCGGTTTTTCATGCCCCAGAGGGTTATCGTTTTTTGTAATCTTTTCCATGGTTGTAATTATATACCAAATTAAATGTTTTGTCAAATACAGACGAATATACCAATTTATCGTAGGGGCGGCCGTTCCGTCCGCCCGCCGTTCTCTACCACCCTATCAGGTGATAGGGTCAAACGCCTAATTTTTTCAAAATCGCGGCGGCTGACCGTGACGGACCGCGTACAACGCGCTTAACGCGGTGCAGGCTCTCCGGTTCGCCGCTTTTGATTGTGGTAACGCCCTCCTCGCTGCAAACGCACATTTTCATGCCGCCTGAAAGCAGTACGGGATACGCCCAAGATTCTTCCGCGCCGAAAGGAATGGCGAACGCCACGGGTGTCTTGCCTGTGTGATACGTGACCTTTTCGTTGAGTTTTTTCAGGTCATCGGAGAACGCGCGGGCATAGTCGTCCCTGCTCTCGCCGCTCTTGCGGCGGATACCGTGGCGGGAACTGTTGAGCCTGTGCATATCCCATGTATGGTTCTGAATTTCAAAGCAATCGGGTATTTTCTCCATCCTTTCCCACGTTATATATGAGTAACTTGGATTTTCAACATTTTCCTTTGTTGATTTCTCGGAAAACTGTCCCACCACGAAAATCGCCGCTTTCATGCAGTATTTCTCCAGTAAAGGCGCGGCATAGTGTATATTATTGTAAAAACCGTCGTCAAAAGTCAGAAAAATCGGCTTTTCGGGGAGCGGTGTCCCGTTTTCGGCAAAGTCCAATATTTCCTTTGTGCCGACTGTGGTGTAGCCGTTGTCGCGCAGATAAATCAGATCCTGCTCAAAAGCGTTGGGAGATATGGTGTAGATGTCCCCCGCGTTTTTCAGTATCCGGTGATACATTAGGACGGGCAGTTTTACGGAGGTTCTTTCAGTTGCGGCGGAAGCGGCGGTCATCTGCGGCATTCCGAACGATATAGCTATACTAAGCAGCAAAGATAAGACAAATTTCATGGTATTCTCCTATTGACATAATTATTAGCGCGTGCTAACATTTATGCGAAAGATAAAAATATTTTTGTTGGGGCGGTCTTTTATTAGATGAAATTATCAAAATTACGGACGGGGCAGAGCTGTGTTATCACAAAAATCAGCGGCGAGGACGCGCTGCGTATGCGCCTTCTCGACATGGGGCTGACACCGAAAACCCTTGTGTATCTGCGGCATACCGCGCCGATGGGCGACCCGATGGAGCTTAGACTGCGCGGATACTCTTTGAGTTTAAGACGCTCCGACGCGGAGCTTGTGGAAGTCGAGGCGGTGGAATGACGTTTGCGTTAGCGGGGAATCAGAACAGCGGTAAAACGACACTTTTCAACAAGTTAACCGGGGCTAACCAACGTGTGGGAAATTGGCCGGGCGTGACTGTTGAAAAGAAGGAGGGTACGTTCGCGAAAAGCGAAAAATTGGTTGACCTTCCGGGAGTTTATTCGCTCACTCCGTACTCGTTGGAGGAGAAAATTACAAGGGAATTTATCCTCGGGTCGGAGACGGACGCGATAATCAACATTGTGGACGCGACAAACATTGAACGCAACCTCTATCTTTCACTGCAACTGAGCGAGTTGGGCAAGCCGATGCTCATCGCGGTCAACATGATAGACGAGTTCAACAAGAGCGGCGGCAGGCTGGACGTAAAATTACTTGAACAACTGATAGGTATCCCAGTCGTACCCATTTCGGCGCGTACAGGGGAAGGTATCAGCGAACTGGTACGCCGCGCCGTTGAATTGAACAGCTTGCCGCAAACGCCGAAATTCAGCAACAGCTATTCGGATTACGCGGAGCTTGCCGATGCGCGTTATGCCTTTATCGAGAGCGTTTTGGCTCAGTGCCTGTTTCTCGTCCGCGCGGGTGAGTCCACAAAATCTAATAAACTCGATGATATTTTAACCCATAGATTCTGGGCTATACCGATTTTTATCGCAATTTTAGGTTTAGTTTTCTGGGTGACATTCGGGCCGCTCGGCTCATTCATCACCGACAGCTTCGCGAAAATGGTAGAATATGGAATTGAACGCGCGGGGGCGTTGCTTGACAACACCGGAGCTTCGGCATGGACGCGCGGACTGCTTGTTGACGGAATTTTAACGGGAGTGGGCGCGGTTCTGCGGTTTCTGCCGCTGATTCTAATATTGTTTCTGTGCTTCTCACTCTTGGAGGACAGCGGCTATATGGCGCGGGCGGCATACGTTCTCGACTACATCCTAAAGCCCACGGGGTTATCGGGTCGGTCGGTCATTCCAATGGTTATGGGGTTCGGATGCACCGTCCCGGCGGTCATGGGCTGCCGCTCACTGCAAAATGAGCGCGACAGGCGGCTGACGATTTTCATAACGCCGTTTCTGTCCTGCGGCGCGAAAGTGCCGATTTACGCGATGGTTACGGCGGCGTTTTTCCCGCGTCACGGCGCGTTGGTTTTCGGGTTTGTGTACTTACTCGGCGTTGCCGCCGCAATCGGGTCGGCGGCAGTGTTGGGAAGATTAAAGCATTTTAAGGGCAAAATTTCGCCGTTCATTTTGGAACTGCCGCCGTACAGGATACCCGAACCGCGCTCTGTCGCGCTGCTGATAGCGCACAAGGCGGGCGGATTCGTCAAACGCGCTTTTACGCTGATACTGCTTGGAACGGTCATTATCTGGCTGTTGAGCAACTTCGATTTCAGGCTTAGAACCGCCGCCGCGCAGGACAGTATGCTGGCGGCAATCAGCGGAGTTATCGCGTATATCTTCAAGCCATTGGGCTTTGGAAACTGGCAGGCGACAACGGCCGTTCTGGCGGGATTCACTGCCAAAGAGGCGGTAGTCGGGACGCTTGCGGTCATCTATGAGGTCGGCACGGACGCGCTCCCCGCGCATATTCCGGAGCATTTCACTGCGGCGGCGGCGTTGAGCTTTATCGTTTTCAATCTGCTGTGTATGCCGTGTGTCGCGGCGGTGTCGTGCATAAGGCGTGAACTGGGGAGTTGGAAAATCACATTCGCGGCTCTGGGGTATCAAACAGGGTTGGCGTGGGTTTTAGCGTTTTTTGTATATCACTTGATAGGGTGGTTTGTATGAGCAGTAAAATAACGCCGTCGCTTGAAGATTATATCGAAACGATTTACTCTCTCGGAGGGGCGAACGACCCCGTGCGTCTCACCGATATATCTTCGGCGTTGGGACTTAGCAAGGCCAGCGCGTCACGCGCCGTGCAGACGCTTAGGGGCGAGGGACTGGTCGAGCATGAGCGGTACGGAATGTTTATGCTTTCGGCCTTGGGACTGGCAAAGGCAAAGGAAGTCGTACACCGCCACGCGATATTTAAGCGTTTTCTTATGGAAACACTGCAGCTGCCGGAGGAAATCGCGGAGCGGGACGCTTGCAGAATAGAACACGTAATCAGCCCGCAGACGGTTGCCGCGCTGGAGAGATTTTTGGATTGACATAGCATAACTTTTGTGATAAATTATGCAGGTGAATGATTTCGCCGTGCGGTCAGACCGCGCTAGTCGGGGAGATAGCGGTGCCCTGTCGCCTGCAACCCGCTGCAGCAGGGATGAATCCCCCGCATAGGAATCACCATGTGCCGTCTGCCCCGCGTAAGCAGTGATGACGAAACGGTCCCGCGCAACGGAGTCCCGCGAACCATGTCAGGCGGGGAACCGAGCAGCATTAAGCGGATCGCTCCGTGTGCCGTGGGAGTGCCGTTTCCGAGCCGGCTGCGCGGGTAACGGGCATATGGGAGGTTTCAAAGCGGGGTGCGCGGTCTGACCGCACGGCGAAACGCGCGGCGAAGCCGGCGTTTCGCCGGACGCAGTGCTAAGTGCTAAGTTTTGAGTGCTAAGTGCTGTCCGTTTCCAACTTAGCACTTAACACTTAACACTTAACACTTAACACTTAACACTCGATAGGTGATTCTATGTACCAAGCGTTTTATCGAAAATATCGGCCCATGATTTTTTCGGATGTCGTGGGACAGAATGCCATCACCGACACGCTGCGCTCGCAGGTATCGAACGGCAGGCTTTCGCACGCCTATCTCTTCACAGGCACGCGCGGCACGGGCAAGACGACTTGCGCCAAAATTCTGGCGCGGGCGGCTAACTGTCTCGCTCCGACCGCCGGAAACCCCTGCAACATCTGCGCCCCGTGCGTTGGAGCTATTGAGGGTTCGCTTTTAGACGTTATTGAGATAGACGCGGCATCAAACTCCGGGGTTGACAACATCCGCTCACTGCGCGATGAGGCGGCGTATGTGCCGACTGTCGCCAAAAAGCGCGTCTACATCATAGACGAGGTGCATATGCTCAGTACGGGCGCGTTTAACGCGCTGTTGAAGACGCTTGAAGAGCCGCCGCCACACGTTTTGTTTATATTGGCGACAACCGAAACGCACAAAGTACCCGCCACGATACTCTCGCGCTGTCAGCGTTTCGCGTTCCGCCGCTTGAGCGAGCGCGACATAGCCGACCGGCTGCTGTATATATCGGAACAAGAAAAACTTTCGCTTACAAAGCCCGCCGCCGCGCTGTTGGCGCGGCTTGCGGACGGTGCGTTACGCGATGGTCTGTCGCTGTTGGATCAGGTTGCCGCCATTTCGAGCGGCGAAATTGACGAAGCTGAGGTTTATCAAGCACTGGGATTGGCGGGGAACGAGACGTTATCCGGGTGGCTTGAAACGATAATAAGCGGCGATGTTTCCGCCGCTATGGAAATATTTAGGGAACAGGTTGACCTTGGGCGTGATATCGCGTCTTTGTTGGGTGAACTGGCGCAAATGCTGCGCGATAAAATGCTTGCGGGATTGAAAGAAACACCGTCCGTCTCCGATGATGAAAAATTAGAAACCTATCAAGTGATAGGTATGCTGTCGGAAGTCCAAGACGCGCTGTCGAGGATGTCACGCAGTCCTCAGCCGCGCATAGAAGCGGAATTATGCGTTATAAAATTATGCGGTGTAAAACCGACCGCCGTAGGGGCGCCGCTTGCCGCGCCCGTTGTTGCGTCCGTTGCGCCCGTTGTTACGCCGCAAACGACCACCCCCGCCGTAGGGCGCGATGTCCACATCGCGCCGCAAACGCCGCCGTTATCACCGCAAACACCGTTATCACCGCAAACGCCGCCCCAAACGGTTAACGTGGACGCACAATCAATGGCGGACGCGCAATGCGCGCCCCTACAAACGCCGCCGCAAACGCCAAACACGGATATATCGGGCGGATTGCCATCCGCCCCTACAACCATAACCACACCACCCGATACCACACCCGCCGTAGGGCGCGACGACCCCGGCGCGCCGCCAACACCACCGCGTGATTTCATAAAACTTGCCGCCGAGAAGTTGCCAAATTCGCTGAAATCTTTCTTGCTCAACGAACAAATCACCGTAGAAAAAGATAAGGGCATTTGGCGTGTTCAAGTGCCGGATGAAATTACCCTAACGCGGCTGTCACAATCGGCGGCTATAAAAATCTTTGAGGAAGCCGCCGCGGAAATCGAGGGACATACGATAGCCGTTCGTGTAACGCAGAAACCACAGAAAAGCCCGGAATTACAGAGTTTATTTGACAAGTTCGAGTCGTAGGAGGAAAATAAAATGCCGAAAAACTTTTCAGGCGGTGGCGGATTCAACGCCAACATGATGAAGCAAGTTCAAAAAATGCAGCAGGATATGCTGCGTACACAGACCGAGTTGGAGGAGCGCGTATACACCGCCGCATCGGGCGGCGGCGCGGTCAGCGTTACTGTCAACGGCAAGCACGAGGTAACGGAGCTTTCGCTGAACCCGGATGTTGTTGACCGCGATGATGTTGAAATGCTGCAAGATTTGATAATTACCGCCGTGAACGCCGCGATGAAAGAAGCCGATGAGACTGCCGCCCGTGAGATGGGCAAGTTTACCGGCGGCATGAATCTGCCGTTCTGATGAAGCTGTATTCCGCGCCGATAGAACAGTTGATAAACCAGTTCGCGAAGCTGCCGGGCATTGGGCGCAAGTCCGCCGCGCGGCTCGCTTTTCATGTCCTCTCACTGCCCGAAGGCGGAGCGGAACAGCTCGCCAACGCGATTTTGGACGCGCGAAAGCTCGTCACATTCTGCGGTTGCTGTCAGAATCTGACCGACAAGGAGCTCTGCGATATATGCGCGGCAGAGACACGCGACAAGTCAACGGTTTGCGTTGTCGCCGAACCGCGAGACGTTGCGGCGTTTGAGAAAACACGGGAATATCGGGGTGTTTATCATGTCCTGCACGGCGTGTTGTCGCCCATTAACAGAATAGGGCCGGACGATTTGCGGGTGCGGGAATTGCTGGCGCGTCTTGAGAGCGGGGTCGTAAAAGAGGTTATCATGGCGACAAATCCCGACACGGAGGGCGATGCCACCGCGCTGTACATAGCGCGGCTCTTGAAGCCGCTTGGCGTTAAGGTGACGCGGCTCGCGTATGGGATACCGATGGGCGGACATTTGGAATACGCCGATGAACTGACGCTATTGCACGCGCTGACGGGGAGACGGGAGATATGAACAATTAACAGATAACAATTAACAGTTAACAATGATAATTGTTCAATTATCAATTATTGTAGGGCGCGATGACCCCGGCGCGCCGAATTGGCAAATATTTATAAAAAAGTTAACTTTGTCGTAACACATTTGTAACATTTATACATTATAATAAATTTATGGTTCATACCAAAGACAGCCGAAGTGCGGCTGCAAATCTACAAAGCTCAAGGGTTATCCCTTGGGCTTTGACCATTTCACGGATGTTTGCCCGAGCAGTAATGCGGGATACAGTTTGTGCCGTCACAGTATAAGTCATCGCATATCCAGTCGCATACCGTACATTCGCCGTTATCCAATGAAAATGAGCCAACGCAAATAAAATGGAAATCATCGCCGTCGCAGAACGCGAAACACAGCAAGCAGAAATTGTGGGCGGAGGTTGTGCCGCCGCAGAGATAACACGAGAGTTCCGGGGGCGGTGTGGGGGAATCAGTGGGTTCAGGTGACGGGGACGGTGATGGTGATGGGGGCGGCGAGGGAGATGGCGAGGGAACAGGTGATTCTTTAGGTGTGGGTTCAGGTGCGGTCGTGGGAGCGGCGGAGGGTGACACAGGAGTTGCAGATGGCGGTGTGGGGAGAGACGGCGTGAGGGGCGCGGGTGGCGTGGGTGGTGTTGGCGGCGGGGGCGTTGGCGGAGGCGGCGCGGTCGTTTGTTGCGGCGCGTCAGGGATGCCGCGCCCTACGTTTGTATTGATATTTGAATTTATTATGTTCGAGTTTGAGGTCTGAATGACCTCCGCGCCGCTTGCTGTCACGGTCAAAGTGCCTATTGTGCCGCCTTGGAGAATAACGGGGGCGGCGGCGGTTTGGATTATGAGCATACCCGCGTTGCCGTCTATAATAACGCCGTCTTTGCCGCCTGCAACGGTGATGATTTTTACGGAGCTGTTGCTTATTCTGATGCTAACCGCGCCGTTGTCACGGGCGGCGACAATCTCTTCAACGCTTGAACCGCCGCTGATTAAAATCGAATTTCTGCCGCCGCCGCGAGCGACAAGACGGCCTTTGACCGTTACATTTTCCAAAGCGACATTGCCGTTTCCCACGCTTTCGGCGATATACAGGTCGCCGTCAACGGTCGAATTTTTGAGCGTTACACCCGAGGTTGTGATTATGACATTTCCGCCGTAAGAGCCGCTGTTTACGCCGGGAGCTGTTATACGCGCACAAAAAATATCGGTGAGTATGGCTGAGAACTCACCGTTTGTTATATATTCTTGGGGGTGAAGATACAGATTGCCGTCCGCGCCGGGCGTGCCTTTAATAATACTCCGCGATACCAACGCGCCGATTGCGTCAATGTATCGCGGAGACACCGATTTGGCATCTGCAAACTTCAACAGTTGCGCGGCGCGGCCGCCGCCGAGCTTTATTGCTTGAGCGAGAATGAAATACGATTCTTCGCGGGTGATAAAGCCGCTTGACAGTTGAGTTTCATAGGCAAAACCCATGATGTCTGCCAAGTAAAACATGGCATCGGCGAGGGTGAGATATTCTGAATTTTCAGGCATATATTCAGAAAGTGCCGTACCCTGCAAGTAAAACGGCATGAGCAGTAATGATGATATGAGCAGGGACAAGGACTTTTTCATAAATCCGCCTACTTCCATTGATGACTTTTGTCAGCATTATATTATCACAATCGATGTCGAAAATCAATGAAAGATGTCGAAAACTATTAAATTTATCGGAAATATCCCCTTACACGGTGTTATCCGTTAGTATGTAATACTATGCTCAATTATCACCAGATTGCCTGTCCACTATTTTCTGTAGCAGATGGATGACCTCTCCGAACCCAATAAACAACACGCCACCTATGAATCCCGCAATCAGAAGAGCATAATCATCAGCATATGACATTGCTATCACACCAGTGATAGCAACAAGAACACCAATTACCTTTAATGCCGTACCAACAGTATTTCCACCTGTTTTCTTAGGTTCGCTTTGTTCTTCATTTTTATTCGGCTCTTGTTCTTCGTCCATTGGTTTTATTAGGTCAGTAATACCCTTAAAGCGATTTCCCATAGAAAAACACCACCTCTTTCAAGATGGTGTCATTATAACATGAAATATTAAGAAAAACAAGAAAGAAAAGGCTATAGATTAAAATGCCGAAAGACACTCCTAACACGGAGTGTCTTTCCATTAAATCACTCGGAGACCTTGATCCTAAAACCATGATCACCTCTAAATCACTTGAAGATTTTCATCTTCACCTACAGTATAACCCAAAGAGAGAGAAATGTCAACACCTAATTCAAAATATTTTTTACGCCCTCTCTTATGCTTGTTATTTGGTTTGTAGTAAGTTTTATCTCAAAAAAGCCATTAGACTTATTTCCACATCTGTTAAGTCTTTTCTTACTCATGCTCTTTAGAAAAGAAATGCAGGCATAGCACTCTTTTTCTTCGTCTGGAAACCCCGTAACAAAACCTAAGTCTACCAATCCTTCTATATCAATAAAATCAGGCAATCCTTCTTTTTTGGTCGTTAACGGGATAATCAGTGCTGTATATTTGTATTCTTTCAACACTATTCCATAATGCCAACCACCAAACTCACTACCAATATTTTCACCAAAATCTATCCAATAAACACTATACTTATGTTTATTCATGCGCTCATAATCTTTCTTTGGATCAGATTTATTACTAAAAATAAAGTAATTCTTCTCTGTTGTCTCGATAAACCATCTGAGCAAATTATGTGCAGTTCTATATGGTATATTCAACTGGTCGTATTTAAGTAAAGCAGTATTGAGTTCATTGAGTTTGTTTTGGAATCTTGATAAAGACAAGCGTAATCACCCTCATATGTAAGATGACCTTATCTTATCAGATATTCCGACAAAAATCAAGTAAAACTTCTCAAACCATCACGCTCTGCCATAACAACAAGTTAAACATATCCTCTTTGCGGGTTTTGCCTCCTACGTTAGGTTTCGTCAATTTCAACGATGGTGTCAAGGTACTCTTTGCTTTCGGCGTTGCCCATTGTAAGTCTGATTTGTTGGAGCATACGCCATGCTGTTTTATAAGTTACGCCGATTTCGCGTTGGAGTTGCAAGCCGGAGATTCCCTTTTTACCATTGAGAAACATATGGATAGCGTACATCCATTTTCTAAGGTCTGTTGAGGATTTTTCAAAGATGGTGTCCTTAAACGGGGAAAAATTATTGTTGCAGCCGTTGCAATGGAATACCTTGGGATGTTTCATCTCTTGGTACACCTTGATAGATCCGCAATGATTGCAGGATACACCGTTGGGATAACGGACAGTCACATAATAGTCAATGACCTTGTTCTCTGTTGGAAATCTCTTCATCAAATCTAAAAACGTCATACTAAACGACCCTTTCTATTGGTATGTCTAGTATAGCACATTATCCACACCGTGTCAAGGGATAATTTCGAAGTTTTTTCAATTTCCTGCCGTTATCCTCTACAACCCCGCCAATGCCTTGAAATTGTCCTTCAACGCCGGGTACAGTGAGGTGTAGAATTTGTAATACCGCATATATTCCGCCGTGTCTTCGCTGTTCGGGTTCTGCGGACTGCTCGTGGAGATAATAGCGTCACAGCCCTCCTCGACAGTTTTGAATATCTTCGCCGCCACACCCGCGAGTATCGCAACGCCCAGAGCCGGCCCCTCGCCGGAAGTTATCGTTGACACGGGCAGACCGTACACATCCGCGAGCATTTGCCGCCACAGTGGGCTGCGTCCGCCGCCGCCGCACACGAGCATTTCGCGCGGCGCGAGCTTTACTTCCATGATGACTTCCAGACAGTCGCGCAGTGAGTACGAAACGCCCTCCATCAACGCTCTCAGCATATGCGCTTTTGTGTGCAAGGGCGACAGACCGAAGAACACGCCCCGCGCGTTGGGGTCGCAGTGCGGCGTGCGCTCGCCCATTAGATACGGCAGGTACAGCAGATTTTCCGCGCCGATTGGAAGACGCTCCGCCGCCTTGTCTAACAGTTGATAGGGGTCAACGCCCATGTGGATGGATGTCTCTATTTCCGCGTGGCACAAGGTGTCTCTAAACCATTTGAGCGACAAGCCCGCGCCCTGTGTAACTCCCATAACGTGCCACGCCCCCGGCACGGCACAGCAAAACGTGTGTATGCGCCCCTTTTTGTCGATGATGGGGTTGCTCGTATGGGCGAAAATAACTCCCGATGAACCAATCGTTGTAAACGCCTTTCCATCGCGCACTGTGCCTGTACCAACGGCGGCGGCGGCATTGTCGCCCGCGCCACCGACAACGAGCGTACCTTCGGCAAGTCCGGTCACTTTCGCGGCTGACGCGCTGATTTTGCCTGTTATATCAGGGGATTCATAGACTTTTGCCAACATTGAGCGGTCGATTTTCAGCAGCCCGATTACTTCATCCGACCAGCAGCGGTTACGCACATCGAGAAGCTGCATTCCGGAGGCATCGGAGACATCTGTGGCGAACTCGCCCGTCAGCATGAAACGGATATAATCCTTGGGCAGTAAGATATGGCGGCATTTATCGTAAATTTCCGGCTCGTTGTTGCGTACCCATAGGATTTTTGATGCCGTGAAGCCTGTCAGCGCGGGGTTCGCGGTGATGTCCATCAGTTTTTCCGCGCCGATTATTTCTGTCATTTCGTCACATTCCGCGCCTGTGCGCTGATCGCACCAGATGATGGACGGGCGCAGGACATTACCGCCGCCATCGAGCATTACAAGCCCGTGCATTTGCCCGGAAATGCCCACTCCCGCTATCTCCGTGGGGTCAATGACGCTTTTTGAGATAACGGCGGCGGTCGTCTCGCAGACGGCATTCCACCAGTCGAGCGGATGCTGTTCCGCCCAACCGTTGCGGGGCTGATAGAGCGGGTATTCAACGGTATGCGATGCCAATGGTTTTCCGGTCTCATCGTACAGTACGGTTTTTGTGCCGGAAGTGCCGAGGTCGATTCCAAGAAGATATGCCATAGTTTAGTCATCCTTTCTATTAAACTCTCTTTCTGAGTTCTCTGCCGAGGTAAATATCAGCTTTCTTTTGTTAGCTCCGGCGTACTCCAATATGTCTTCGAGTATATGTGTGCTGCCGTTGCGAATCGCGATTTTTATGTCTTCCAGTGAGTTTTGGAACTCGTCGATTTCACACAAATTGTGTTCGCTGTTTTCGATGATTAAGTCGCTCCACAGAGCGGCGTTTACATTTGCCATACGGGTTACATCTCGGAACGCGCCGCTAATCATGGCTTGAGTTATGCCATCTGGAGGCTCGGCGCAGAGCGCGGAGGCGACAATTTGCGGCATATGGCTTGTATAGGCAATCAGCGCGTCATGTTCAGACGGGGTGACGCATTTGATATGCTCCGCGCCGATATAGCGGGCTAATTTCTCAACAAAATCAATGTCTTCACGGTCTGTGTCCTCCAATGGCGTTATAGCGAATCCAACGCCCAGAAACAAATCGGGGCGGGCGTTTTCAAATCCGCCGCTCTCCTTTCCCGCCATAGGGTGGCATGGCACATAGGCAACGCCATCGGGCAGAAGCGAGCGGACGCGCTGTACGATAGGTTCTTTTACGCCGCACACATCGGTGACGAACACACCGGATTTGAAATATTCGGCGTTCTCTTCTACTACACTAACTGTTTGTTCGGGGTGCAGACACAGGATGACTAAATCGGCGCACGTTACGGCTTCGCGCACGTCATCGGTCGCGCGGTCTACGGCTTCGCGGGTGAGTGCGAGACTGCGCGTTTGCTCGTTGGTATCAACGCCGATGATACGCGCGTTGCGGAAACCGCTCAAGGCATATGCCAGTGAGCCGCCGACAAGACCCAGACCGATTATGGCAATGGTATAGCGATTATCGGAGTTTGAACTAAAATCCGCGCCGGAAGCGCGGCTCGCGCAGAGACGCTGCCTGTTTTTGGAAATATTTATTAGCCACTGCATAAACGCGGCGGTATCGGAAATATTCTCGTTGTCCGCGCGTGATACCGCTGCTTCGATGACTTGACGCTCGCGAGCGGTATCGGACAGCGGCAAGTTCGCGGACATTTTGACTTCGGCAATCCGCTCGGACGCTCGCATTCTTTTTTGGAAGAGCTCGACAAGCTCGCGGTCGATTTCATCGATTTGTTCACGCAGTGCGGAGAGTTTTTCATCGTTCATGGTGGTTCTCCCATGGGTATTTGATATACATAACAAGAGCAGTATAGCACAAATAGGGAGGTTAGGTCAATCCTAATACCGTATTCAGCACGGTTGCGGCTTGGGCGCGGGTCACTATGCCTT
>Ga0082212_10002811_pt1 | contig 25002 bp, 21 predicted proteins | sample TergutNt197P3_FD_71548 | JGI IMG/M metagenome (GOLD analysis project Ga0082212, IMG submission 71548) | Neocapritermes taracua P3 segment gut microbial communities from Petit-Saut dam, French Guiana - Nt197 P3 | ecosystem: Host-associated > Arthropoda: Insects > Digestive system > Gut ... | reverse complement strand
GCAACCTCCGAAAACCCCGAAATCAAGGCTTGCGACCGAGACAAAAGCGGAGTTTACATATAGGTAAATGAGCATTTTGTCGAGGGAGCGTAACGCAGAGTTCGGGGTTTTCAGAGGTTGCCTATTAACTTGCCTTTTTACAGACTCAAAGACCAATTTAAAATGCTAAAATAATATCTCCAAAGTTTTTAACTTTACCCTTGCGGTACATTTTCAGGGTTTTGGCAAGAAGATGTTGACGTCACAATCTTTACAAAGAAATGAAAGGAAAATATGAAAAGACGCAATTTCCTCATGAGTGCCGCCGTCGGTTCAACCGCCGGCTTGTTGTCGTGCAGCGGGCCGCTGTCGGAATCGCGGAATAATCAGAATCTCACAATGGACAGCAAGTATAAGAAATATTACGAAGCGAAACCCGGCTGGAGTTCACCTGTCATTATCGAATCCCACATAAACGGTTTTCGAAATAAGACTTACAATCCCAACACGCCTACCGATTACGGCGAAATAACGGCTGAGGCTATACGGTGTTGGGAAGCGGGCGCGGGCGCGATACATCTTCATAACCCCAATATGATGCTTGCCGGCGAGGCCGCCTATGATGATTACATGAAAATTGTGCGCCCCGCTCTGGAAAAATATCCCGACATGTTCTGGTACAGCACGACAACGAATACTTCAACCCAGGGTCCCGGAGCGTCAGGCGTCGAACATGTCGTGCTTCTCGCGCAAAGAACGGGAATGAAACTTTGCTGCCTTGACAGCGGTTCGGCGAATCTGCCTCTATCCGCCGACGATCAGGGCAACATAACCGGCTTAACCTATTTCGTTCCTTTCGACGTAATCAACAGGCAGGTTGACGCTTGTAACAAAAACAATTTAGGAATGATCTGGGGCGTATATGAGCCGGGTTATTTGCGCACGGCACTGCAATATATAAAAATGGGGCGTTCGACCAAAGGCTCAACCTTTGATTTCTATTTACAGGGCGACTATGGGACGCTGGCCATGCAGCCGATAAATACCTGCGGCATCCCGCCTTCTATAGAAAGTCTGTATTTTTATCTTGATATGATAGAGGGATACGATCTGCCCTGGTTTATATCCATCTGGGGCGAAGGCGGCCTGGATACGCGCCCTCTCATCAAGCGTGTAATTGAACTTGGCGGACATGTTAAGACCGGGCTTGAGCTGCATTTCGATCCCAATCGCAAGCCGACGAATGTTGAATTGCTTACGGAAGTACAGGACATCGCAAAGGAAGTTGGCCGCCCTATAGCGCGGCAAGACGAGGTCAAAACGATACTGGGCCTTGGGTAATGCTGATTAATTAAGAGGTTCTTGTAAAACCTTGACACGGAAGCGCGGGCGTCTCCTGCACAGTTAAAAAATGCGGGCTGATGTGACGCGTTTCAAGGTGAATCCGGAAGGTTTTGCAAGAACCTCTTAATTTATTAATCTTTGCCTAATCTCCATTTGATACCGTGGCTTTGCCATGTAGTAAACAAGTATCTCTATAAGGTCGACCACATGCGTATTTCTGCCCTCAAATTTAAAGTTCTTAAACCCCAGGGTAACGAGTTCGTCCATACGTTCTTTGCTTATGTAAGTCGGGCTAAACTGCTGCACCAGGCTAAATGGGTAAAACACCCGCTCACAATCAAATTTACCGGCGCGTTCCGTCCCAATTATGCCTGCGCTTATGTATTCATAATGTTCTTTGCGTCTTTGGCAGTCAGGCAGGCACACGGCATTGCATAACAATTCCACTCTCTCAGGGTGCCTTATGTTTTTAAGGAATTGTGTGTCATTGTTGTACTGATGATCCAAAACCGTGAGGTTATAATTAAGCAGTTCTTCAGCAGCTTCGCTTCCTTTGCACCTGGTTGTTGAAGCGTTTATTTTATATTTTGGGTAGTTTTCCCTTATATAAGCCTCAAGAAGGGGCGAATTTATCATAACGGATGCCGTATCATTTTCGAACATGCGTAAAATGTTATTGCACCGTGTGTCGCCTAAGTGACATTGTTCAAGCAAACAGTTGCTAAATGTCAGTCCAACAGGAAGATTCCATTCCCTGACAAAATCCAGCGCTTCCCATTCTATTGCGTCTGCGTAGCTCCATCGGCCGCCATTCCATATGCACATAGTGGGCGATCCAAAAACAGACCCGATTTCGGTATTGTCATAGAATTTTTCGCGTTCAGCGCGAAATATCGGTATAAGGCGAAAATAAACCTCAAAATGTTCAAACAACCCGGGCAGGTGATAATAAACCATAATCTCTCCTCAATAATACATCTCAATATACCTGTAAGCCTTGTCGAACACGTCTGAATCCTTGATTTTGTATTTGACCCACACGACGCTGCGCAGGGCTTTTTTGACTTCCTGCTGACCTGCCGTTGTATTCTGCCAGCCGGGAAAACGAACTATTTTTACGATTCCGTCTATATCTGCAACGATACGCTCAACGATAATCGGCGTTTTTTCGTTCTTTATCCCATTGAACAGTTCCGTCAGCGCGGCCTTGCCTTTGTCTATTTCCTGTTCCGGCACGACTTCACGCTCCGCCGCCGCGACTTCTTTGGCAAGTATCAGCAGGTGTTTCAGAAATTCTATACTTGTGACAAGCCCCTGTTCGTGCTTTTCGCGCAGTTCTTCTAGACGTTCACCGAGCCTGATGAAGCGTTCTTCCTTGTCGTGAGTGCGAATACGGGCGATGAGATTTATTTCAAGTTCCTTCGTCTTTTTACCGGCGTTTTTATTGTTCTCGAAAAATGCGTCAATCAGGTCGGCGTCCAGTTCCAATAACTCTGTAACATCCGGAGTCGAAGCCACATCAATATTCTTATGGACGATTTCAAGCGTCTTTGCTCCGAACGCCGCCCAAATCAATCCTCCTGTTTGCGATACCGGCTTGACGGATTCATAAACCTTTGAAAGCCAGATATAGTCGGACTTGTACGGCAATAGAAAAGTGTCCGGCGACAAGGCTTCCCAAGCGCGGGAAAGAACGCGATAATCCGCGCCAAATGCATCCTTTTCTTTGTTCGTGGGCAGCGCTTCCTGCGCCGACGGAAGATCGCGTCGGCGTTTTCAATTCGCCGACCGATACAGGGAAACCGTTTATTAAAAGGACAATATCAAGCCGCTTGCCGCCTTCCTCTTTTGGAAAAACCCATTGATTTGTAACGACGTATTCATTCAATGATAGCTCATCATTCGTGCCGAAAAACCGTATGGGTATCATGCGCCCGTCTTTGCCGAACGGATAAGAGTTTTCCTCAAAAATCATCTTCTTGAATTGCTCATTCTGCGTTACAAGATTGTGCGGCTGAACTGACAGGATGACCGATCGGAGTTTATAAATTACGTCGTCGGCATATTCAGGCGTCGCGGCGATTTCAGGATTCAGCCGGATGAGCGCGTCGCGCACCATCGGTTCCACCATTACATCGCCGTGTGCGCGCTGAAGCATTTCAGCCGGGATATACGTCCAGCCGTTTTTACATATTGTATTTATGAGCATCAACTCAAGATCGGATTCACAGAACATTGCGAGTTAACCTGTTTAGTGCCCCGACAATGCGGATCGCACCATATATGCCGAGCGGGAAAGTCCCTGCGCTTTGGCCATCTTGTCAATGGCGGCCAAGGCATAGCGAGGCACTGTAATGTTCACGCGTTCAGCCGCATTTTCTAAAAAGGCCGTATTTACATCCACAAGGACAAGGATACGCCTCTGGGCATCCGTAGATGTGTACACAGCATCAAGGGAGCTGGGAATGGGAAAAATGGCCGGATCTTCACCTTCCATCCACGTTTCCACAGCGTCCTGCACATCAGCCGTCAGAGCGTCAATGGTTTCGCCCATAGGGTAACACCCCGGAAAATCAGGCAACAATCCACCGTATGCGCTGCATTCGTTTTTATAGACAATCATTGGAAAACGCATAGCTACATCGAATAATTATACACACCGTGCGTATTGCAGTGCAAAACTTTAATTTTGCAAATGCTCCCATTTCGCGCGGGGAGAGAGTGAACCTGCTGATTTTCCTACGGCAAAGTCAAAAAAATCATCGTTTTGTATGATAAAAGGCAGCAATTCCGGGATGATTTTATCAGTCTTCGCTTCAATTACCGTTATGTCGCCGGAGCAGATTCCTTCAAATGGCGCTACGGCGGCTTTTTTCAAATACGCCCTGCGCCGCCCAAACAACATTTGTCCCTTACGAAATTGTTTGGTGAATAAGTTTTCGCTGTCAACTTCCCATTCGGTCAATGTAAGTTCGCCTGGAATAAGATGTTCAAGTCCGACAACCGGCAGACCGCGCTTGCTTCCGCGCAGAGTTTCACGGATCTCGCTTGCAACGTCGCCAAGTTTAATCCTCATCGCGCTCCCCTTCGACAAGAAATACCAACTCCTCAGCCGCCATCCGCATATCGAACGCGGCTTCGCGCCAGGCGGCGATGCACTCCGCTGCAGTTCGATTATCCGCCATGTCCACGTTTTTAACCTCGCGGACGTAGAGCGGTATTGAGAGCGAATATGCGTTTTTTGCAACGTCGGCAATAGTAACGACTTTTGTAAAGCCGTCGATATCGGCGTATTTTTCGTATGCAGCCGCAATTTTTCGGATATGCGCATCCTCTAAATAACTGAAAGCGTTTTTGCGCGTTACCTCGTTTACGGCATTTATGAGCAATATCTGACCGCGCCTTTCAGGACGTTTGAGCGTCCGGCAAATGACGATACACGCTTCCATCGGGGAGTTATAAAAAAGGTTCGCGCCGAGTCCGATGACACATTCAACCATGTCGGAAGTTACGAGCTTTTCACGGAGCGCGCTCTCCTCGTTTCGGAACAGTACGCCGTGAGGGAACAGGATCGCGCAACGGCCTGTTTCCGGATCAAGGCTTTTGAGAATATGCTGAAAAAAAGCGTAGTCTGCGCGTCCCTGCGGAGGCGTTCCAAGAAAATTCCGGCCGTATTTATCGGCGGCGAACGCCTCGCGATTCCACTGGCTGATGGAATACGGCGGATTGGCGACTATCATATCAAACCGCTTAAGTTCGCCATGTTCGATAAACGCCGGGTTAATCAGCGTATCGTCGTTTACTATCTTGAAATCTTTGACGCCGTGCAGAAACAGGTTCATACGGGCAATCGCCGAGGTCAGCGCGTTGATCTCCTGTCCATAGATTTTGACGTTGCGCCATTCCTGCCCCTTTGTCTTGAGCCAGGCAATTGCTGAAATCAACATTCCCGCGCTTCCGCAGGTAGGGTCGTATATCGCCTCGCCGGATTGTGGTTTCAGCAATTCGGTCATTAGATGAACAACGGTTCGATTGGTGTAAAACTCCTGGGCTGTATGCCCGCTGTCGTCGGCGAATTTTCTGATAAGGTATTCGTAGCCCTGCCCAAGCTCATCTTCCGGGCAGTTTTCAATGGAAAGCGTCAGCGTGGAGAAATGTTCAACAAGGTTTTTAAGCAGTTCGTCCGGCAGGCGGTTTTTGTTAGTCCATGCTCCGTCGCCGAAAACGCTTGTTAATTTATCGGCATTGGCGCGTTCTATGGCGCGAAAAGCGTTTGTTATAGCTATGCCGACATTTTCATGGACTTCACGCACATCGCGCCAATGAAAGCCTTTCGGTACGGCAAAACGATGGTTTTCCGGAAAATCCAGCGCTTCGGCGTCGCCGTATTCCGCAAGCGCGGCGGCGCATTCTTCGTCAAATACATCGCTTATCCGCTTAAAAAACAACAGTGGGAATATGTATTGTTTGTATGAACCCGCGTCAATATGCGTTCTTAAAAGGACGGCGGAATTCCACAAGTAGCTTTTCAGTTCATCGAGGGAAATACGATTACTCATGGCAACCTCCCGCTGCCAGTAATGTCCTGAATTTTTCCTCGGCGGCATGAGCTGCGGAAAGCGCGACGAAGAATTGCTTTCGCGTCTCGGCGGGCGAAATTGTCTCCCGCGCCGCTTTTTCAATGTAACCGCTTACCGACAGAGACCAGTCTTTTCCACGAATGTCGTCAAGCGTCGCTATTTTGCATTTTTCTACAACATCGACGTAACCCCGGCAGAGACTGAACACTTCGCCAACGTTGTCATCCGTCATGATATTCTGCGCACGCTGCGCTGTATAAATTCCTGTCGCATCCACAAGGCATACTTTTCCGCGATGCGCCGCCGGTTTATTGTTGTTCAAAACGAGGATACACGCCGAAACGCCCGCGCTGTAAAACACGCCGCCGACAAGAGCAATAACATATTGGAGTTTGTCCGACTCTATCATCGCCTTGCGGATTTCGCCTTCTTTCCCGCTGCGGAACAGAACGCCTTGTGGCAGAACCACGGCGAGCCGCCCGTTACCAGCGTCCATTGATTTAACCATGTGCTGAAGCCAGGCAAAGTCGGCGTTACTGTCCGTGGGGCTGCCCCAAATATTGCGCCCGTAAACATCGCTTGAAAATTGCGCCGCGCCCCACGCTTTCAGCGAAAACGGAGGATTGGCTATAACGCAGTCAAATGTCTTTAATTCTCCTCGATACAGAAAATTCGGGCTGCGCAGAGTGTCGCCCTGCGAGATTTTGAAGTCGCGCGCGCCGTGCAGAAACAGGTTCATCCGGGCTATGGCGGATGTTGAAAGGTTTTTCTCCTGCCCGTGGATTTTTCCGTAAGTCAGCCTGTCGTCTCGCACATATCGGATAGACTCTATCAGCATACCGCCCGTACCGCAGGCAGGATCATAGATTGTTTCACCGGCTTTAGGATCGAGTAGCATGACAAGCAACTTTACGATGCTGCGCGGAGTGTAGTATTCACCGGCGTTTTTCTTTGACAGATCGGCGAATTTCTTAATAAGGTACTCGTAGGCGTCGCCCATTACATCGGCGGCATAGTTTTCGTTGCCCACCTTTATTTTCGACATGTGTTCCACGAGATTTTTCAGCCGTTCGTCCGAGAGCTTGCCCTTGTCCGTCCAGTTTGCGTCGTCAAAGCTGGAAAAAACGCCGGACAGCGTGTCGGGATTGGCGCGTTCGATGCCGGACATGGAATCAACAATCGCTTTTCCTACATTCTCGTGGGCGTTTCGGACATCGTTCCAATGACAGCCGTCGGGAATTCTGAAGTCGTGGTTTTCCGGGAACGCGGCGTATTCCGCGTCGCCGCCTGACCTTTCAAGAGCTTTTGCGGTTTCCTCGTCATATACGTCGGACAGGCGCTTGAAAAAGAGGATCGGCGTAACGTAGCTTTTGTACTCGTCCTGGTTTATCGGGCCGCGAAGAATATTGCAGGCTTCAAAAAGATGCCTAAACAGTTTTTGACTGGTCGTTTCCTCATGCGAAGTCTGCGACGCGTCGCAATCTTCGTCTGCGGCATTCATCGACATTTGCATTGCCTCTTCGCGGGTTTGTCCTTTAATTGAACGTTTGTGCCCGTTCGCAGTATACATTTTCAAAGTCCGTCAGTATTTTCAACAGACGCTCATCAAGAAACGTCAGCGCGTGTTTACGGATGTCGATTGGAACGCCGTAGTACGCTTCGGCAATTCCGCCTGTAATCGCGGCAAGCGTATCGCTGTCGCCACCGATTGAAATTGCGTTGCGAATCGCGTCCTCAAAATCGGAGCTTTCAAGAAAGGCCATAATCGCCTGCGGGACGGTGTCCTGGCAGGTTTCATTGAATTTGTAGTTGTCGCGGATTCCGTCAAGCGTGAAATTCATCGGGTAATAGCGTTCGTTCACATAGTCGCGTATTTCAAGGATGCTTTTACCTTCGCGGGCGAGGAAGACACAGACGGCGGCGGATTCAGCGCCTTTTATTCCTTCCGGATGGTTATGGCTTACTTCTGTTACTTTGCGGGATAGGGTGATAGCCTCATCAAGAGTTTTCGCCGCGAAGCCGCAAGCCGATACGCGCATGGCCGCGCCATTGCCGAAGCTGTTATACGGAGCGGGATTGTCGGAGTATATCCATCGACGGAACATGCCGCCGTAACCGCAGTATGGATATGGGCGGCCTATCTCCTGCATCGCACTCACTGTCAGCGCCCCGAGATTATCGTAAATGCCACCGCAATCAAGCAAGGCTTTCGCGACGGCGAGGCTCATAATGCTGTCGTCCGTAACCTTGCAGTGGTGTGTGAGAAATTCAAATTCCTTTGTTTTAATATTGTTCCACTCAAAGCGCGAGCCGACAATATCGCCTATTATTGCGCCAATCATTATCCGGTTCCTTACATATACTGCCTCGTGATAATCTAAAACTTTGCGTCGCAATGATAACAAAAAATCCGGTTTGTGATAATTTGCGTTCCGCAAGCGGGGACTGCGGTATTTTTTAGCGTGATTGTAAATATGCACAGATATTATCCTATAGTTCAAAGTTTTCGGTGGCATCGCTATGACGATAAAACCAACTGTTACTGAAAACGCGAACGCTCTTGCTGGCGCGCCCGGACTTTCAACGATAATGCCCGTTGTTTACGAGGAGTTGCGCCGACTGGCGCGCCGCTATATGGCAAAAGAGAGGCGCGCGCAAACACTGCAGGCGACGGCGCTTGTAAACGAAGCCTGGATTCGCCTGGCGGACGCTCCGTCGCCATGCTGGAAGGATCGCGCGCATTTTTGCGCCATCGCCGCCCATGCCATGCGCGAACTGCTGGTGGAACGCGCCCGCGCCCGCGCGGCGCAAAAACGCGGCGGTTCGCGCGTAAGGGTCAGCTTGAACGATGAAATAGCCGCGGAAAACGCCGGAATGGACGTGCTTTCCCTCAATGAATCCCTGGAGCGGTTGCAAACGATTGATCCGGAACTGAGCCGCATCGTCGAGCTTCGTTTTTTCGGAGGATTATCAATAGAGGAAACCGCCGCCTCGCTCAACTGTTCAACTGCCACGGTAAAACGCAGCTGGCGGCTGGCGCGCGCCTGGCTGCGCCGCGAAATGGGAGCTGACGGTGAATCCTGAAAGCTGGCGGCAAATAAAAGAACTGTTCACGGAAGCGGCGGCAAAACCGGCGGATGAACGGGCGGCGTTTCTCGAAAAAGCCTGCGGCGGCGATGCCGCGCTCCGCATGGAAATAGAAAATTTGCTGAAAGAAGATCGGGCGGACGATTTTCTGGAGAATCCGGTTTACGCCGCCGCGCCTGGACTTTTTGAAACGGAAAAAAATCCGATTGGCAAAATGCTTGGGCCTTATGAAATAATGCGCGAACTAGGCCGGGGTGGAATGGGCGTCGTCTATCTCGGTCATGACACGCGCCTTGACCGTAAAGCCGCCGTCAAGCTTATTTCGCCGCACGGCGCGTATGATGCTCGACTTTATGAACGCCTCCGCGCCGAGGCGCGCGCCGCGGGCAAGCTGGCGCACCCCGGCATCGCCGCTGTTTACGCACTGGAGGAATGCGAGGAGGGGTTGTACGCGGCGTTTGAATACGTCGAGGGACAAACCTTGCGGGAACTCCTCGCCAACGGCGCGCTTCCTTTTTCAAACGTCGCGGACATAGCCATACAGGCTGCGGAAGCGATTTCCGCCGCCCACGCGCAGGGAATAGTGCATCGCGATCTTAAGCCTGAAAACATCATGCTGGCCGGCGACGGGCGCGTAAAGGTTCTTGATTTCGGATTGGCCGGGATCGAAACGGCGGGCGGCGCGCGAACGGGATTGACGCAAAGCGGCGTGTTTTTAGGCACGCCGGCTTATGCTTCGCCCGAACAAATGCTGGGATATCCTGTCAGCTTTGCGTCCGACATGTTTTCTCTGGGCGTTCTGCTTTACGAACTTGCAACCGGCAGGCATCCGTTTGGAGGTTCGGATTCAATCGTTACAATCGCTCGCGTCCTGGAGGGCGATTTCGACGATCCTTCCGCCGTCAATAACGCTGTTCCGCCTGCGTTTAACCAAATCGCGCGCCGCTGTCTGCGGAAAAACCCGGATGAGCGTTACGCGGGAATGAACGACCTACTAAAAAACCTACGCGCGCTTTCTTCCACGGGCACTGCCAGACCGAGGCCGCGTGTTAGAACAAAGGCGCTGTACTGGTGGCGTTTTCATCAGGCCGTCGCCGGATTCGGCTATTACGGAATGCTCTATCCTCTCTGGCGCGTAAAAGAATGGCTGGGAGGCGTAGAAGGGTCAATCCTGTTTTTTCCGGCGCTTGTCGCCGTGGGCATCGCGGCGAACCTGCGCCTGCATCTGTGGTTCACATCCAGCTTTCACCTGTCCAATCTCAAGGAGCAGCATCGGAATGTCGCCTCATGGATTCGCCGCGCCGACTGGCTTTTTTCCATTATGCTGGCCGCGACCGCGCTGCGTATTCATGTACAACACGCCATTATCGCCACGCTGGTTATGGGCGCGGCCATCGGGGCGCTGGCGGCTTTTTACTGGGTCGAGCCGGCAACAACCAAAACGGTCATTAAGGACTTATGAAGTAATTGAAAATCTCCCAGGACTACCTCGCTTTTACGGCCGCGCGCGCCATGCGTCCACGCAGCTCGCTTAAAGTTCTTTCCATGGATTCTCCTGCGACATTGTTGATTATAGGGCGCGTCAGACCCTCCAGCAGAAACGGTATGGCGCGGCTGAGCGTTATCGTTTCGCATTCAACGAGAACGCCGCCCGGAACCTTTTGATAACGCCAGTATGAATTCATACGCCACAGAAATCCCCTGTCATCTCCCTCCGGTTTTTCCCGTTCGCCGCCGCCTTTAAGCTGTTCCACCTCGGCGATTTTTACCGAGACGCTGCTGCTCGAATATTTATCGTCCCCATGTTTTTCAAAAGCGGCAAGATGCTCGGTATTGTAAACGACGGTAATAATCTGCGTGCGTTTCAGTTTCAGAAACAGCCTGTATCTATCGGGAGACATCCTTTCCATGACGCGCGATTCAAGCACATCTTCCTGTTTTTCGGTTTCAAGTTCGGGATGTCTGATGCGGTGCATCGCGAATTCAAAAGGAACGTCCGGGAGTAATACGGCGCCGCGCCAGTGATGAACCGTTCCGCCCGGAATCTGAAAATCGCCTTTGCCGTCGGCGGGATTCACCCGCTTTACGGAAACTTCGCCCGCGAGAACAGATCGGCGTTCCGCGGCAGCTTCCTGCTGATTTTGAAAATCCATGACGAGGAATCCCTTTGAGGAATTCAGTTCCAACGCTATCTGTTTTTCACGTGAAGCTATGTAATCGTTCCACGCCTTAACGGTTTCCGTACCCAGTTCGGCGGCTTTGGCCGGTCTCGCCGCGACCGAAGAAACAACGAGAACCGTCAATAAAACAGCGCGTGCCGTCAAAGCCGTAAAAAAGGATAATTTCATGCCTTATTCTCCTTTGCGCGAAAAACAATCATATCTCCGGCCAGAAAATTCAACGCGAAGCCGGCCGCGATAGTCGTCATATTGGCCGGCAAATAATTCCATCCCATTGTTCCGACCAGAAAACGCATCCATAATATATTACCAATGATTGAAACGATTCCGTTCGTCAGATGAAATAAGCCCAGACGTTTCAATGTTTCAGTCAGTCCCGTGATATTCCGGTTTGCCCACGTCCAGCGCTTATGCCAGACAAAATTGTGAAGCACGGCGGCTTCAACCGCAATGCCGGTTGCCGCGAGATAATGCATCCGCATGCAGTGAATCAGAAAATGAAGCGCGCCGAGCTGCACGGCGATTCCAAGCGCGCCGACGACACAAAACGCCGGCAGGCGGCAAAGGAAACGCTGATTAATTGTCTGTGCGGGCGAATCGCGGCGTTGCGCGGTGCTCATAACCTCGACATATTTCCGTATATGCCTCGGTTCCTGCGCTCCGTGCGCCTTGCGCTTCATCCCGCACAGACAATTAATCAGCATTTCCAAAAGCGAACGTTCCGTATTCATGACAGAGGCTCTTCTTTGTAAAGCCGGCACGTATTAAAAACGGCGGAGAATAAAAACGCCGCAAGAAGCCCGGCGATGGCGACGATTCCGCCGATGTCAAAAAGCAGAAACCGGCTGCCGCCCAGGTGCGCCCACGGAGTGATGAACAGTCTTAACGCGCCCACCGACAGAACGATACGCAGTTCCGTCGGGCCGAATCCGAAGCGCGAAAGCTGAAAAACCTGCCGCACATGCGTCGCCAGAAATGTCTCTGCCGCGACAATAACATAAGCCGAAAGCAGCGCCGCGGCGATAAGCGGCGTCATAAAGCCGGACAGCGCCATGCCCGCCAGCAAAGCCGCCGTGCCGGCAAGGTCAATGACGTGATCCACATAATAACCATAGCGGACGCGCTGGCGATTGCGAACGCGCGCGAGTGTGCCGTCGAGGCTGTCGCCGAACCAGTTCAGGGCGAGCGCGGCAACCACGGCAAAGAGCGCGTATCTATTCCAGCGCGCCAGCCAGAAACAGCCTCCCGCCGCGAACATGGAAACTAGTCCGATAATCGTCAGATGATCGGAATTTACGCGAGCCGGCATCCGCTCTGCCAGCCAAATCAATACTTTCTTTTCCGGAACGGCAAGAATACCGCCGTATTCTCTTACGTGTTTTGCAGTCTGATTTGCCATTTTCAATCCTCCCGACATGTAATGCGAATTTTCGCGGGAAAAAGGATCAAAAATTTTTTAGAAAGTTGAATGGTTGTGTTATTTCAAATCCTGATAACATTTTTGGTGCGGATTCCGCCGCTCCGTATTAAACTTTGTTTTTTAACTAAAGGAGGTCGAGTAATGACGACTTGGCATGAATATCTGAGAGATGAAGGGCGTCCCCCGGAATGGCCTTACCCGATTCGTTTCGGACAGGAACAGGTTATAGATACCGACGTTCTGGTTGTAGGCGGCGGTATTGCCGGATGCTGGGCTGCCATAAGCGCGGCCAGGCAGGGTGTGCGGGTAGCGCTTATTGAAAAGGGAGATGTATCGCGCAGCGGTTCAGGCGGCCCCGGCTGCGATCACTGGTGCAACGCTCCGGCAAATCCGCTGTCGCGGGTAACGCCGGACGATTGGGCGCAGCACATGGCTGACCGGCCATACTGCAACGGCATAGGACTTCAGATCCAGTGCCGCGAGGATTATGACACGCTCCTTGAAATGGAGCAGATGGGCGGAAAAATCCGCGATACGGAAGACCAGTATGCCGGCGCGGAGGGGCGCGACGATAAAACAAAGTTCATGATTTCCCCGCGCTACGGAACCATTCACAGTTATCTGCCCGACCCGCGCATGGGCGAACCCGGATTTAATCCGCCGGAGACGCGCAACAACGTTGTCATCCGTGTCTGGGGCAACACATTCAAGCCAATTTTAAAGAAGGAATGCAAACGCCTTGGCGTGCAGGTATTCGACCGCGTCATGGGAACGAGCCTGCTGAATGAAAACGGCGTGCAGGGCGCGCGCGTTGTCGGCGCCACGGGGCTGAACGGCCGGACGGGTGAATTTCTGATATTCCGATCAAAGGCCGTGATTCTTTCGACCGCGGGCGCCGGCTCGCTCTGGCTGATGAGCATGGAACACGGCGGCTATTCCAATATGCATTCGCGCGCCATAACGGGCGACGGTACGGCAATGGCCTGGAAAGCGGGCGCGGCGCTTACCATGATGGAAAATGGCACTGTTCTGCGCATCGCCACAGGTCTGAAACACAAATGGTACACGGGCGGCGGAGACGCGAGTTACGAAAATGTTCCAATTGTTGACGCAAAAGGCCGCAGGCTTCCATATCCTATTCAGGGATGGGAAGACGCCGGCGCGATGGTTCCGACTCCGGAAACCGAAGAAAAAATCAGGCAGGGAATCTTGAAAGGCGAATACGAGCTGCCGTTTTACGGCGATTTCCCCGCCATGCCGGAAGTCGAACGCCGCGTTACATGGAACCTGATGCTGGGTGAAGAGTCGACGACACGGGTCTTTATTAACACGATGAAGCAGGGCGGCTTTGACATCAACCGCGACCTCCTGTTGAGCTATAAGTTTATCGAGGGACAAAGCATGCCGCAGTGGCGCGACGCCGGTTACGGCGGCGGCCTTGTGGTGGACTGGAATCTGCAAACGAACGTGGAAGGGCTTTATGCCGCAGGAACGCAGATGTTCTCTCCGGAAGATCACAGCTACGCGGCAGCCACGGGACGTTACGCGGGGCGCAAGGCGGCCGCTTTCGTCAAAGAAATCGGAGAAGCCCAAATATATCGCGATCAGGCCGAGCAGGAAAAGAACCGTGTTTTTGCTCCGACAAAACGCGCTCGCGGCCTCGAATGGAAGGAACTGCACTCCGGCATCACACGCGCCATGCAGTATTACGTGAGCGAGTTCAAAACCGAACGGCTGCTTAAAATGGGACTCGAAGAGCTTGAACGGCTGGAGGCGGAAGCGGTTCCGCGGCTGTTCGCTCACGACCCGCATAAACTTATGCGGTCTATTGAGGACCTCAGCATGCTGGAATACGCGAAAGTCATTGTTCACGCCTCTCTGGCGCGCAAGGCCAGCAGTATTCCCCTGAGCTTCAGGCGTCTTGATTTTCCGGAGAACGACCCGGCGGAATGGCACAAATTCCTGACATTTAAGCTGGAGAACAACAGGATACAGGCCGGCGAGCTGCCGCCGCGCTTCTGGGGTGATATGGCGAAGCAGTACGAGGCCCACAACGGGGACTACACAGGCGTATATTCGCCCAAGAACTGATATTTGAGATTGGAGGAAAAAATGTCAGAACAAAACGTATTTGCGATTCCCAATATTCAAACCCCAAGCATGCCTGTGGTATTTAATCCGGAGATCTGCAAGGGGTGTAACAACTGTGTGGAGACGTGCCAGATCGACGTTTTTATTCCGAATCCGCGCAAAGGAGCGCCGCCAATTATTTTGCACGCGGAAGAGTGCTGGTATTGCGGCTGCTGCGTCGATGACTGTCCCACTCCCGGAGCGATTCAGTTCAACTGGCCGCTGCCATTGAAACCCCGCTGGAAGAACAAGGAAAGCGGTGAAGTCCGGCAGTTGTAGTTTGCCCTGGGAGCACAGGCGTCCCTGGGAGCGCTGGCGTCCTCGCCGGCCGGTAAATAATAAACGCGCGCGACAGCGCGCTTCAAAATGTATGGGCGTAGCGTGCTACGCCCATACAGCGTAAAAAATTTTTATTACACGCCGGCGAGGACGCCCGCGCTCCCATGTCATGTTCAGTTTTTATGAGGTGAAACATGAGCCGTTTTATGGTTAACCTGACGAGTCTTGTCGGATCGTTTTATATGTAGTCCATACCTGACAGAAAAACATATTTTGAATTTATTCGATCAGGACAAAAAAATATATTCGGTTTCAGATATCACTTCTGAAATCAAGCGGTCGCTTGACGATTTAGGAATTCTCTGGATTAAGGGCGAAATATCAAATTTCAAGCTCCACTCTTCCGGTCACATGTATTTTTCCCTCAAGGACGCGCGCGCGCAGATAAAAGCCGCGTGTTTTCGCAACAGCAACATGTATCTGAAATTCCGTCCCGAGGACGGAATGGAGGTTCTCGTTCGCGGACGCTTAAGCGTATATGAGCCGCGCGGCGACTATCAGCTCATCGCGGAATACATGGAACCGGTAGGGCTTGGATCTCTCCAGAAAGCCTTTGAACAGCTCAGGGAAAAACTGCGTAAAGAAGGATTGTTTGACGAAGACCGCAAAATTCCGCTTCCGAAGCTGCCGAAAAAAATCGGCATTGTCACTTCACCGACAGGAGCGGCGGTGCGCGACATGCTGCGCATCCTTAAACACCGTAATGCCGCTATTGATGTTTTGATTTATCCAGCGAAAGTTCAAGGCGTGGGTGCGGCGGAAGAAATCGCCGAAGGAATCCGAATACTCAACAAGCGCGGCGATATCGACGTCATTATTGCCGGACGCGGCGGCGGATCCATAGAAGACCTCTGGGCGTTTAATGAAGAGGTTGTCGCCAGGGCGATATCTGACTCGAAAATTCCAATTGTTTCGGCTGTAGGCCACGAGACGGATTTTACGATCGCTGATTTTGTCGCCGATGTGCGCGCATCAACTCCGTCAAACGCTGCGGAACTGGTTTCGGGCGTTCGCGAGGAAATGCTTGCGAATGTCCGCGCCCTTGGAGGCCGGATCGTTCAGGCGCTACGCCGAAAGATTGATATTTGCCGGCTGAATCTTGAACGCCTGTCACGCAACCGGGCTTTCGCCGTAGCGCCGAACAAAATACGGGAACTCCAGCAGCGGTTTGACGAGGCGGCTATGCGCATGATTCACGGTATGCGAAACATGACTCTTGAAGCCGGCCGGCGGGAGCGCATGCTGGCTACGCGTCTACGCTCGGCGGATATCTCCCGTCTTGTCGCGCGTAAAAAAGACAACTTATCGACCAGACATCAGGATTTAATTGCCGCAATGCGGACTTTTATTAACATGCATAAATCGCGCTTTGCCGTGGCTGTCGGAAAAATTGATTCACTCAGTCCACTCGGCGTACTGGCTCGCGGCTTCTCAATATGCCGCGACGGCGAAGGAAAAATTATTCGCAGCGCTTTGGCTGTTAGTGCCGGAAGCGATGTCCGCGTCCGTCTTGCAGCCGGCGAATTAGAGTGCGAAGTTAAAACCGTAATACGTAATTGCACAAACAGTCCGTATTGCAATAAATATCCAGGCTAATATTCATAAGGTTCCCGCCACGGCGACGTAATCAGGCAGGTATGCAGCCGCCTGAAATGCTATAATTTCTTATGATTATGGCGTCGAAAAAAAAACATAAAATAAAAAACAGCGCAAGGAAATCGCGGTTTTCTCCGTGGCTATGGATATTCTTTGGAGTTCTTGCCCTGATAATCACAGGCGCAGGAGCGGCTGTTGGCATTCTGCTGGGATATGAATATAACCTGCCGCCGATAAGAAGCCTTGAGGATTACCGCCCGGATGTCATTACGACGATTTACGCCGACAACGGCAGAAGCATCGCTGAATTCGCAATCGAAAGAAGAATCATCGTTTCGTATGACGAAATTCCGCAAAACCTGCGCAACGCCATAATCGCCGTCGAAGACTCACATTTTTACCATCACTCCGGCGTCAACTACTACGCCATCTCGCGGGCAATTGTAAAGGACCTGATACGCCAGAGTTTTCCTATAGGTAAAGGCGCGAGCACCATTACCATGCAGCTTTCACGCATGCTTCTGGAGACATACGAAAAAACCTGGGACCGTAAGATAAGGGAAATATGGGTCGCCCGGAAAATGGAAAGCCTTTACTCCAAACAACAGATTTTCACGCTATACGCCAATCTTCATATTTTAGGCCCCGGCATCTATGGCGTTGCGGCAGCCGCGGATTACTATTTCGGAAAAATGCCGGAAGATCTTTCTCTCGAGGAATGCGCCCTTATAGCGGGGCTTCCGAGCAGTCCGGGGCGTTACTCACCCAGGACCAATCCTACCGCAGCCAGATCGCGGCGAAATTTCGTAATAGACCGCATGGCGTCCGAAAACATGATTTCATACGCTGAAGCCGAGGCGGCCAAGCGCCGGCCCATCATTCTGAAGCCGGTTTCACGCGACGAGCGCTCAATAGCTCCGCATTTTGTGGAATGGGTCAGGCGGTCGCTTTCATCGCGATATTCAACGGATGAAATCTGGCGTAAAGGAATGCGCGTACATACAACGCTTAATATTTCCATGCAAAACGCCGCTCGCCGGGCGCTTCAGGATGGGCTGCGCGATTTTGATAAAAAACTCGGATGGCGCGGCCCTATCGGCAACATCCTTGAATCATCATCGGAAAATCCCGGTTCATATACGCATTCGAGTTGGCGATCATACATTCAGGCGGGCGATATCGTTGTCGGTCTCGTTGAGGACGTTTCAGGAAAAGAAGCCGTGGTGCGCGTCGCGGACTGGCGCGGCCGCATCGGGGCGAAAGAAATCGCATGGACAAAGGCGGCTTTGCCGTCAAGAATACTGAAAAACGGCGACCTGGCATGGTTCCGCATCGTTTCGCTCGACAATGAACGCCATTCTGCGGTGCTTCTTCTTGAACAGCGCCCGCGCATTGAAGGAGCAATCATCATTCTTGAAAACAGCACGGGCGAAATAAAGGCGATGACCGGCGGATACGATTTTGCGTCGAGCGAATTCAACCGCGCGACGCAGGCGATGCGCCAGGTCGGTTCGACATTCAAGCCGATTCTTTATTCCGCGGCCATTGAACAGGGTTTTAACGAGGCAAGCACGGTGATCGATTCGCCGGTAAGCTATATTGACGGCCTCGGGCGTAAATGGAGTCCAGGCAACTACGATCAGCGATTCAAGGGAGAGATCACCATTCGCCAGGCGCTTATCGAATCGCGTAACATACCCGCGGTAAAAATCGCCGATTTAATAGGAATTAACGAAGTCATCGTCATGGCGCGCCGCTTCGGACTCGGCGGAAGGCTTGACCCATATCTTCCTCTTGCGCTCGGGGCATGTGAAGCAACGCCGCTTGAAATGGCATCCGCGTTCACGGTATTTCCAAACCTCGGCTTTTCCGCCAAACCATATTTTCTGCGCCGGGTTGAAAATTACGACCGTATAAAAAAAGAAGAACATATTCCTGAAATTCGACGCGTGCTTGATCCGGACAAGGCTGTGGAAATGCTCGACCTTTTGCAGGATGTCGTCAAAAACGGCACAGCGACGGCGGCAAAATCGCTTGGACGTCCCCTGGGCGGAAAAACGGGAACGACAAATGATTTTACCGACGCCTGGTTTGTCGGTTTTACACCGTCGATTACAACGGCTGTCTGGATAGGTTACGACGAAAGAAGAACTCTTGGAAACGGCCAAAGCGGCGGCGTAGTCGCGCTGCCGATCTGGATTGACTGCATGAATGAAATACTAAAGGATTCGCCTGTCGAGGATTTTTCAACGCTGGATATTGTTCTTGACGGCGAGAATCCCATCTTTATTGAAAGCCCGGGTTTTGGCGCCGGGTACGATCCAGCCTTAACCGCGCCGTAGTAGCGTAATGCAGGGCGCGGTACGCATAAGGAAACGCTGATTAATCAGCGTTTCCTTATGATTTGGCTGAAACTATCGAACTATACAGCCTGTAACCGCCGCTAAGATTGTATGCGTCATAACCGTTTTGCGCGAGTATGCGCGCCGCGATATAACCGCGTAAGCCAACCTGGCAAAATACATAGACCGGCTTTGATTTATCCAGTTCATCCAATCTGCCCCTCAGGTCATCAACGGGAATGTTGATAGAGCCATCAATCGTTCCGTTTGCGTATTCTCTGGTGGTGCGGACATCAAGCAATGTCGTTTCGCCGCGCGGCAGCGTTTCAACGTCATGCCAGTGAAAATTCCTTACCTTGCCTGTCAACAGGTTTTCAATAACAAAACCGGCCATATTCACGGGATCTTTTGCAGAAGAATATGGCGGGGCATAACAGAGTTCCAATTTTGTCAGGTCATACGCCGTCATACCCGCGCGAATAGCCGTCGCGAAAATATCACAGCGCTTGTCCACGCCGTCAAAACCCGTGATTTGCGCGCCAAGAATTTTTCCCGTGCCTTTTTCAAAAATTGTTTTTATTGACATGTTGACCGCGCCCGGATAGTAAGCCGCGTGACTGGCCGACCATGTGAAAGATTTGTCGTATTCAAGGCCAAGACGTTTTGCGGTCTTCTCGTTGACGCCGGTTGTAGCCACGGTCATGTCAAACACTTTCAGGATTGCCGATCCCTGCGTCCCAGCGTAGCGTCCGTCCAGACCGCAGATATTGTCGGCGGCGATACGCCCCTGTTTGTTTGCAGGGCCTGCCAGCGGGATAGATCCCTTTTGCCCGGTCACGAAGTCAGTGATCTCTACGGCATCGCCCACCGCGAAAATATCCGGGTCGGATGTGCGCATATCGTCTCCAATAACGATGCAGCCGCGCTCATTGATATCAAGCCCCGCGGTTTTGGCGATACCGCTTTCGGGACGGACGCCTACGGCCATAATAAGCATGCCGGCTTGCGCTTCCCCTTCGTTGAGTGTGACGACAAGCCGCGCGCCATTGTCGGAAATAGCCTTAACGCCGTTTTGCAGAATCAGGGTTACGCCTTTGCTTTCAATATGACGGTGGACGTCGCACGCCATATCGTAATCCAGCGGGGCTATAACCTGGTCGAGCATTTCGATCAGCGTTACGCTTAACCCCGCCTGGTGCAGGTTTTCAGCCATTTCAACGCCGATATAGCCGCCGCCGACAATCACCGCGCTCTTTGGCTTGCACGTTTCGATATATTCCTTAATACGGTATGTATCCGGGATATTGCGCAGGGTAAAAACGCGCCGCGATTGCATGCCTTCAATATTCGGCTTTATCGGTTCAGCGCCCGGGGAAAGAATCAAACTGTCGTAGCTTTCCGTGTATGTTTCACCCGTACGGAGGTTTTTGACGCCGACCGTTTTTTCAGCCCGGTTTACCTGAGTGACTTCGCTGAAAACACGCACATCAACATTGAACCGCGCCTCGAAACTTTGCGGCGTTTGCAGGGTGAGCGCCGACTTTTCGGTAATCTCTCCGCCGATGTAATACGGCAGGCCGCAGTTGGCAAACGAGATGAATTCGCCTCGCTCAAACATGATAATCACGGCCTTCTCGTCCAGCCTGCGTAATCTTGCCGCCGCCGACGCGCCCCCCGCGACGCCTCCAACGATTAATATCTTTCGTGTCATAAAATACTCCTCAAATTCCGGATTCCGGCCAGGCGTGTTTCGGGTAGCGGCGCATAAGTTCGCGGCGAATAGCCGGATAATGCCGATCCCAGAAACCCGCAAGATCCTGCGTTACCTGCACCGCGCGACGGTTCGGAGCAAGCAGATGCAAGGTAAGAGGAACCCTCCCCGAACAAATCCGGGGCGTTTCCCTCATTCCAAAAAAATCCTGCAATCGCGATTCTATCCACGGCGGCTTCCCGGCCTCATAATTAATTTTCACCGACCGTTTCGCGTTCAATGTAACGCGCTCCGGCGCTTCTTTGTCAAGACGCGCCATTTGTTTCCCGGTCAGTTTTTCCATCAGAATATCCGCAATAGAAACCGACTCGATTTCGGAAAAAGAACGTCGTCCACGGCACAGATCACGCACGCATTCCGGAATGTCGTCATCGCCGATACGGGGCCAGCTGTCTTCCGGAAAAGTCTCAGAAACAAGATTAAGACGCAGACGGAACGTTTCAAGCATATCATAACCTGGCAGACGCTCAATTCCGCGCGCCATGACCGCTTCTGACAGAATACATGCCACATTTCCCGACGGCTGCGCCGGACGGACTGTTTCTTCCAGGGTGATAGCTTCGAATAAAGTACAGCGCGCTTCTTCAACGCGGCACGCCGCCGCGTTCCAGCGCAGATCTACCGTTTCAACGAGTTTTTCCGGAAATAATTCCGCAAGCCATTCTATCTCGATGGCTGATGCCAGGCGTATATTCGCCGTTCGCGCCCGCTGCGCCGCTATAAACGCTTCTTTCTTTTCCTCGACATCTACGGCAACAAGAAACTCCGGTTCGTCTACGACGCTTGATGGCATAAGACGCGCGGTTCCGCCTTTCGCCAGCAGAAGTTCACTGCCTCCCGGAGCGCGCCTTTTTGCGACACGGTCGGGAAAGGCCGCCAGAATAGCCAGGCGCAGAACCTCTTCTTTTTCCGTTTCCTGCATGGCGGCATTTTTCGGAGATTTACTATATTTAACAACTGATCCACCGGACGAAATGCGTTCAAACTGCCGCGCCGTCCGACGCACGGCCGCGACAGATCCTGGATCAAGATTCATGCTAAGCAGTCTTGCAGCGTCAAAGCCTGCCGCTTCCGCTTCGCGATAACAGTCAATGAGTTCCAGCGGGTCGGAAAGCCCGGAATTTCGCTGGACGGAACCGTCGCGATTTTCACCCATTCTAACGCGCGACGAAAGGCGTATATCTCTTTCCGCTATTAGCGCCGCCATGAGGCGGCTCTCATTTGCGACGTTATGTTTTTCTCCTTCAAGCATCAACCGCGAAAGACGCGGATGCGTCGGAAATGTCAACATTCGTTTGCCTGTTTCGGTAAGTTGTCCGATTTCGTCAATCGCGCCGAGTCTATTCAGTAAGTCTTCCGCCTGTTCGAGCGCTGACCCGGGAGGTGTTTCGAACCATTCAAATTCCCTTAAATCTCTTATTCCCGCGCCATGCAGAAGCAACGCGGTCTCCGCAAGATCGGATCGCAGAATTTCCGGAACATCGCGCTGCGGACGCGCGTTGTAATCTGCGCGGGAATATAGCCTCAGAACCACGCCTGCTCTCGTTCGCCCCGCGCGTCCGGCACGTTGCGTCGCGGATGATTTGCTGATTTTCGCAATCGCAAGCGTCGGAAATCCGCTCCAGACCGAATGTCCGGCGATGCGGGCCAACCCGCTATCTATTACCGCCGCTACTCCGGGAATCGTGACCGATGTTTCCGCCACATTTGTCGAAAGAATCACTTTGGGCTTATTAGCCAGACTCAGCGCCAGGCGCTGTTCCGAAGCCGGAAGATTGCCGTGCAGAAGCGAAATCGTAAATCCAGCGCCTGTTGCTGATGCGCTGAGCGCCTCCGCCGCTTTACGTATTTCCGCCGCGCCAGGAAGGAAAACGAGAATGTCTCCATGAATGCCCGAACGTAGCAGTCTTAAAACACCGCTTTTTATTTTTTCATGTAAAGGGCGCGCGTCAGGTTTTTCTTCATATTCAAAAGTAAGTTCGTAAGCGGATTCCGAAAGCGAGATAACCGGCGCTCCGCCGAGGTAGGCGGCTATTGGTTCAGTGTCGAGCGTTGCCGACATAACCAGCAGTTTCAGCCGTGTATTAACTTTCATCGCCTGTCTTACGAGCGCCAGTCCTATATCAGTTTCAATATGCCTTTCATGAAACTCGTCGAGAATGACAACCGAGACGCCGGAAAGCGTCGGATCGCCGACAAGACGGCGCGTCAAAATTGCTTCCGTCAGAAAGCGGATTCGGGTTTTCGGGCCTGAAACATTTTCAAAGCGTATCGTATATCCCGTAACGCCGCCCGGTTCTTCCCCCATTTCCTCAGCGACGCGTTCGGCTGCAAGCCGGGCGGCTAACCGCCGAGGCTCCAGCACAAGAATTTCACCGTTTTCCGAAAATCCTGCGTTAAATAAAGCCCGTGGGATGCGCGTAGTTTTTCCTGAACCCGGCGGCGCGGTCAGCACAAGCGCGCCGCCGGATCGCAGCGTGGATATAATTTGCGGAATATGCGCGTCAATTGGAAGAATTTGCATTGTTAACTAACTATATATTCAGGTGCAGAATGCAGGGATGGAAAATGCAGATCATATTCCTATGCGTTCTTCGCTGCCAGAGACATCAAAATTTTCAGCCTCAATGAATTTCCTGAAACTGGCGGTAACAAGTTGCGGCTCATGCCCTTTCCTTCCGGCTGCCGCAAAGGATCAGCGCGTTGGGTTTCATGCGGATTCTCCGGTAAAAAGAACGCCTAGCGAAATTTCCAGTCCGGGGAATTTATCAGATTTAAGCACATCGCCCGGTTGCAGGACTTCAAACCCATAATGCTCATCTTCAAAATGGTATATCTGAATATTTTTTACTTCGGGATCGACAACCCAGTATTCAAGCACTCCCGCATCGCGGTAGAGTTTTAGCTTTCTGCTCATCTCTATTGCTGTGTTGGAAGGAGAAAGAATTTCTATTACCAAATCCGGGGCGCCCTGGCAGCCTTCTTTTCCCAATTTTCCCGGATCACAGATAACCACTACATCCGGTTGAACTACAGTATCGTCACTTTCATCATCTTCGTAGAAAAGGCGGACATCAAAAGGAGCGCAGAATACTTTGCATTTTTTCCCTTTAAGAAAATTATAAAATTCGCCATGCAGAATTGAAGAAATTAGCTGATGTTCCGTATTAGGTCCCGCCATTGCGTAGGCGATGCCGTCTATCAGTTCAAAACGTTCGCCGGGGTTGAGTTCCCACTCCTTGTATTCTTTGTACGTCCATAGACGATTACCATCAAAAGTCAGCGCAGGATCGGACATAGTTACTCCTGTTTATAATGGACTTGTGAGGCAATTCGGTTAGTTGTCGCACAAATCCAGCGGTTTTCAGGCTAAAGCCTTGCAAAGCCGTATTTATAAAGAAGTTGTTCATAAACTTGAGGTTTCGGAACAATTCTATTATAGCAAAAACCGGTAAAAAAGTATAGAAACCAAAAAGGTTCATATCGCACGGCAGACGCACATACGCTCACCTAACTATTTTTTGTCTCTGATTGGTTCCGTCGCCGCCATGAAATTTTCCCTTTCGTTCTGGTATATGACCGCACAAGTTGTTGCAAAGCACATGATGTAAGTGATTGATATGCAAGAATATAAACGCGATGTAACATATTGTGTCTTCAGTTACATTTTAACATATTATAAACAAAGCATTTGATGATGCAAGTGTTTTACCGCAAACCAGTTAAAATTCCCATCACATTATCAATATAGATCATACCAATATTCTGTTGAAATCCCGGAAAACCCTCAAATGCTTGCAAGGCATGTAGAAGCGGATATTGAAATACAACAAAGGACACAAACGGTTACATCCGGCGTCCGGCAAAAAGGCGGTTGTTGGAAAAATAAAAAGTGAGCCATGCGGCAGGAGAGGATGTAAAGGCTTCGACTGAAAAACAAAGCAGGCCGTTTTATCAAGGAGTAATAAGGAGTAATGAAGACAAAATATAGATGGAAAAATGGATGGGTTCCATTTGCAATTATAATGCTGTTATTTGCGCTGACCGCCGCAGGCTGCGGGGGAGATGGCGGGAGCAGCCCAAAAACCACACCGCCAGGCCAGACGCCCGTCATAGGAATCTCAATTTCCCCGACAACTATGAATATCGGAGAAACGAGAACGCTTAATGTAACGAGAACCAACACGAATGATTTTACATTATCCGTCAGCCCGTCAACCGGTCACGGCTGTTT
>Ga0082212_10002810_pt1 | contig 25004 bp, 25 predicted proteins | sample TergutNt197P3_FD_71548 | JGI IMG/M metagenome (GOLD analysis project Ga0082212, IMG submission 71548) | Neocapritermes taracua P3 segment gut microbial communities from Petit-Saut dam, French Guiana - Nt197 P3 | ecosystem: Host-associated > Arthropoda: Insects > Digestive system > Gut ... | reverse complement strand
TCTGTGTCGGCACGGCGGCGGGGGCGGCACGGATGCCGCCCTGTACCAGAAAAAATAGCAAACACGATGTTTGCTATTTTTTTTACCTCTCAGCCCCTGACCACGGGGAAGGGGCTGTTCCTCCCCCTTTGAGCCGTTTATGAAGGGTTTGCGAACGTAACGGAGTGAAGAGAGCAAACCCAACCTTTTTGTCTTACCAGTGGGGGAAGCCCGGCGGCGAGGGGGAGGGACAATACAGGCCGCCGCCGTGCCGGCACCGAATATCGCTCGGCTTGTGGGTTACGCAGCCTTGGGCGGGGACAGCTCGGTTTGCTCCCCACGGGCTTATTTTGGCGATTCATAATAACGTTATGCGACATTATATCAAAAATGCAAAAAATTGGCTGTAGAGGTATTTTAAGACGTTCAAGGTGAAATGATACGGCAACAGGGATTGAGGCCGCTCTACGGGTCGCTATTAGCTACATTCGATGGTATTTTTCATGGGGTCAGTGGCGGTAAAAATAGGGTGGTTGTAAGATGGCAAGTAGGATTGGTCAAAAAAAGTTATCAAAAACGTTATCAATTTTTGATAGTAACAGTGATATGTCAATAGCAATAGATAGCAAAAGAGACTTGACTAATTCTTTATCTGGTATATAATTAGAGCAATTAAGGCATATCAGTAGTAAATGAGGCTTAATGGGTAGAAATATGCGAAGGGTACATACCCCGCTCCTTGGGGCGTTACAAAGGGTATGTACCCTGAGACAAATACCTTACCAAAACAACATACCCCGTCCTCTTGCGCGCAAGCGGCGGGGTTGTTGATTTCCTCCATAAGTAAGTATATACTAACTTATGTTATGGATCGATTTTCGGGGGGCAGATCAATTTTTCTCCCATTATCTCACGCAGAGGCGCAAAGGCGCGGAGGAAACAAAGGAAGAATAGAGCAGCGTATAGTATCTGAACCTACCCCATATCTAGCGTAGTTGCGTATAAGGTACGCTACCGGAACTCGGTGTCAGGCACAGGGCATCGTCCATAATAATATAGTTGGGCGAAGAAATTCCATTGCAGGAAGAATATATCTATGGTACTGTTATTCGTAATGTTTTTTATGGAAATTAATGCAATAAAAAAAAGTATTTTATTCATTTGTTATTATTTATTATTTTTTTTAAATTGTTTCATTTATGCTGATAATTTTAACGGTAATTTAGTACTGCTTGATATATCAATCGAGGCAGAAAACGATTTGGAACTGATAAAATATCATAAAAATTGGGTACAAGAAGATTATTTGAATAATAATAAACAAGATTACATATACAATGAAAATTTTCAAGAATTCACATTATTAAATAACAGTGATGTAAACCACAAATTCAGATTAGGAGTTGCTTATCAATATGCGAGTGATGCACCATCTTCAAAAGTATTTACAATAAACAATGTTATGGAACAACATAAATATAGTATGCTTGAATTATTGTATAATATAAAAGTAACCCTTTTGTATATTGAAATTGAGTTTTCAGCATATGAAATAAAAATAATCAGGGTATATGATTTATCTAATGTAACATATACTACGAAATATAATGAACATGAAAAACAACTATACGATTTCAATTTTAAAGGTAAACCGCAGTTCACCACAAGAATAACAAACCGTTTTTTGAATTACGAACGTCCATATTATAATATAGAGATGTATTGGATAAAAGATATATTTTTTTATCGTAGTGGAGTAAGCATAATTTCTGTATTGGAACAAAAAGGATCATTAAATAACGATCTTTTCGATATCCGAAAAGAGAATGAAAATACATGGGAAATAATATTTACAGAAAGTTTTGTAGAAAAATATTATTCGAATCTAGGATATAAGGTTGAGTTGGTTATGTGGGGAGCAGAGATTGAAGGCTTTTATATCAATTATAACCAAAGGTTATCACCGTATCAATTTATTTTTTTTACTAACAGGCAATTACAAGTAGCAAGGAATGCTTATTATGCAAGGCACGGATATATTTTTAAAAATCAAAATTTGAGAAGGATGTATGAAAATGATCCACCTGGCTACGGATACTTAAATTACATACCAAATCCAAATTTCTATGAGGATATGCTTACTGAAACAGACAAAGCTAATATAGAGATAATAAAAAATATAGAAAGATTAACTGACAATTAAAAAGTGGGAATAGCGGAATAACTATGAATGCGGGTAACGATAAAAAGGAAGATGCCTATGCCAAAATATGAACCGAGCATGTGGGATATTCTGAAGGGACACTACGACCCGATTAACGAAGAACCGGCAAGGAAGCGGGCGAGGCATGAGGCGGAGGCGGGCCTGCCCTGTTTCGGGATAGTAGCGGACAACCGGGACCCCATGAGTCTGGGGAGGCTGCGGGTAGCCTGCGACATGATAGCCCCAGGGGCGGAAACGCCGTGGATACCGATGATAGCGGTAGGCGCTGGCAGAGGATGCGGGTGGTGGCAGCTGCCGGACATCGGGGCGCAGGTATTGTTGGGCTTTGTAGGCAAGGGCACAGCGACCCGGTAGCGCTGGGGTGCGTATACGACGAGCAGGTGTTTTTGTTTGTTGGAGTAAATGCAGGTGAGGAATAAGAGAATGAAGTTTTCACATGGTATATTAAAAAGCATTATTATCCTAATAATGATCATGATTCTATCTTGCTCCAGTAATGCAAATAATCAAAATACGACAATACGACAAGAGTTAGATATATCTACAGAGCAAGACACAACCATACCATATATCGATGGTATGACATTGATACCCTCCGTAGAACCTGAAATGCTTAGAAAAGTAATGCCCAATAGCTGGCAGAAACTTTCGAGGTTGACGGAAACCGAGGAGCAGGCTTTTATTAGGGAAAGCACAGCGGTTCTTTCACAGATTATGGATACATAGAATCGTTTGACGGAAAAATGGCGTATACATTATAATAATTTCAGGCCGCATAGCAGCGTTGATATATTGAAGGAGTATTCACCCCTGGCCTGGCATTGACAAAAAGCCTTGGATCGGGCATATTTTGCACAACAGGTTGCAAAGTAACCAAAAGCGGAGTATTTTTTGGATAAAAATGCGGTATTTATAAAACTGAAAGAGCTGATGATTTCGGAATTTGAGGTTGAAGCCGGTTTGATCAGCCCGGAAAAACGGCTGTACGACGATCTTAAGCTGGATTCGCTGGATATGGTCGATCTGATTCTCTGCCTCAAGGAGCATCTTGACGAAAAAATCGATCCGTCCCTGTTTAAGAATGCCTGCACCGTGCAGGACCTGGTTGATCTAGTCTATCCCCTCTGGAAATAATTCCCTGATTTCCCGTGCGTCAAGCTGCCGGTAGGCTAGCCGGTCGCCGGTAAAATCCGCCTCGAAAAAATCCTCGTCGTAAAACGAAAGTTTTGAGTCGGTATCGGGGTTACATTCAAGGTAGGCGATATTTTCGAGGCGCAGGTTTTTGTCCCGGCATATCTGTTCCGCCAGGCTTCTGCCTGCCGCGGTTACCGATGTTCCCGGATTGTCCTGGTAGAGTTCGGTAACAATGACAACGGTTTTTTCCCGGCCGATAATTTTAAGGCCGCATCGGGAGGGCATATCCCACTGTCCCCTGAAATCAAAAACCTCGTCGTAGTATTTTTCCGGAACCTTCATGTTCAGCGGCCTGTATCCCTGCCGAATGATTTGTGGATCAGACGCCGGTTGCGGGGGCGGTAGGTTCCGTCGTCCATCTCGCGGCTGACTACGGCGGAGAGCAGGTGGAACATCTTTTCTTCCTGGGATTCGTTTGCGTAAAAGGTTTTCCAGGCGTAATCGTACAGCTCATGCAGGCGCTCGGCAGTTATGTGTTTCGGGGTAAAGACCACCTGCCCCGCGTTGTAGTGATCCCAGTCGCTGTCAAAAATGCGCCCCTGCCGGAACAGATCGTCATGGGCTTTGGTGTGGGGGAACGGGGTCATTACGGTAAACTCCGCCAGATCAAGATCGATCTCCAGGAGAAAGTCGATGAGCCGTTTGATGTCGTCCTCGGTCTGGTTGTCCAGGCCCAGTAGGACGGTGCCTTCTACGCCGATGCCGTGATCGTGGTAGCGCTTTACCCGCTCTTTTATATAGTCCGATGTGTCGTAAATGGCCTGGTACACATACCATGCCCCGGCCCGGGCTGCCAGGTCCAGCACCTGCGGATCGTCCTCAATGGTGTGGCTGATCCACTTTTTTTTCATGGGGATCATCTCGCGGAACAGTTCCATTTCCCATTGTTTGTCCTGGGCCAGCGAATTGTCCACAATGAAAAGCCGGTTGTTTTCTATGCCCGCCAGTTCTTCAATAACCCTGTCCATGGGGCGGGGACGAAAGGAACGGCCGCCCAGGTAGGAAACCGCGCAGGGGTAACAGCTGAAACGGCAGCCCCGCGACGCATGGAAAAGGTCAACCATCTGCACGCCCTTGTGGTTGTACAATTCCCGCTGGTACAGATCCCGCCGTGCAGGGCCGACCGTCTCGGCCGGCGCCGGCTGGGGGATAAAGTTGTAGACCTGCTGCAGGCGGCCTTCGCTCCAGTCGGCGATGATTTGTTCCGCGCGGGTTTCGGCTTCGCCGAGAAACACCGAATCCGCATGTTCGATGGTTTCTTCGGCGTGCAGCATTGCGGCAATGCCCCCGAAAATAACCTGCTTGCCCCGCCGGCGGTATTCATCGGCGATGGCCCATCCCCGTTTTACCTGCGTACTGAGCATCATGGAAATCGCCACCAGATCGCAGTCTTCGTCAAAGTCGATGGTTTGGACATTCTCGTCGGTAAAGGCAATTTCAATGTCAGCGGGCAGGGCGGCGGCGAATACCACCGGCCCGTGGGGAGGCAGATTGAAGGTGGTCTGTCCCGGCAGCTTGTTCCAGCGCGGGTAGATCAGATGCAGCTTCACTGCATGTTCCTGAAAATAAGCGAAGAATTGACTCCGCCAAAGGCAAAGTTGTTGGACATGATGTACTCGGTGTCGATCTCGCGCCCGCTTCCAGTGATGTAATCAAGCGGCCCGCAGCGGGGATCAAGTTCTTCCAGATTCAGGTTGGGGCAGAACCATTTTTCCTGCATCATTTTTATGGCGATCCACGCTTCGATAACCCCGCAGGCGCCCAGCGTGTGGCCGATATAGTTTTTCAGGGTGCTTGCCGGAACCGGCCGCCGGAAAATATCCGCGGTTGCCCAGCTTTCCGCTATGTCGCCCGTATCGGTGGCGGTTCCGTGGGTGTTCACATAGCCGATGGAAGCGGGATCCAGCCCCGAGTCGTCCAGGGCAAGCTGCATGGCGATGCCCATGGTACTACGGTTCGGCTGGGTGATGTGGTTGCCGTCGGTATTGGTTCCAAAACCGGCAATTTCGGCAATGATCCGCGCCCCCCGCTTTTTCGCGTGTTCGTATTCTTCCAGAACCAGGGTTCCCGCTCCTTCGCCGACAACGAGTCCGTCGCGGTTTTTATCGTACGCCGCCGGAGTCCTGCCCGGCGTATCGTTTTTGCAGCTTGCGGCAAAGAGGGTGTCAAAGACCGCGGCATTCGCCGGACTCATCTCCTCGGCGCCTCCGGCCAGCATTATATCCTGAACGCCCCTCGCTATGGTCTCGTAGGCAAAACCGATGGCCTGGCTGCTTGAGGTGCAGGCCGTGTTGGTTGTAATAATCCTTCCGGTAAGGCCGAAGAACACGCCGATGTTCGCCGCGCAGGTCTGGGGCATGGCCTTGATGTAGGTTGTGGAGGTTATCTTGCTTACGTCATCCAGAATGAGCATGCTGTAGAAATCAAGAAGCGGCTCGATGCTGCCCATCGAAGAACCGTAGGCGACGCCCATTCGCCCGTTTTTCAGTTCGGGATCATCGCCGTCAAGGCCCGCATCGGCAAAGGCCCTGTCGGCGGAAACCAGCGCAAGCTGGGCGACCCTGCCGAGGCCGCGAATTTTTTTCCGGGGATAATCGGGCATGGTAAAATTCACCGGGGCGGCGAGCATGGTATTCATGCGGGTGAACCGTTCCCAGTCCTTCATGTAACAGACGCGGTTTTTTCCGCCGCGCAGGGCCGCAAGTATGTCCGGCCATTCGTTTCCCAGGGCGCTGACTACCGAGCCGCCCGTGATGACCACCCGCCTTTTTGTCATTACGCCATGCCTCCGTTAACTGATATTACCTGCCGGGTGATGTAGGAAGCCGATTCGGACAGCAGAAATACCGCCAGAGCCGCCACTTCTTCGGGCTTGCCCGTCCGGCCCATGGGTATTGACGGAAGCGCCTTGTCGATCTGTATGTCCGCTATCATCGCCGTCTCAATAATCCCTGGGGCGATGCAGTTAACCGTGATGGAACGGCTGGCAAGTTCCACCGCCAGGGCTTTGCTCGCCCCGATGATGCCCGCCTTGGCGGCGCTGTAATTTACCTGCCCCCGGTTTCCCATGATCCCCGACACCGACGAAATGGTGATGATCCGTCCCTGCTTTTTCCGGCAGATGGGCATTATGAGCGGGTGCAGCACGTTGTAGAAACTGTCAAGATCGGTGCGGAGGACCAGGTCCCAGGCTTCCGGACTCATCCCGGGAAAAGAATCGTCGGCGCTGACCCCCGCATTGCAGATAACACCCCAAAATGCGCCATATTCTTCCGACCATTTTTCCAGTTTTACGCGGCATTCTTCGCGGTTACTCACGTCAAATTGAATCAGCTCCGCGCTGCCGCCCTTTTGGAGAATTTCTTTTTGCAGCGATTCGGCTTCTGCTTTTCCCCGGTTATAATGCGCCGTTATTTGATATCCCGCTTCGGATGCGGCCAGGGCAATGGCCCGCCCGATACCCTTTCCGGCGCCGGTAACAAGAACTTTCTTTCCGTTATTCAATTATCCCAACTCCTTGATCATGCTTCTGAACCGTTCGTCGCTGATTTCCATAACCATCAGCCTTCCTTCCATCGCCTTTGTTTCCCCAAGAAAAATTTCCCCTTCAAAAGTATAGATCATATCGGTGCAGTCGCACTCCTTCAACCGTATGTCCGCCGTCGTACCCTCGGCGAAAACGGGAACTGCAATCCGCATGGACGGAATGCTCAGGATAAACCCGATTTTGGGTTTTTCGCCCCGTGTCCGGCTCCGCAGTCCCGCCAGAACGGAAATCGCCTGCGCCATGAATTCAAAACCCGCCCAGGCAGGCACGCCCCCGATCGCCGAATCGTAAAAGAGACATTCCCTGGTAATATCATATTCGCAGCGAATCCCCTGTTCAATATCATAATTGATGATTCTGCTGAGGAGCAGCATTTTCCCCCTGTGCGGTATGAGGGTTTGCACTTCCGTTTCGATCATTGCCGCCTTCCCAGAATCAGGCTGACATTGCAGCCGCCAAAAGCAAAGCTGTTGCTCATGACTATCGAGGGAGCCTGCCGGTTTGGTCCGCAGGGAAGAAGGGAAATTTCCCCGTCCCTGACGCCGTCCCAGCAGTGTACGGGCAGGCCTTTTTTTTCGGTTAACGCCATCCGGCAAATTGCCGCTTCCAATGCTCCCGCCGCGCCCAGGGTATGGCCGGTGATTGGTTTGGTTGAACTTGCCGGGGGAATGTCCGCGCCGAATACCGTTTCCATGGCCAGCGACTCGGCTTTGTCGTTGAGCGCCGTGCCGGTGCCGTGAAGGTTGACATATCCGATTTGTTCGGGCCGCAGTCCCGCGTCAAGCAGCGCGGCCTGCATTGCCTTTGCCGGCCCCGCGCCGTCCGTTCCCGGGGCGGTTATGTGATATGCGTCGGCGCTTTCTCCCGCGCCCAAAAGTTCGACGGCGGAATGTCCGGCCGGATCAAGCGATTCAAGCAGAAAAAACGCCGCCCCTTCGCCCAGGTTGATTCCCTTGCGATTTTTGCTGAAAGGATTGCTTAACTCGTCGGACAGGGCTTCCAGGGAATGAAAGCCCGCCAGCACCGTTTGCGAGACTACGTCCGCGCCGCCGGCGATAACCGCGCCGCACAGCCCGGCCCGGATCATCTGCGCCCCCCGGATGATCGCGCTTGCCCCGGAAGCGCAGGCGGTGGCGACGGTAAAAACCGGGCCGGAAACGCCGAACTTGTCTGCGGCATATTCCGCCGGATACGACGCGCTCTGATAACGGAGGCGGTAATCGCCGGGGAAAGCGCCCTGGGCGAGAAAAGCCTCGTGCGCCAACAGCGAAGCTTCGGAACCATTGTCGCAAGTGCCGAGGCATACCCCGATTTTATCGGGGCCATAAGCGGAAAGGGCCTGTTCGACAGCCGGCCGTATCTGTTCCAGGGCGGCGTCGATGATGCGGATTATTCTGGTTCCCCCGGCATATGCCAACGGCTCCGTAGGAGACGCCGGTTCAGGCAGTTCGCCGGATATGCGGCCGGTGGGAAATTTCGCTGCAACGCCGGGCAGTTCGCGCAGAACCATCCCGCCCTGCCAGCCGTTTAAGCATGATTCGTATAATTCCTGTGCGTTATGCCCCGCGCAGCATATCAGTCCCGGGGCCGAAAGGTAGACGCTCTTTTTCACTCAAAATCACCTTCCAGGGTATAGGCGTACCCCCGCAGATGGTTGGTTAGCATGACCGCCCCCGGTTTTTTTTCAATTTCTATAATAACGGTTTCCCCCTGCAGAATCCGCCGACCCGTTTCCGTGTGTTCAAATAAAAGTCCGCAGTCTTCCAGCGCGCTGCGGAGCCGGGAGGCGCTGTAGAAACAGAGCTGAAAATCGGCTATAATATATTCGGGTCTCAGGGATTTGGGGAACACCGCAGACGTGAGAGACACAGCCCCGTTCCGGTAGGAAAGCTCTCCCATGTTCGCTCCGAGTTCGTTCAAAAGGGTTATGCCCATCCCCGTTTCGTCCGCCTGTACATACGCATTGAGGAAATAATCCCCGCCCGCAAAATGAGCGGAGATTTGCTGGGCCATGTCCATGGAATTTTCGATGTCTTCGGAGGGCAGCAGCATAAACCTTGAGCTGTCGGTCAGGTAGGCAAACGGCCGGTTATCTCTGACGGAGGCTCCCGAGGCGCAGGAGAAAAAACAAAGTGAAAAAATCATGATCGTTTTTTTACAGCCCAAGAAACCCTGCCGGAATTAATGATATGTCATATTACATAGGTTTGTCGATTCTGTCAAACAACGGCCCCGATAGCGGGCGCGGCGGAAAAGAACGCCAAAAGCGGTTAAGCGACGAAGCGAGGCGCATGGTGTCCCTGCTGGCGGACAGGCCCATTGCCGCCGATACCCTGGCCAGAGACGGACAGGGGCGGCCCTTTTTTCCAGGGGGCGATGTGGACTTTAGCATATCCCATTCAGGCTCGCTGGCCGCCGTTTCTCTGGTGAAGGGCGCGGGACTCCGCACCGGCTGCGATGTCGAACTGGTACGGCCCCGCGCGAGGGCAGGGGGCATAGCGGAAAATTTTTTTTCCGCCGCCGAAAGGGATTACATTTTCCGCCGGGGCCTGCCTCCGGACGAGCCTGACGAAGGGCGGCGGTTTTTCAGGATATGGACACTGAAGGAGTGCTATCTCAAACTCCGGGGAATGTCGGTATTTGACATGGCCGCCGTTCCGTCGTTTATTGACAATGGGGATTTTGCCTGTAACGCCGCCGGTTCCGCCCCGCTCACATTCAGCCTTTACGAGCTATGCGGCATGGGGGAGCGCTATATACTGGCAACTGCCGTTGAAGGGGCGGAAGCGGAACAGCCGGAGATTCGCTGGTTTTCTCCGGCAGGCGGGGCAGATGAAGCTGCCCTGGCTTCCCTGCCCCTAAAAAGCATTGTCTGTCAGAGCGGCGGTCTTTCTGTTTCGGTGGAGACTGCCATACCGTAGGTGCCATAATTCCAGAATGGCTTTGCTATGATATACATCGTTTCGGTTGATTCGGCGGTATATTTCAATGGAACATTCCAGTTGTTACCATAACCGTTCTCTTCGAAAACAATCGTTCCATCATCACGCCATATATAAATAACGATGTCTCCTGTCTTGGAGCCGTCACCGTTATTTGAAGCGCCCCTTCCATTGAACCAGATGTTATATTCTGTCCCTGCGATAACGTCTAATGAATACCATTTGTCTTCCCCCTGGCGGCTGAAGCTGCCATTGACCCACTTGCCGTCGGTTAGCGGATCGACGATGGTTTCCGGTCTTATTTTTCCGGTGTCATACGCAATGGCGTAATCATTATTTGTGTGAGCGTTATTGTAATACGGCCTCACCCTGATATCGATCGTACAAGTCGATGCGGCGGTAAATATCTGGGGAATAACCCATCCATTGCGTTCTGCGGAGTCAGTGCCGCCGAATAGCAGGCCATTGTCATCCCACGCTGAAACAACAATCTCCCCATATTTGGTTCCGTCTCCTTCATTTCTGTTATTCCACCAAATACGATACTCTGTTCCGGCGGTAGCCTCGAATGAATACCAGTTATCATTGTATGCAAGAACTACACTGTCAGACCATACACCGGCGGTAAGCGAATCGCTCATAACGCCCGGCCTGGGACGGCTATTGACATTATATGCAACGGCATAAGTACCATAATATGAACTGCTTTGGTAGGGTGTTGTAAATCTGAGATAGACAGTGCCGTTTAAATCGGGAATATATATTTGCGGATTACGCCAGCCGGTTTGAATGCCGTCGAAAATGATCGTTCCGTCTCCAAACCATGCGGTGCCGCTAACATCGCCTGTTTTTGTGCTGTCACCGGCGCTGGCGCCTTTTTCATTCCACCAAATCCTGTATGTTTTTCCGGCGGTAACAGGGAATGAAAACCACTCCTGGCTGGATGTTTCGGTTACCTCACCGTCTTTCCATTCATCAGCGACAAGCGTGGTATATACCGGCCACGGCCGTACAGTGCCGGCGCTGTACGAAACGCCGTAGGTGCCGGCGCCCGCATTGTCCCGGTTTAGCGGTATCACCCTGATGTAGACGGTACCGTTTGATGCGGCGGTGAACGATTGTGCGGTAGTCCAGCCGCTGTCAACAATATTGTTCATTCCGCCAAAAAGCGTGGTTCCGTTTTGGTGCCATGCGGAAACGGCGACGTCCCCGTTTTTGTAGCTGTTGCCCTGTTTGCTGTCATTCCACCAAACCCGGTACGTTGTTCCGGCGGTAACGGGGAACGAATACCAGTCTTCGCCGGTTTCATCGATTATTTCACCGTCAGCCCAAACATTGGCGGTAAGCGCCTGGGCGACGGAGGGAGCGACAAACGGCTCTATGCTTGGTCTTACAGGGCCGGTCGTGTACACAATGCCGTAGGTTCCCATGCTGCTGCTGCTGCGGCCGGATGCTATTACCCTGAGATATACGGCGCCGTTTGCAGTGGCAGTAATCGTCTGCGGGGCATTCCAGGCTCTATCAACCGTGTCATAAGATGAGCCATAATTGCCAAAAATGGTTGATCCGTTCTGGTTATACGCCATAACGGCTATGTTTCCCGTTTTTGTGCCGTCGCCATCGTAACTGGCGCCGCGCTTGTTCCACCAGACATGGTAGGTTTCCCCTTCGGTAACGTCGAACGAATACCAGTGTTCATAGTCCGGGGTAGTACCGGTGATTTCGCCATCGGCCCAAATATTGCCGGTTAGCGGGATGGCAAGGCCCGGCCTGTAGTACCCGGTACTGTACACTATGCTGTAGGTTCCGGTGTTGTTTTCACTGCGGTCATACGGCACCACCCTGAGCAAGATCGTATCATCTTCCAACCCGGTTATAAGCTGTGCAGAATTCCAACCGTTGTCTACCGTGGTGCTGGAACCGGAACTGCCGAAAGTAAAATAATTGATGGTTTTATACTTTGCGGCAACGGCGATATCCCCTGTCTTGGTTCCGTCGCCCTGTTTCTTGTCGTTCCACCAAATCCGATACCTTGTCCCTTCGGTAACGGGGAACGAATACCAGACTTCGCCGTCTTTGTTGCTGATTTCGCCGCTAGCCCACATATTGTGTGCAAGCTGGTAGGGGCTGGCCTCGGTGCCGTTGCCCGGGGGTGTAAGGGTAACATTAACGGCGGCGCTGGTTTTGTCTTTAAAGCCTTCGGCGCTTACGGTGACGGTATAGCTTCCCGCCTGTTCCGGGGTGAATTTGCCGGAATTGGCGCCGACGTTGCTGCCGCCCCTTTTCCATTGGTAGGCGGTGATTGTCTCGGTACCGTCATAGTGGGCGGTAAGTTCCTGGTTTACCAGCGAAGAAGCAACAGCCTCGCCGCCGACCATGATGCTTATGCTTCCCGTTAAAGGGGGATCGCCGTTTTTGTCTCCGTCGTTTCCGTCATCGCAGGCCGCCGTAAGAATTCCAATTGCCGCCGCAAGGCAGATAATGGCGAATAAGGCTCGTGAGTTTTTCATGAAATTTTCCTTAATATAATTTGTCGTGGTATAGTCGTGTTATTCATAATATACACCATTAAATATTAGGCGACAACTATTTAAGGAGGTATTCAGCAAACTCTCAGATTATACCCATCTATGCGATACTGTATTGTCACCCGCAGTTTAGCGGCTTTTTCCTTCAACTTTCTGCAAAAGCATTGCGAAGACAAAAGCCGCGCTCAGTCCGGCGGATACGGTAAGGCCGAATATGCGGACGGGCGTAAAACTGCTCAGCGCCAGAGCGCCGAAAGAAAGCAGGGTGGTAAAAAAAGAAACGGTCACTGCAAGGCGGGTAAGGCTTCTTTCTCCGCCGTGGTTTTTTTCGGCCATGAAAAAGATGTAGTCCAGCCCCAGGCCGAAAACCAGAATAAGGGCCGCTGCGGAAAAAAAGCCCAGCCTGATGTTGCCGGCCGCCAAAACGGACACGGTTATCAGCGCCAGAAATAGGGGGGCCGCGCAGATTTTCAGGCTGTCCCGCCGGGGATACATAAAAGAGATAAAGACGGACAGTACAAGGTATGCGGCAAGGAAGAGCAGCAGCATCGTCGCCGTAAGGGTGTCAAGGTCGCGGCCTATGTCTTTTGCCTTGTTGACAAAATGCACAAAGTCCAGGTCGGCGGCAATGGACCGGAAAACCGCTTCGTCTGCGGCAGGGTGCAGGGGCAGGACGCAGGAATAAAAACCGGACTGTTGTCCGCGTTCCCCTGTTTCGCCGATCCACACGTTTGAAATACCGGCCCGGGAAGGCGCGTCCGGTATCCGGCAGTATTTTTCCGCGGCGGAAAATTCATCGTAAAAATCGTTGACATATTCCGGAGGAAAGCCGAGATATTCAAACTGCGCCGCAGCCAGAGGGAGCAGCGCTTTCATGGCCTGGTATGTTTGCTCCTGGCGTTTTATCGAAGGGACAAAAACCGTCGTTCCCATAAAGGAGCGTAAATTTCCCCGCGCTATTTCTTCTTCCAGCCGCGCCGCGAGAACCTCCTCGTTTACCAGCGTTTCTTCGGGGCTGGAACCGGCGACAATAAAGTACCAGCCGGGCGAACCGTAATCCAGAACCTGGGCAGCACGCTTCTCCGATTCAAACAGGGTTGCGGACATGGTGTACAGGGAAGAAAGGTCGTTTTCGATTTTAACGGATGAAGCGTTAATGCCGAGAAGCGCCAGGGCGGCAGCGGCCAGGCCCGCGACAATGGCGATCCGCGCCGGTCGCGGCAGGGAGATTTTTTTTAACCGGAGAAACAATGGTTCATTAAAAAGCCGAATACTTCTTTTCCCCCCTTTCGGCGCTTTCAGGCGCGGGTAAATGCAGAAAGAGGTGAGGAAAGAACTGAGAAGCCCCGCCATGGAAAAAACGGCGAATTGTTTCAGAATGGGAAACGGGGCGAGCAAAAAAACAAAAAAACATATTTCCGTAGAGGTAACGCACATCAAAATGCTTTTTGCTATATGCGAGCGGATATGCTGTCCATTCAATAGTGCGGGATTCCCTTTCCAGTGCACAAAAAAATGAACCGAGTAATCCACGCAGGTTCCGATGAGGGTTGTTCCAAAGACAAAGGTGATGATGTGAATCTCCCTGAAAACAAGGAGCGCCGCAGCCGTTGCAAGACCCAGCGAGATCCCCGCCGCCAGAACGGAAAAAACAACCGGCAGGGGAGAGCGGAAGACAAACAAAAAGAGGACAAGGATTATTATCAGCGTGACGGTGCTGATTAACGAAATTTCCTTCTGCGCTCCCGAAGAACTTTCGTAACTGTGGAAGGGGACGCCTGAAAAATAAAATTCCAGGCCCGGTTCGGATTCTTTCAGAGCTGCCGCTGCGGCGTACACTTTTGCCAAGGCGTTCTGGCCGCCGCCCACGGAAACCGCCTGCGGGGCAAGGGTCATGCGGAGCGGCACATACCAGGTTCCGTCCCTTTCGGCGGCAAGAACGTCTTCCCTTAGGCTCAGGTTCCCGCCGGCAAGCAGGGAAGACGCGAGAAAATCTCCCATCCGCCGGCCCGCAAGAAGAAAGGGATCGTGCTCAATGCGGCTCAGGGGGAAAAAATTCACCGCGCCGAATGCGGAAACAAGCGCGTCCTCCGCTATTTCTCCCGCCCTGCCGCTTTCCAGCAGGGCCAGCGTTTCTTTGCCGGCGATGACAAAACGGTAATCGTACAGGTATTGGCTGAATTCCGCCATCACCGAAGAATCAAAATACAGGGAGCTTTGTTCATAAGACGGGGAATGTTCACATTCCGCATACAGCAGGGCCGCGCCTTTTTTTGCCCGCTCAAAATCCGGCGCCGCTGCAAGAATGACCATCTCCCTGCCGTTTCTTTCACCGAGGATCCTGTCCGCTTCCAATACCGCCCTGGCCCCGGCGGGACGGGGAAGCATGTCGAATAACATGGTGTTTATCCGTACCGGCCCCCTTGCAGCAACGGAGAGCAGCAAAACCAGGGGGACGGCAAGATGGACAAAAATCCACAGCCGGGGCTTCCAGGGATTTTTTGTTTCAGGGAAGGGAAAAAAGGTTCTTTTCATGGGCACTCAGTTCCGCCGGATAACTGTGGTTTGAAAAAATGTACGTGATGGTATCGCCGCCCTGTTCGTATATGCGAATCGATCTGATAGCCGTATCGCCCTTCATAATGATCCGTTCCATAAAAGAACCTATGGCCCCGTCGCGGGGAGAAAGCCCCAGTTCCCAGGCTGCGCCGGCGCCGTTATAGTACACATCAAAATTTTCAAGAAGCCCCTGGCTGTTGCCGGAGAACACCGCGCCGATAACGTCCGCCATGCGGACAAATGTTTCGTTCCCCTGCGCGCTTATCACGGTTTTTTGTCCCGAAGGCCTGGTCTGTATAAGGTAATCTTTTCCCAGCGTCAGGGTGGAGGGAAACGGCCGGACGGTGTCCCACACCATGCCCATATCCGCCGCTATTAAAAAAAAACCGGAAGATTTCAGGGAACGGTCAAGACGGCTCAGGGTTTTTTCCTGCTCAAAATTTCCTTGTACAAACGGATGTTCGGCAAGACGCGAACAGGCCGTTCTGAACGCATCCATGGTTTGCGGTCCCAGCGGATAACGGAAAACATCCTCCTGCGGACTCTGCGCCCAAAGAGCGTTTATTGTTAATGCGGCTGTTAAGAGGAACAGGCTGAAAACGGCAGCAGCCCGCTTCACGGTTGTTTCCCGATGAGGGCTTCAACTTTGTCGATCAGAATTTGGGGGCTGACAAAGCAGGAATCCCTGGCCTTAATGTCGTAGGCCATTTGCGTGCTGATTCCTTTGGTGGTAAGAACTCCGGTTTCGGCATTGCGAATCTCGTATTGAATCCTCAGGCGGTTTTCGTATTCCAGAAGGACGGCCTTTACCTGCGCGCGATCCCTGAACTTGAGTGAACCGGGGTATTTTGCGGAAACTTCTATTATCGGAAAAGCATAGCCCGATTCTTTCATGTCCATGTAGCCGTAATCGATTTTTTCCAGAAGCGCCCGCCGTCCAATCTCAAAATAGTTGAAGTAGTTCCCGTGCCATACAACCTGCATGGGATCGCAATCGAAAAACTCAACTGATATTTCCGCTTCCGCCCAGATATTATACGGCCCGTTGTTTTCCCGCGATTCCACCATCATACCTCTTTTGCCCAGAAATCATAAAAATTATACCATTGGAAGGGGTGTTTTTTACAGTAGCCTTCCAGCAGCGCCGCAAAGGATTGCGCCAGTTCGGAACTCCGCGCATACCGTTCTTTGCGCGTGCAATCCGGGGAAAACCGGCTCTTATGCACGTACATATCGTATTGCGGCAGCAGGGACAGATCCTTTCTGCGCAGGGCGAAGATGCAATACACCGGCGCTTTCAGCATAACGGCCAGATAAAAAGCGCCGGGTGAAAATGGCGCGCTTTCTCCCAGAAAGGGAATGAGCAGGTTTTTTCCCGCTCCGCCGGCGGAAGTCCTGTCACCGGCAATCGTTACCATTTCTCCGGCGGCGAGTTTTTCTTCCAGCAGGACGGCGGTATGGGCGCCAATGTCCTGTGCGCCGATAATGTCCAGACCCGACTGCGGGTTAAGCTCCTTGAGCATGCGGGTAAATTGCTGGCTCACCTGCATGTCGATAACGGCGGTAACCGGAACGTTACGCGACACGCCGGTCTTTTTGTGGCCCGCAAGCCCCCGCAGCAGTTCTATGTTCCCCAGATGAGAGGTGATCACAAAAGTCCCCGTCCCGTTTTCCATATCCCGGACAAGTTCTCCAATGTCGTCGTCCTGAAAATGAACCGCCTTAAAGGGAAACTTGCCGCCCCATGTTTCCAGTTTTTCGACAAGGGCAAGAGAAAAAGAGACGATATGCCGAAGGGGGCCAAACGGGGACAGGCATTTTTTCGCGGTTATACGATTGTCAGCCAGCGGGGCGGCTTTGTGCAGAAAACGCCTCGATTCGTTTCGGCCTTTTTTTGAAAAAAGAAAATAAAAAAAACCTATGGGAAACGCCAGGATACGCAGGACAATTACCGGAAGGAGCCTGAACAGAATGAGCAAAAACTTTACATGCCAATATCCAGCGGTCTGTTCCCTGTGCTTCGACCAGTGCAGCGGGGCTTCTTCATTATTTTTCATGGCCGCGCTTTTCCGCGTTGTATTTTTCGGACGACGAGCAGCGGCAGTCGAATCAGCATACCGGCGGAGAGGCGGCAGAATGTCCAGCTCATGCGGATGTTGTCCCTTACCATGCGGAAGTTGGAGATGCCGTCCGGAGGATAACGCACCTTTATCGGGTGATACACCGGGTACACCTTGTTCCAGTAGAGTCTGACCAGTATTTCCGAATCAAAGCCCATGCGCCTATCCATCAGGGAACGGCTGCAAATACGCAGCACTGCATCAACGGGGTATACCCTGAACCCGCACAGAACGTCTTTCAACTCCGGCGAAAGGGTTGTTACGGCAGCCCAAAAGTTGGAAATTTTCCGCCCGTTAACCCTGCTCCGGGGCGCCGTTTTGTCAAATTCGGGAAAACCGCAAATAACATTATTCGGGCATCTTGCGGACTCTTCCAGAAAAAAGGCCGCATTTCCGTCGTCATGCTGGCCGTCGGCGTCTATCTGAAGTACGTGGGTCAGCCCCAGTTCCGCCGCTTTTTTTATCCCCTGAATAACGGCGCCGCCTTTACCGGTGTTTTTTTCCAGGCGCACCAGGGCGGCTCCCGGCGTTCGGGCGGCGCATTCGGCAAGGGCGGCGCGGCCTTCCGCATCGTTGCCGTCGTCGACAATGATTACCGGCAGGCCAGAAGCGGCAAGGCGTTCCGCCAAAGGGCATGCGGTGATGACGTGCCGGTAAACGGGGATAAGGAAACCCTGCTTCATTACACCCCCGAAACTGCCAATACGCCCGATGAATACAAAATTCCGCCGTCGGGAGAACTGATTTTGAAAGAAATGAGCGCTTCTTTTTTTTCAATGCTGAGCAGAAGAGGGGCAGATGGCCGGATAAGGTTTGAAAATTTCATTCGCCGTATTTCCGACAGCCCTACGCCGGTTCCAAAATGCCGCGAGGCAAAGCGGACTATCAGTTCTGTCTGGGCCACCGCCGGCAGGATGGGAAATTCGGGAAAATGGCCGTCAAAATATGGGCTGGAACCGGGGATGGAAAATGCCACCGTTACGGAATTTTCATTTTTGTCAATTAATTTTTCATCATCCAGATTGTCAAATCCGGAGATTTCCGCTTCTCCTCTTTCAGCGGAAAAAAGAAACTCGATTGATTCTTTCTTTTTCTTGCCCTGGGCATCTGCCGGCAGGGATTTTTCGTATCGCCATTTTTTCGGGATAACGATATTTTCAAAATATTGCCGTAGGTATTCCCGCCAGAAAGCGTTTATTTCGTATTTCTCAAGTCCGGAAAATTTTTCTGTTCCCCGGTCGTTCAGAACCATCGCGGCGGCAAGGTACTGGCGCTTGTCTTCCAGTGATATGACGCACACGTCGGATACAAGGCCGGAATCCGCAATGCGGTTTTCAATTTCGGGAAGCGATATGCGCTTCTCTTCGATTTTAACCACAGAATCGATTCTCCCCTTCAGCAAAAACCGTCCGTCTTCCAGTATCTCCGCAAGGTCCGCCGTTTCAAAGCCTGCCGGATCCTTGATGTAGGGCGATCGTATAACAAGGCAGCCGTCCCGGTTCCGGCTGATTTCCGCGTTGTCAAAGGCCGTCCATTCCGGGCCGCTTTTGGACTGCCGCCACGCAATGCCCGATGTTTCCGTGCTGCCGTACACTTCAACCGGCCAAAAGCCGATCACTTCGGCGGTTTTTGAGGCGGTTTCCCTGTCAAGGATTCCGCCGGAGGTAAAAATCCACGGCGATACAAGGTTAAGCCCGCAGGCGCGTTCTGTTTCCACGGCGCGTTTCAGAAAGGCCGGCACCGTAATGATCATGTACTCCGTATCGGTAAGTTTTTCCAGTTCTTCGGGAAATTCAATCCGCGTTCTTCTGAAAGGAACCCCTGCGGTAAAGGGAAGGAGTATCGAAAATAAAATGCCGTAGATGTGGTGCTGGCTTACCGTGGAACAGAGTTTGCGTTTGAGGAATTCCTCTCCCCATACGGAAAGCACGAAGCGGTTGTCGTTTTCAAATTCCGTCAGCCGCTGCCGGACGGCTTTTGGTTTACCGGTACTCCCCGATGTATACATGATGATCGATGTTTCATCGGCGTTAATTGCCGGCCCTTCCTCCGGTGTGCCGTTTTTCGCGGCCTGTTGCAGAAGCGCCGGAATGTTAAAGGTATTTTCCGGCATTGCCCCTTCGGGAAAAACCCGATCGGTAAGGAACGGTATGCATTCTCCGCTTTCCGCGCTCCGAATTTCGGCGGTATATGCGGGGCTTGCGTTGGCGCTCAGGAGGATCTCTTTTTTGCACTGGAGCAGGGCGGCAAGGGCGATGAGAAAGTACCAGCAGTCCTCGCAGTGGAGCAGCCACTTTTCGCCGCCTGCCGCGTCTATTCTGCGGCGCATCTCCGCCGTTTCCGCAAGAAAATCCCCCCATGTCTTGTGATTCCCTTCGCCCCACGAGCCTTCATAACATACACAATCGGAAAGGGGCCTGGAATTATTTTTGATTTTCGACAGCGGAACGGCTTTGGGCATCTTTTTCTGCACCATCTTCCTTACAATAAATTCCCCCGCAAAGAGGATCCCTATCAGTATATAGGAAATACCGCCGTTATAAACAGACCACAGAATGTCGGAGCCGGAAAGGATGGTGTACGTCGCCGCACTTCCGTTAAAGATAAAGAAACAGCACCATACAATGGTAACTTTGCGGCAGTACGATTCGATTTTTTTTTCGCCCAGAGATCCCCGAATGGATTTGTCCTGCATGGTTGCGAAACGGAAGATCATAACGGGAGGAGAAAAGAGGGTAAAGCCAAAAGCGGCCAGCAGCATGATGTTCATTAACAGGGGATAGAATTTCAGAAAGAATGCGGAATTGACGATAAGGCACAGGGCCCCAAGGGTAAAGAGCAGCAGGGAATTCCAGACAAAGGAAATCCCTTTTGCCTTCTTTTTCCGCGAAGTTACCGTAATAAAGGCAAGAAAGGCAAAAGCCATGACGAAAAGTGAAAGTACCCGAACGCCGGTTTTTCGGATAACGAGAAAATAAAAAATAAGGGCCGGATACAGCGCCGCTACGATGCCGATGAGAACTTTTGTTATGCCCCTCATTCCGGGGCGCATCAGGGTTTCTGAACCAGGGGATACAATATATCGACGACATCCTGAACGGTAACGGCTTTTTTAAACGATTCGGGATCGATTTTTCCGGGAATAAATTCTTTCATTTTTACCAGAAGATCCACCGCGTCAATGGAATCCAGTTCCAGTTCTTCATAGAGCCGGGCTTCGGGCGTTACAGCCTCTTTCCCCAGTTCAAATTCCACGGTAAGAATTTCCTGCAGTTTCCCGAAAATCTCTTCCCTGGTCATGCGGATTCTCCTGTACAGCTTTTGATATACGCCGCCAGGGCATCTACTGAGGCAAAATGTTTTTTGTTATCCGCGTTTTCCGCCGAAAATTTGACGCCGAACTTCTTTTTAAGCGCCACTCCAAGCTCCAGGGCGTCTATGGAATCGAGGCCCAGGCCTTCTCCGAACAGCGGCTCTGAATCAACGATATTTTCCGGCTTGATATCCTCAAGCTCCAGAGCGGATATTATGAGTTCCTTAATTTCGTAGTTCAAGTTGTCCATGGTTATTGTCAGGAATTATAGGATATTTCGGGATGATGTACAAGGGCGGGACTGATCCCAAAAAGCCGGACGGCATTGGCGCTTGTCTCCTCGGCGAGCTGATCGGGCGTTTTTCCCAGCGCGGCGGCGGCAAAGGCGGCGATGTGGGGAAGGAAACACGGCTCGTTGCGGCCGCTTTTTCCCCGCTGCGCGCGCGGCAGGCTGCGGGGCAGGAGGTAGGGCGCGTCGGTTTCCAGAAGCAGGCGATCTGCGGGAATTTTGGGCAGCAGGGGGAGAAGGTGGCCGCCCCGCCGTTCGTCGCAGACCCAGCCGGTGATCCCGATGTAGCAGTCCAGGGCAAGGCAGGCTTCCAGTTCCGACTCGCCGCCGGTAAAGCAATGCACCACCGCGCCGGGCAGTTCGCTGCGGTACTGCTTGAGTATGCGGAAAAAATCATCGGAAGCGTCGCGGTTGTGGAGGAACACCGGCTTTCCCAGCCGCGCGGCGAGGGCCAGCTGATCCTCAAAGCACAGCCGCTGGGCGTCCGGCGGGGAGAAGTTGCGGTTGTAGTCAAGGCCGCATTCGCCGATAGCTGCTACCGCTTCGATTGCCCCGTCGGACAGCGAAAGTTCCTGCAACCGGGCCAGCATCGCCGCGTCCCATTCTTTGGCGTTGTGGGGATGAACGCCGGCGGTCGCCCTGCAGCCGGAGCGGGAGCGGGCAAAGGCAATCGCCTCGCCGCTGCTTGCGATGCTGCTGCCCGTTACAATAATCGTCCGCACACCTGCTGCTGCGGCCCTTTCAAGAACCGTCTCCCGGTCGCCGTCAAACGCCGGATTCATCAGGTTAGCGCCTATATCGATGAGGTTTGTCATTACGGTAAGGTCTTTGCTGGAAGTGAAAAATTATCTGCGTGCAGTTGCGGGCTTTGTTTCGCCGGAGATCTGCCGCGACAGTTCGGGAGAACAGAACCACAGGGTAACCGGATCCCCCTGGCGTGCATTTACTTTGAGGTGGATATAGCCGCCGGGAAGGTCCCATGTGCTTTCATAGGGGCGCAGCTCTTTGGTGACCGGATCCAGAAGCGAATCGGCATCGAAGCGGCCAAGAAGGATTTTCTGTAGATTGGTGGGGCCGTAACGTTCAAGAATCTCATTCTGCTGTTCCTGGTAGCAGCGCACAAGGTCGTCCATATCCCGGGTCAGGAAGTAGTAGGTTCCGCCCTGCAGCCCCGATTTTGAGAAATAGGCCAGCATATAGGTTGTATATCCGTTCACCTCGACATTTTCCCAAACCAGCGATGTCAGCCCGTTCACTTCCTCCCTCGAAACGGGCCTTCCCATCATTTTTATAACGTCGTCCATGCTGGTTCCCCAGGCAAATTCCCGAAATGTGACATCGGTCTCGAAGACGACAGGCTCATCGGCTTTTTTGTCCCTGTCTCCGGCGCACAGAAGAGACAGCGGCAGCAGGAATATAAACAACAGCTTTTTGATGGTTAACCCCCAGACAATTATCGGAATAAAACCGGTAAAACTTGAGAGTTTTCGTACTCTGAAATGGATAATTGCAATTCTTGACTAATTTTAATATATTCAAGGCAGAAGACAAACGCGATGCCGGAACAAACAACGCAGGCCGCCGCCGGACCAAAAGTTGGCGGGCGGCGGGTCTATGCCGATTATAACGCCACCACTCCCCTCAGGCCGGAAGTAAAAGCGGCGATAGCCGAAGATTTGGACATTTTCGGAAACGCCTCCAGTATGCACACTTCAGGGCGGCTTGCCCGCGCCCGTGTGGAAGAGGCCCGGCGGCAGGTGGAGGGGCTGCTGGGGGCGGAGAAGCAGACGGTCTTTTTTACATCGGGCGGCTCCGAATCGAACAACACCGTTTTCCAGACGATGCGGCGGCTGGCCAGCGCCCCGGACGGCAGCCCGGTAAAAATAGGCCGCCGCGAAATAATCACATCGGCCATTGAGCACCCCTGCGTGTTCAACTCGGCGAAATACCTGCAGAGCCTTGGCTTTACGGTAACGTTTCTGCCGGTTGACGAATACGGCAAAGTTAACATCAACGCGCTTAAAACCGCGTTAAGCGAGAAAACGCTCTTTGTCTCGATAATGACGGCTAACAACGAAATCGGCACGATACAGGACATCAGGGAAATCGCCGCGCTGGCAAAAGCCGCCGGGGCGTGGATGCACACCGACGCGGTACAGGCCATCGGTAAGATTCCTGTTAACGTTGACGAACTGGGAGTGGATTACCTTACCGTCTCGGCGCACAAGATATACGGGCCAAAAGGAATCGGCGCGCTGTATGTGCGCAAAGGCTCGCCGATTTTTCCCCTGATCAAAGGCGGCCACCAGGAAGAAGGCCTGCGGGCGGGAACCTACAACAACATCGGCATTTTGGGCTTTGGCAGGGCGGCGGCGATTGCTGCGGACGAGCTTTCGCATTACCAAAAGGAAATCGCCCCGCTGCGTGACCGCCTGCGCGAGGGCCTTGCCGCAGCGATTCCCGGCATAAAGATCAACGGCCGACCGGAAGATGTACTGCCCAACACCCTGAACGTTTCGTTCCCCGGCGCGGAAGGGGAGGCGATACTCCTTTCCATGGACATAGCGGGTATCGAAGCCTCCACCGGATCGGCCTGCGCGTCGGGGAGCCTGGAGCCGTCCCACGTGCTCATGGCGATTGGGGTGGGGCCGGAACTGGCACATGGGTCAATCCGCTTCAGCCTGGGATGGGGTACCGGCGAGCAGGACATCGACTACATCATCGAGCAGGTCCCGCCGATTATTGCCCGGCTGCGGGCGATGTCGTCCATTAAATATTAAACAGGAGTTACTATGTCTGACTGGCTATATTCGGATACCGTAAAAGATCATTTTACCAACCCTCGGAACGTTCTTCTGGAGGACGAGTCTTCGTTTCCCGCCGACGCACGGGGGCAGACGGGCAACATCCGCTGCGGGGATCAGATGCTGATGCTCCTGAAAATTGACAATGACGTTATCACCGACGTACGCTGGAAAACCTACGGCTGCGCCAGCGCGATAGCCTCGACCAGCATGCTCTCCGAAATGATCAAGGGCATGAAGATCGAGGACGCATACAAAATAAAGCCGGACGACCTGGTAAAAAGCCTCGGCGGCCTGCCCGAGTTCAAAATCCACTGTTCCGTGCTGGGCGACAAGGCCCTGCGCGAGGCCATCGACGACCACCTTGCCAAAACCGGCAGGGCGGGGCTGCTCAAGGAAGAGGGAACCATTATCTGCAACTGCCTCGGCATCACCGACAAGGACATTGAGGCCGCCTATCAAAACGGCGCGCACACCTGGGATCAGCTCCAGCAGGCGACCAAAATCGGCACAGGATGCGGAAGCTGCAAGGAAAAAGCGGCGGAACTCCTGCACGGCCTTGAGCACATTTACGGCTAAAATAAGGAGTGGACTATGGAACAATATGTTAAGGAAGTGCGTTCATCGCTGATTGCCCATGTTGGCGAAAATCCGGTTCTTCTGCTGATTTCAGGCGGTGTTGATTCCACTGTTACCGGAGCAATGCTTTTAAATATTCTGCGCAGTGACCAGGTGCATTTAATGTACATGGATACAGGCCTGATGCGCAAGAATGAGACGGAAATGGTAAAAGCAAATCTGGAAAAAATGGGGGCAAAACATCTGCACATTATCCATTGTGAAGATGAATTTCTTTCGGCGCTCAAGGGCATAAGCGAACCTGAGGCAAAGCGCAAAGTAATCGGCGATATGTTCATCACGATTCAGGAACGGGAAGTAGCGCGGCTGGGGCTGCCGGAGAATTATTTCCTCGCACAGGGAACCATATATCCAGACATTATCGAAAGCGGCAAGGAAGCCGGCAAAGCACATGTAATCAAGAGCCATCACAATGTTGGCAGCCCGCTGGTTGATGCGAAACGTACAGCGGGTAAAGTTATAGAGCCCCTGGATAGGCTGTATAAAGACGAAGTTCGCAAGCTGGGACGTTTTCTTGGCGTTGATGATGAAATTATCAGCCGCCATCCCTTTCCCGGTCCGGGGCTTGCTGTGCGCATACTCGGCGAGGTAACAAAGGAAAGGTGCGATATCCTGCGCGAAGCGGACGCCATCTACATAGAAGAACTCAAGCGGCGGCAGAGTCCCGCAGGGCGCAGCCTGTACGACGAAATCTGGCAGGCATTCGCCGTGCTGCTGCCCGTCCGCTCGGTCGGCATCGCCGGCGATGTCCGCAGGTACGGCTCGGTGCTTGCCCTGCGAGCAATAAACAGCAGAGACGCCATGACTGCCAACGTTTACCCTTTTAAAACCGAGGACCTTCTGGAAATATCTGCCCGCATCACCAA
>Ga0082212_10002809_pt1 | contig 25012 bp, 19 predicted proteins | sample TergutNt197P3_FD_71548 | JGI IMG/M metagenome (GOLD analysis project Ga0082212, IMG submission 71548) | Neocapritermes taracua P3 segment gut microbial communities from Petit-Saut dam, French Guiana - Nt197 P3 | ecosystem: Host-associated > Arthropoda: Insects > Digestive system > Gut ... | reverse complement strand
GGACCATATGACAACAACGATTACAGTAGTTACAGATATGCCAATGCCGTTTACAATACGGCAACCACGCTAAAAGAAAAAGGTTATTACATATATACCCTTGGCTTTTTCCACGATCTTCGGGCATATGAACTGCCATTCGCCCACAGATTCATGAATGATTTGCAAAACGCAGGTTATTATGAGGTTACAGACCCCAATGAACTTGAATTTGTTTTTGGTGAAATTGGGGAAGATATTAGTTCGGACAAAGTAACCCCTTACGAATTTAAATACGCCGCACCGACTGGCGAAAATTATGACTATACGGCGACCTGCTATTATTCTGACGACTATTTTTCAAAAAAAGCAAATGACTACAACCCAAGTTTATCAACAATGTCTCTTTGTTTCGAACTCTCCGCTTGGGGGAGCAATGAAGATGGGCAAGGTGCAAACGACAGTTGGTACAAAAACAAAAGCAAAAATGCCAAAAAGCTTTTGGAAGATATTGGATTTGAAAAAAGCTCCATTGAAGTAAATTATTATTTCGAGCATAAGCCTGAAATGGATTCAATGGGGGCTATCGGCGCATATAAAAACACGACCATTAACGGTGAAAAATGCACTATTATAACGGTGGCATCGCGCGGCGGCGGTTATGAGGCCGAGTGGGCTGGCAACTTTGACATGGGAAAAAGCGGGCAGCACACCGGATTTAAAACAGCGAGCAATATTATTTATGATTTTCTTGAGAATTACATAAATACACATAAAGGCAAATTTGAGCCAAAAGTGAAGCTTTGGTTTGTCGGTTATAGCCGAGGGGCCGCAACGATAGATCTGCTTGCCGCAAGGCTAAACAAAGATTTATCCATAAGCGGCGTGAATTTTGCGCAAGATGATTTTTATGTATACTGCTTTGAGCCGCCAATGGGCGCAATACAAAGCGATATACGCCGTGTTTCTCCATATGGAAAAAGCTTGGATGATAATATACATCTCATTATTAATCCCAATGATATCGTAACAAAGGTAGCACCCAGATATGACGGTTTCGAATTTTACCGTGTTGGTGTCGATGCGCAAGTCATACCTACAAAAGCCACATCTAATAAATATACCCAAGAATCCGCGAATATGCTTAGGTTTTATATAGACCTTAAGACTAAAAACACACAGGAAACTGTAATAAATAACAAACACATTTTAGATACTTTCCAGGCTAAAAGATATGATCCCATACTATGGGATCCTCATTTTTGCCTTGGTGTACTATTATGTGATCGTTGCAAAAGCAATTTAATCAATATTTCAAATGATAACAAACCTATGAATGCGTTCCTTGATGATCTTGTCAAATCCTTTTCATATGGATTAAAAAATCGGGCGACATATGTAGATGAACTCCAACAAGCGGTTAAAATAATTATGTCTTCAACACAAGGCAAAGGAGCCGAAGATGCAAAATGGCAAAAATGGGCGGATATTTTCCCGGATAAAATTAAGGCAAGGTCTAAAAACCAGTTGACAAGAGCGCGGAAAAGTGATAGAATAAAGACATGAAAACCGAAAGAACGGCGGAGCGGGAAATGGGGAAGCAAATAAAAATATTCGGAGCGGAGCAGCAATTGGCGCGGTTGAGCAAAATGGGAGATTCGCTTGAGAAGATAAATGAAGCAATAGATTGGGAAATATTCCGTGCGCCAATACGAGAACGGACAAGAAAAGCAGATTACTCCAAAGGTGGACGACCGCCGTGGGAGGAAATATTGATGTTCAAAACAACGCTGCTGCAAGACTGGAACAATCTGAGCGACGAAAACACGGAATATATGATAAACGACCGACTGACGTTTCAAAGGTTTCTGGGATTAGAAATAGGCGAAAAAGCGCCGGACGAAAAGACAATCTGGTTGTTCAAGGAGCAGCTTGGAAAAGAAGGCATGATGGAACTATTTGAACTATTCAACGAAAAGCTGGTAAGTCTTGGTCTGGTAAAACGCGAGGGCAGTTTGATAGACGCGACGTTTGTCGATGCGCCGAAACAGAGAAATAGCCGAGAGGAAAACGCTAAAATCAAGAGGGGCGAAATACCGGAAGAGTGGCGAACGCCAGAGAACGTGAACAAACTTGAGCAAAAAGACACGGACGCAAGGTGGACGAAGAAAGGCAACGAATTGCATTACGGATACAAAGACCATGTGAAAGTAGACAATAAGAGCAAAATAATCATAGATTTTGCGGTGACGAGCGCAAACGTCCACGACATAAATGAGTTTGAGGGTTTGATTGATATAAACGATACAGAGGCTTGGTTGGATTCTGGTTATGCAAGCGAGGATCATGTAGCGCGAATCAAGGGAAGATACCCGGACATAATCCTGCATATATGCGAGAAAGGGTACAAGAACGCGCCATTGAGCGAAGAACAGAAAGAATCGAACAGGGAGAAATCCAAAGTCCGCGCAAGAGTGGAGCACGTATTCGGCTACATGACGCGATTCATGGGCGGAATAACCATCAGGACGATAGGCATGGCAAGGGCCGAGCGCGAAATCTGCGGCATGAATTTGGCGTACAACATCAGACGGTCGGTATTTTTGACGAGGGCAAAACCAATTTTAACGTAACCCAAGGGGCAAGTGTGCCCATTTACATAAAAACACACAAAAAGCGAGGGCAATCGCATGTACAATTCGTCATAAAAGCAAGGAAAATCAACCAAAAACAACATTTCACCGGATAAGTTGTAAAAAAATCCTTAATTTACAAAAACGGTGACCCTATTCATGGTTTTTAGAGGTTGCCTTAAATGATATATAGCCATTTAAGGTTCTCCTTTCTTCTCTGCGGGTGAAAAACGGCAAGATGTATTCGGCTGTCAAGCGAATACAGGCTTGCCGTCAATAATGGGGTTCGGGGAAATGTGTTCCCCGATTTTGCACCGATAGGGGCAAAACGCCGTCTGCAAGACCGCACACACCGCTTGCGGTGTATAAGTGCGCCCTTGCTTACGCAAGGGATTTGATTAGTCCTCCGGTTTATTCGCCGTTTCGGACTTTACGCCCGTAGCTCCGCCGTTTTGCTCCTTGATTTCGGTTAGGATTTTAAGGGCAAAATCGGTCTTGATTGTTTTTTCGAGGAATGTTTTTATCTGCCCGTCTGTCAGCGTTTCCGATGCCTCTATCAGATTTTCGAGTATCTCCCCACGGTCACGGCGGCGGAGTGAACGCTCTTTGCTATCCTGTTCCTTGTGCTTTTGCCTTAATTCTTTCAGACTATTTTCTTTCTCTCTGATTTCTTTTTCTGCGGCTTCGATTTGCTCCGCTAATTTTTGTGCTGTTGCCATAGTGGTGTTCTCCTTTCAGATTTTGAAATTTGTATATAGAAAAACCGCCCGAAAACTAAAAGCAATCGGACGGTTTGACTGCGTATTAAGTTTTATACGATGGCGTATGATGTGCCTTGTAATATTGCCGCTCTCTCCGCTTGCTCGGAGGCTTTCTTCGTTGCTGTTTTTTGAGCGTAGCGGATTTTATCGCGCTCACGTTCGCGGGTGCGTTCTTCTTCTGTCATATCACGCCGTAATTTTTTTGTGCCTTTCGGCGGCACGGATTCTACTTGCAGTTGTTCCATTTCGGGTAGCTCAAACTTGCCGATAAAGTTCAGGTATATATCTACTTTCTGCTTTCGTATGCCGTCGATTTTTTCAGCCTCGTGAACGATTACCTTTTCAATAAATTCATTCAGCAGAGCCGCCGAAAATTCGTTAAACTCCGTGTGCCTTTTCACAAGCTCAATGAATTTGTCGGCTTTTACGCTGTCAGCATTAAATATATTTATCTCTGATTGTAAACTTTCAATCTCGGCATCAAGCGCGGTCTGTTCTGTATCATAATCCGCAAGCAGTTCGTTGAAATATTTTTCGGGGATTTTTTCAGCCGCGTAGGATTCATACAGCTTTTTTATTAATACGCTCACTTCATCGCGCCGCCGTATGGATTTCGCAAGTTTCTTTTTGCTTTCCTTTATTGCTGTTTCCTGCTGAACAGCGGAAGCCTCGCGCAGACGCTCTATAAACTCTGATTCATTTTCAGTAACATATTTGCTCACGCGCCGTATTGTATCAAGTATCAGCTTTTCTATAACGCTCACGCGGATATAATGATAGGTGCAACTCCGCGAGTAGTGGCGGTAACTTGAACAAATATATTCATCATGTATTTGTTCTCTGCCGGTATTTCCTCGCTTGTTATACAATTTATGCCCGCAGTCAGAGCAGTATAAAATACCTGTGAGCGGGTTTACATCGCCTGTCACTCTCTGCGGACAGCGGCGCGTTTCACGCAAACGCTGAACGATATGCCATGTTTCCTCGTCCACTATGGCGGGGTGCGAGTCTTTGAATATCAGCATATCTTCGGGCGCGGCTTTTTTTCGTTTGGATTTATGGGTTTCCTTGACAGTCTTGTTTAATATTTTCCAGCCCATATATTCCTGCTTTTGACAAATAGTAATAATAGTTGCCACAGACCACTTTGTAGGGTGGGCGGTAGGACAACTTCGCATACCTGCCCCGACTTTCTGCCAATGCGCCGTTGGTATCAATATTTTTTCGGCGGTCAGTTCTTCGGCTATATGCGTAACGCTTTTACCATTGATTATGCTTTTGAATATGCGCTCCACAATAGGCGCGGCTTCTTCGTCCAATATCCATTTTTGTTTATCCTCTTTGTCGCGGAGATAGCCGTATGGTACTGCCCCCGTAACGTGCTTGCCGTCTTTCGTCCTCGACTCGTTGATTGCGCGGATTTTACGGCTCGTATCTCTCGCTACCCATTCGTTTATTATATTCCTGAATGGCGCGAAATCGTCTATGCCCTTATTTGTATCAACGCTGTCATTCACGGCGATAAATCTAACGCCATATTCCCGAAATTTCTCTAAAAGTAATTCCACGCGCAGGAAATCGCGCCCGATGCGGCTCATATCTTTCGTAATGCAGACTGCCACGTTTCCGCGCTCTATTTCGTCAATCATCTTGGTATAGCTCGGTCTGTCCCAACGTGTGCCGCTCCAACCATCATCGGTCAGGTGAATAAAATTTGTAAAACCGTTTCGGAGCGCGTAATCTTCCAACAGCTTTTTTTGATTTGTGATGGAATTTGATTCTCCCTGCAATTCATCATCGCGCGATAGCCGCGAATATAATATTGTGATTTTTGTGTTGTTCATGCTTTCCTCTTTCCGGCAGTCGGAAATATTTGCGGTATCATTAGGCATTATATTTTGCCTCCCGTTCTATGAGTTTTATTATTTTGTCGTTAAGCGTTTCTTTGCTCGTCTTGCTGAAATATATATTTACCTCATAAATAGTCGAGCCTATCTTTTTCATTAAACGGGACGGTTCAGCCTGTTCAGGCGTGTTAATTTTTTTATTATTTGTGTTCTGCATGAAATCTCCCCCTTTATATAATATATTTTTTGAATTGCCTTTGCTGACTGTTCCGTTCGCAAACCGCCCATTATTGCCGCAATTACCCTTTCTGCCTGTGTTTTTATTTTCCGGCATATTTGCCGTCCCTTACATAATAACACATTCGTCTTTTTATTAGTAGTGAAAAACCACAAGTCAAAATGGTGCATTCCGATACGCAATAAACTTGAAAGCGAGTTACCGCATTATTTTAAAAAAATATGGAAACCGACGGTATATGTAATAAACCAAGATTCTGCGTTAGCCAGAGGTCTCATCGTAAGATAAACAAATCAGGAGGCATTGATAATGGATAACCGAGCGACAATCGACAAAGCGTTTACCATTCTACGGGATTCTCTTGCGGCATATATAGCTCAAGAACTATCCCCCGCGTTCGGCAGCAAAATTTGGTGGCGCGAAGGCGTGATCAACAGGCTGTACGATGACCAAAAGCGTAACTTACCATTGGAAGGTGACTACGCGACAATCACGGACTCCTTGGATGTTGCTTTGTGCCTGCTCTTGTTTGCCGATGTCCATTGGCAAGACATTTTCAAGAAGAAGCTCTCTATCGACCACCGAACATGGGCGAAAGAGTTGGCGAGCTTCCGCAACAAATCGGCTCATATCGGCGCTAAAGATTTTTCGGACGATGATACATGGCGCGCACTCGATACCATGTCGCGTTTGTCCGAGCAGATTGACCCCGAATGTGCGGAAGAAATCCGTGGCTTGCTGCGCGAATCACGCTACGGTTCGGCTGACGGTTCTACGACTGTTATTGAAATGTCTGCATCGCCCTCCCAAGGAAAATCGAAGAATTTAGGTATCTTAGGCACTACGCCCATCAGCGGTCTACCGAGTTGGCGCGAAGTAATGCAACCGCACCCCGACGTGGCGCAGGGACGGTACAAAAACGCGGAGTTTGCCGCAGACCTCGCGCAAGTGGCGCGGGGCGAGGGCGCGATGGAATACCGCGACCCTGTGGAGTTTTTTGCCCGTACATTCGTCACCGAAGGCATGACGGGTTTGTTGGAGCAGTCGCTGCGGCGCATATCCAACAAAGACGGTGAACCAGTAATTCAATTAAAAACGGCGTTCGGCGGCGGCAAAACACATAGTATGCTCGCGCTCTATCACATGATGCGGGGTAGGGTATCGGTAGATAAAATTCCTAATATCAAACCCATCCTACAACGGGCAGAAGTTTCTTCGTTGCCAAAAGCCAACGTAGCGGTATTGGTCGGTACAGCCCTTGACCCCACAAAGAGCAAGCGTCCAAACAATATGCCCGGAACTACCATACACACGCTTTGGGGTGAAATGGCGGCGCAGCTTGCGGAATCGGCGGGCAAACCCGAATTGTATGAGTATGTAAAAGAATCAGATAAAAAAGGCGTGTCGCCCGGTTCGGAAGCCTTGAAAAACCTCTTTGACACCGCCGCGCCTTGCCTTATTCTTATGGATGAATTGGTCGCTTACGCAAAAAAGATATACGGAGTGAACGGTCTTCCCGCAGGATCGTTCGACAACTTCATTTCGTTTATACAGGAAATAACAGAAGCGGCAAGAGCAAGCAAAAACAGCCTTGTCGTCGCGTCAATCCCCGAATCAGACATTGAAATCGGCGGCGCCGCAGGAAAAACAGCCCTCGAAACAATCGAGCATACCTTTGGTCGGATGGAATCAATATGGAAGCCCGTCGCGGCGAACGAGGGGTTTGAGGTCGTGCGCCGCCGTTTGTTCCTCGACTGCAAGAACCCCGATGGGCGCGATGCAGTCTGTTCGAAGTTCAGCCAAATGTATAATGAAAACCAGAACGATTTCCCGTTGGAAGCCCGTGAGGTCGAATACAAGGAACGCATGGTGTCCTGCTACCCAATCCATCCCGAAGTTTTCGACCGCTTATATGAAGATTGGGCTACATTGGAGCATTTCCAAAGGACACGCGGTGTTCTTCGCTTAATGGCAACCGTCATTCACGAATTATGGATGGGCAATGACGCAGGCTTAATGATAATGACCGGTTCAATTCCGCTTGACGTACCGAACGTGCGTGATGAGTTGACAAGGCACTTGTCCGAAGGGTGGAACGCTCTCGTTGACCGTGAAGTGGACGGCAGAAATTCGATACCGTTCCAAAAAGACCAATCAAACCCCCGTTACGGCGGGAAGTTAGCCACCCGCCGCGTGGCAAGGACGGTAATGCTCGGTTCTGCGCCTACTGTCCGCGACCAACAAGTGCGAGGGATTGAAGCGTCACGGATTCGGCTTGGCGTGATTCAGCCCGGTGAAAACATCGCTAATTTCAATGATGCCCTAAACACATTGACTTCATCGCTTGCATACCTCTACACCAATCCGTCGGGCGACCGTTTTTGGTATGATACGCGCCCGACGCTCCGTAAAACAGTGGAAGACCGTGCAACGCAAGTATCGGTTTCAGATGTGGAATACGAAATTGAAACGCGCTTGCGCGGGCTAAAGAAAGAAGCGCCTTTCGCGGGTATTCATATCTGCCCTGCTTCGTCGCTTGATGTGCCGGACGAACAATCCACCCGGCTTGTAATACTGCGCCCCACAGACGAATACAGAACAACGGCAAAAAACAGCAAAGCTATAACGTCAGTAACTGATATACTCAATAATCGAGGCAACACGCCCCGCATATACCGAAATATGCTTGCCTTCATAGCTGCCGACCAAGATATGATGTCATCTTTAATGCAAGCGGTTCGATTGTTTATCGCATGGAAATCAATCAAAGACGATAGCGAAGACTTAAACCTCGATGCGGCTCAAAACCGAGAAACTGACAACAATCTTCGCCGCGCTAACGAAACCGTCGATGCAAGGGTAAAAGAAGCGTATTGTTGGTTGCTCGTTCCGTATATTGATAGGAACGAGGATATGAAAACAATCGTTTGGGATAAAATAAAAATCAGCGGCGGCAACGACAACATCATTGCGAAAGCGTCAAAAAAGATGCTTCAAAACGAAGCTGTCATCACGCAATGGGCGCCCGCTTTGCTTCGAATGGAGCTTGATAACGTCCTTTGGCGCGACGCAGATAATATCCCAATTAAAAAATTATGGGATTTTATATGCACATATTGTTATCTTCCAAGGTTGGCAAATGAAAACGTGTTGAACGAAGTTATCCAAAATGGAGTAAATTCTTCTGAGTATTTTGCATTTGCATCAGGTTATGACGGTTCTCGATATATAGATTTGAAGTTCAATCAACACATAGGCATGGTTGAAAAATCGGGTTATTTGGTTAAAGCCGAGATTGCGAAAAAACAGATTGACGAAGAAGAAGCGAAACATCGTGCAGAAAAAGAACAGAAACGCGGCGATTTTCCATTCTCCGAAAAGACAGATGATAGCGGTGGTGATTTTGTTCACGCCCCTCCTTTTGATTATAATAGTGGCAACCAAGTAATTCAAGATAATCCTATGCAACCGCAAGCATCACCGAAAAACAAGCGTTTCTATATGTCGGCAGACCTTGATACCACGCGGATAAACCGTGATGTGCAAAAGTTCGTGGAAGAAATCATCCAACATCTAACCTCCGTTGATGGTGCACGGGTAAAGGTATCGCTCGAAGTCGAAGCCGAATCCTCTGGCGGGTTTACGCAACAAATAATTCGGACAATTTCCGAGAATTGCCAAACAATGCGGGTCAGAGATTCTGGATTTGAAGAATAATTTTTGTGGAAATTGCAAACCATAGAGTTCTAACAAATTCCTTTTGTACAATGTCATGGTTAATCGCCCAAAAGAATTAATTCAACAAAAATATTTTCATTGACAAATCCTATTATCCTTGATATAATATAAATCAAGGATGATGGGAATGTTGTTTTCTATATCCGATTATACTATGAAAGGCGGAAAAAATATGTACGGTTTGGAGAGTCCAGTAATGGAGCGTAAAATTATAAATGTAACGGGCAAACGGCAAGTCACGATTCCCTTGAAGTTCTACGAAAAACTGCGTTTCGGAAAAGAAGTCGAGTGCTTCCTCACCGATGACGTTATCGTTCTTCGCCCGTTTTCGAATTCGGACGACGGATTTACAATGGAGATACTAAAAGATTTAGTTTCACAAGGGTACGGCGGTGATGAATTGCTGACGAAATTTGCCGAACAGCGCGACAATATCAAAAAAGCGATTGGCGCATTGATTGAAGAAGCGGACGAAATAGCCGATGGGAAGCGCAAGAGCGCGACAACAAAGGATATTTTCGGGGAGGAATAGCCGATGTACGAAATCAGTTATTCAAAAGCCGCCGAGCGGTATTTGAAAAAAATCAAGGACAAACAACTGCTTGCGGAGTTCAAAATTGCGATTGATAAACTGAAAATCGACCCGTACATCGGACTGCAAAAAGTTGGCGATTTGCGCGGCATTTATGGCTATGATGTAAAACACAATAGCATAAATTATGAGCTTGCCTATCGGATTTACGAGGAAAACGGTCAATTTGTCGTTGTTATTCTTGCCGGGACACGCGAAAATTTCTATGAGGAATTGAAACGCTTGTTGAAATGATGGGGCTGTGGAAGTCCCATAAATCAAAACACGAAATAAGAAAAAACAAAATATGCTTGCATAAACCGCGAAAATATGTTAGAATAAAACAACAATAAAGAAAGGAATGGCGAAAATTATGATCAAAGTATTGGCGGTAAACGGAAGCCCGCGCCCCGAAGGGAACACGGCGCATATGCTTGGCACGGTCTTGGACATATGCGAGGCGGCGGGATTTGAAACCGAAATGTATCAGGCGGGAGGCCGCATCGTCAAAGGCTGCATGGCCTGCGGGGGCTGCCGGAGAAATCCCGGAAAATGCGTCACCGGGGACTGGATCAACGAAGTGTACCAAAAAATGCTCGCGGCCGACGCGATAATTTTGGGCTCGCCCACGTATTTCTACGATTTGACGCCCGAGCTGAAATCCGTGATCGACCGCTGCGGCTTTATGGCGGCACACGCGGGAAAATCGCTTTCCCGCAAAGTGGGAGCGGCAGTCACGGCGGTGCGCAGGGCGGGCGGGGTTCACACGCTCGAATCGATCCAAAACTTTTTTTTCATCAACGACATGATAGCCGTGGGCAGCACATATGTGAACATGAGCCTTTCCTTGGATTTCGGCGATTATGAAAAAGATCCGGAGGGCGTGGGGACCATAAAACGGCTCGGCGAAAATATCGTCTGGCTGCTCGGCAAATTGTCAAAATAAATGGGGTAAATTTATGAATGAAGCGATTTACACGAAATTGCGTTTGGCGGCCAAATTGGCCATAGTTGCCTTGTGCGCCGCGATAACTTTCTGTTCGTGCAGCAGCCCCCAGAACGCCGATGGCAAATCTCCCATTCAAGCGGAAACAAGCGGCGAGAACGCCGACGAACCAAAAGAGATATCCATACCGGACAATCTGCCGGAAATGGATTACGGCGGGTATGGGTTCCGTGTCTACATCCGGGACACCGAGGGCCGCAACGCGGATTTTTACGCAGAGGAAGAAAACGGCGATTTGATCAATGACGCCGTATACAAGCGAAACAAAACCGTCGAAGACAGGTTCAACATTGACATTGCGCCCATTTTGTACAGCGACGAGTGGGACAGCTCGGCTGAAAGGGCGATTTTGGCGGGCAGCGATTCCTACGACATCATGGCCATGCACGGCGTTTTTTCGTTTTCGTTCGCTCAAAAAGGCCTCGTGCTCGACTGGCTCTCGGATATGCCCTATGTGAATTTCGATATGCCCTGGTGGAACGACGACGTGACAAAAGGCTTCGCCGCATTCGGGAGCTTGTACGGCGTCACCGGCGACATGAGCCATTTGTCGCTCGCCTCCGTGATGGGCCTGTTGTTCAACAAAAATCTGTTCAAGGACATGAACATCGATTATCCGTATGCGGAAGTCATAGCCGGCTCCTGGACTCTCGACAAATTTTATGCGATTGTCAAAAGCGGGGGAGCGGACCTAAACGGAAACGGCGCGATAACGGCCGATGCGGACAGATACGGGCTGCATATGCCAAACGAATGGGGATATCCGATAGCTGTCCTGTACCACGGCGGCGACAGGGTCATATCGCTTGATGACGAAAACGTTCCCGTCCTTTCGCTTTACAATCCCCGCACCATCGATATATTCGAGAGGTTCTTTGATATGCTAAACACCCCGGGCGCGGGCTGCATAGGAAATGTGCCGAACTGGGGAAATCCCGAAAGCATAGACGTTTTCAAAGACGGGCGGGCGCTGTTTGTGGCGGCCGGAATGGGCGCAATCATAGAGTATCGCGCCATGGAGGACGAAATCGGGATTTTGCCGTATCCGAAATACGACAGTTCCACGCCAAAATATTACACGCCGCTGGAGGCGGGGGTGAATCTGTTCATCGTGCCAATTACTTCCCCGGACACCGAAAGGACGAGCATAATAGTCGAAGCGCTATCCGCCGAAGGGCACAAAACGGTCATTCCCACTTTCTACGAAAAGGCGCTCAAAACAAAGCACGCGCGCGACGACGAATCGTCGAGCATGCTGGACTACATCAAAGACGGGGTGGTTTACGACTACGGTTATTTCAACAATACCCTGACAGGCGACCTGCAATGCGTCGGGGTGAGGCTTGTCACTTCGAAAGACGCGAACTTCACTTCGTTTTATGAAAAGAACGAAAGCAAAATCCAAAAAAACATCGAAAAATTAAGATAACGGAAATAGAACTTATTGACAAAGCGACGGAAATGATGTATAATATACCTGATTTTAAATTATATCGAAAGAAGGATGAAAAATGGGATTGATACAAATGGCGGCTTCCGCTTTGGGCGGGGTTATAGGTTCCGGGGTCAACGCGGTGGGCGGAGTATTGGCGGATCAATGGATTGATTTCATACTGTGCGACTCGCTTTCGGACAACGTGTTGATGGCGCAGGGCAAAAAACCGCAGCAGGCGCGCTCCGGCAACACGAAAGGTTCGGAAAACATAATATCCAACGGCTCGAAGATCAACGTCAACGAAGGGCAGTGCATGCTCATAATCGAGAACGGCCAAATCGTCGATTATTGCGCCCAGCCGGGACAATACACGTACAACAACCAGATACAGCCTTCGCTGTTCGGCGGGGGTCTAAAAGACCTCGGCCCTTCGTTTGCCCAAATAGGCAAACGGTTCATGGCGGGAGGTGCCGCCACGGATCAGCAGAAAGTGTATTTTGTCAACACTAAGGAAATCTTAAACAACAAGGTTGGCTGGGGCAAAATACCGTTCAGGCACTACGACCCGGAATTCGACAAGAGCATCGTGGTGCAGGTGCAGGGCTTCGGGATGTACACATTCACGGTTGCCGACCCGTTGATGTTCTACAAAAACATAGCGGGCAACATCACGGCCGATTACACCAAAGATATGCTTTTGACCGTGATGAAAGCCGAAATCATGTCGGCTCTGAACCCGGCGCTCGGAAAGATCGCCACCCAAAAGATACCCTACGACGAATTGATACTCTATCCCGAACAGCTTGGCACTTATGTAAACGAGCAATTGGGACCCAGATGGGGCAACAGCAGGGGCATAGAAATCAGGGCGTTCGCCGTCGAGAGCATAACGGTGGACGAGGAATCGGCGAAGAAAATATCGCAGCTGCAGGAAACCGCGATACACACTGACGCGGGCATGGCGGGGGCTAGATTGATCACCGCTCAGGCCAACGCGATGGAGAACGCGGCGAAAAACGAAGGCGGGGCCACGAACGCTTTCATCGGAATGGGAATGGCACAAAACGCAGGGGGCGTGAACGCGGCCGATTTGTTTGCGATGTCCAACCAGCAAAAACAAAACCGGGCCCAGGCGGCCCAACAAGCCCAAGCGGCTCCGGCGGCGGCTCCTCAGGCTCCGGCCGGCGGCTGGACCTGCGCCTGCGGAGCGGTCAACACCGGCAAATTCTGCGCGGAGTGCGGAGCGAAACAGCCGGAAAAGGCGGCGGGCTGGACCTGCTCCTGCGGAGCGGTCAACGAAGGCAAGTTCTGCTCGGAATGCGGCAAAAGCAAACCTGCGGATGCCCCGCAGTACAAATGCGACAAATGCGGCTGGGAGCCGGAAGACAAGACAAAACTCCCGAAGTTTTGCCCCGAATGCGGAAACCAATTTGTTTCATAAAATAACGGAGAGGTTGATTATATGGCGGTAAAATCGTTGAAATGCCTGACCTGCGGCGGGGATCTGCTGTTTAACCCGACTTTGCAGACATGGAAATGCGAATGGTGCGATTCGGAATTCACGGAAAAAGATTTGGGCCCGGGCGCGGCGGAAAGCGCGGAGGCTGACGACGCGGTCGAATCATATGAGCACGCCGACAACCCCGACGTCAAAGTGTACAAGTGCAGCTATTGCGGCGCGGAGGTGGTCACGGACAACGTGACGGCGGCCACGTTCTGCGTGTACTGCCAGAGGCCAATAGTGGTGGGCAGCCAGTTTTCCGGGAGCTTCAAGCCCGATTTCGTGGTGCCGTTCAAAAATACCAAGGATCAGGCGCTAAACAGTTTCAAAGGATACCTGAAAGGCAAAAGGTTTTTGCCAAACGAATACAAAAACGACCAGAACATAGAAAAGCTCGCCGGGGTGTACATACCGTTCTGGCTGTACGAAGGCGACGTGAGCTTCAACGTGAGCGGCGAAGCCGACATAGTGACCAACAAGCGCCAGGGCGACTATCAAATAAAAAGAACGGACATATACAATTTCGCGAGGGAAGGGAACATACGCATAGACAACATACCCGTGGACGCCTCCACGAGGACTCCCAGCGACCTGATGGATTCCATAGAGCCGTTCGACTTTGCCACGCTCACTTCCTTTTCCACCAATTACCTATCCGGGTTTTTGGCCGAAAAATACGACGAAGACGAAGCAAAGCTGTATGAGCGGGCGAAGACGAGGTTCGAGGGCTCTGCCGAAAACAAGATAAAAGAAAGCTTGAAAAAATATTCGACAGTCAGGAGAAAAGTCGACAAAAAGCGGATCGACAACGTGAAATCGAGATACGGGCTGCTCCCGGTTTGGATGTTCAACTCCAAATTCAAGGAAAAGCAGTACAATTACGCGATGAACGGGCAGACAGGAAAAATGACCGGGAATTTACCGGTGGACGGCGCGAAGGTATTCATGTTTTTCTTGACGGTATTTTTGATAGCGGGGTTGATTGTCGGAGCGGCGAGCGTTTTGTTTTTTGAAGAGGGCGAATTTGAGATCGGCACCTGCGTTGTGATCGGGCTGGTCGGAGGACTTGTCATCTCCGGGATTGCGACAGGGGTGACGGTAGCCGGGCACAAGCCCGTGGCCAAGGCAACGCACGCGGACTATTACGTGAAAGACGAAAATGTCAATATGTCGCTGGTTCAGGATGTATATCTGAGATTCACCGAAACAAGAACCAAGGTGGCCAGCAGCACAAGCGCCCCAAAGAAAAAATAGGCGAAAAAAATGCCCTGCGGCATATGCGGTTGCCTAAATCGCAATTCCGCAGGGCGCTTTCAATTAGCAAGGGTTTTGAAAAAAATGATTCGAAGTGAATGAAATGGGAAGGCTGTTTTTTCCGCTTCATCAAGCAGGTTGGGATGCCGCCGTGAAAAAAGTGCACGATATCTTAAACAATGCTGCGCGATGAACTTGCAATCCGGCAAATTTCGATATAATTTTTCAAATCGATCAACGCTTTCGAAAAAAAATTATATTTATTTGTTCGCTCAGAGAATATTTTCTATATTCATCGCCGGGATAAAGCAAATCAATATTTGTCATCTAATTCGCCTCTTTTCTTTCGTTTTTTGTAATCGCCGACCATGCTGCTGTAAAAATATGTATTGGAAATAAATTTGAACATGCTGATAAGCGTGAAAGCCAAAATTGATCCGAATAGAATAAGTCCCATGCCTATCACAAAACCAGCGATAAAATCGCCGCTTCCGAATAACGCCGATGCCGCTGCTATTCCCAAAAAAGCCCCCGCTCCGAAAATAATTGCCGTAATTGCCCATACGAAAATCCTGACAATTTTATAAACCATTTTTTACCTCCGAAAACCAATGTTATTGATTTCACCATTCATATCCAATAATTTATATTTTTGTAAATATGGATTACCTACATATTTTAATAATACCATATAGTCAAATAAATGTCAATAATATTTTCGATTTTAAATTATAAATTTTTTATTTAATAAATCGTCAAAACATGGTATAATAAAATTCGATCAAATATATTGTTTTTTTTCGCTTGCAAATTAAAAATTATCATCCATTAAAAATTTCAGCAAATTGATTTGGTTTATCCCGTTTATTTCTTCTTCGAATTTATCAAGAGTTATGACATATTTCGGGTAGTTGTCGTTTATATTGTCATAGGCTCCGAATTCGCGGGCCTTTGTTTCGGGAGTCGATATGGTATAGGCGGCTTGGATGTAAATCTTTTTGTTTGTTTTGAGAGCCACAAAATCGATTTCGCCTTTTTTGGTTTTCCCGGTATAAACGTCATAGCCTTTTATAAGCAATTCGTTGTAAATAATATTTTCCAGCGCATAATTCCAATCCATTGACTTTTGATGGTTTTTTATTTGGGCGATGCCCAAATCGGTTGCATAATATTTGTTTAAAGTCCGCAGCACCGCTTTTCCGTGTACGTCATATCTATATGATTTTTTGACCAATAAAGCTTTGCATAAACCTTCTAAATACGAATAAATTGTTTGCGTCGATATTTCCCGTCCTTCGCTTTTTAAAAATTTTATCGTGTTTTCAGCCGAAAATTCCCTCCCGATCGTGTCAATGATATATTGCAGGATTAAATTGAACAATTGGATGTCGCGAATTTTCAATCTTTGGACTACATCCCGGAGTATGATGGAATCAAATACCCCGTACAGGTAATTTTTGATGTCTTTTTCTTCTTTAAATTCAAATCTGTTCGGCAGACTGCCCCACTTCATGTAATCGTATATCATTTCGTCTGTTATTTCTCTGACATTTTGCAATTCCACAATTTCCCTGAACGACAAAGGATTGATTTTAAAAGCGACATATCTTCCCGAAAGAACCGTGGAAAGCTCGTCGGAAAGAAGCCTGCTGTTCGAGCCGGTTATGAATATGCTCGCTTTTTTGGAAGCCCGGAGAGAATTTATGGTTTTCTCGAAATTTTTGACATTTTGGATTTCGTCGAAAAACAAATAGTACAGTTTGTCGTCTTTTATCTTTTCTTTCACGTATTCGTTCAGCTTTTTGTAATCCGCAAGTTCCTCAAATTCAATAAATTCAAAATTTACATAGATGATATGGTCGCCGCCGATCCCGCTTTCTTTCAATTCGTCCATAATCTGTTCTAAAATTGTCGATTTGCCGCACCTGCGAATACCAACTAATATTTTAACCAAATCGCTTTTGTAAAAGCTTCTTATCCGCGACAAATATAATTCTCGCTTTAACATAAATGGCGCCCCCTTCAACTTAATGTTAAAATTATACTGCAAACAATCGTTTTTGTCAAGTTGTTTTGTCGTATCAAAATAACTTTAAATATTTGCAAAGCGGTTTTTGTATATCAAAACAGATCTTCCAGGTTTATGACGGAGCTCGCCCAGGAAACATCGGCGTTTTGGTCGTGGGTGGTCATCATGACCGTTCCCTCGAATTCTTCGAGGGCGTGCATCAAAACTTCTTTCGAATACACGTCGAGATGGTTGGTGGGTTCGTCGAGGATAATCAGGTTGACGGGATTTTGCATGGCGAGGCAAAGCCGCAGTTTTGTCATTTCGCCGCCCGACAGGGTTCTTACCTGGTTGAAAAAGTGCATTTCGTTCAATCCGCAGGAAAACATCGCCGCCTGCAGCTCTTTCTGCGGCTTTTCGGGATAGTATTCCTTGGCGAACTCTATCGTCGTGATTTTTTGCTGTTTGCCTTTCTTTATCCCCAGCGCTTTTCGTTCGGTTTTGTCGAAATGCGAAAAATTGTTTTCGTAATCTTCCTCCTGTTTCAAAAACACGGTTTCGATATTCTCGCCGAATTCCAAATTCCCCGATATGAGCGGAATGTCGCCGTAAATCGATTTTAACAGCGTGGTTTTTCCGATTCCGTTGAAGCCTTTGAATACGATCTTCTCCCCGCGCATAACGGCAAGCGAAACGGGGGGGAGCACCGGCGATCCATCATAGCCGACTTCCATGTTTTCGAGCGCCAAAATCTGTTTTGACGCGCCCTTTGACAATTTAAATGAAAACTGCGGCTTTATAATCTCGTCCGGCTTTTCTATCCGTTTCAGGTTTTCGAGCATCTTTTTGAGCCAAACCGCTTTTGTTTTGCCCGCTCCGGTGGTATTGTTGTAATAATGCGCCTCCACATAGTCCTCCGATCTTTTTATATATTTTCCCTGCGCGATATGCTGCAAAAGCTGGACGGCTTCGAGGCGCTCTTTTTCTTTCACATAGAAATCATAGTTCCCGTTATATGTTTTGAATATGCGATTCGCGATTTCCACGATTTTGCCGCTGATTTTGTTGAGAAAGGCTTTGTCGTGCGATATGACTATATACGCGCATTTGAGCCGGCACAGGTAATCCCCGAGCCATGCGGTGTATTTCATGTCCAAAAAATTCGTGGGTTCGTCCAATATCAAAATATCGTTGTCCGTCAGCAGTATTTTGGCGAGCAGCAGTTTTGTCTTCATTCCGCCCGAAAGCTGAGGCAGCGTTTTTGTCTTGTCCTCTTCCGAAAAGCCCAGTCCGGCCAAAACATTTTCGATTTTTTTGTCGATTTGGTAAAATTCCTTCGATTCCAAATAATCGACGATCTTTTGCGCCCGCTCCACTTCTTTTAATTGCTCATCTTCGGGCAAAGCTTCGATTTGCCCGTATATTTTTTCGACTTGCCGGTCTAAATCGTAGAGGTCGGCAAATACAAAATCCAAATATTCGTAAATTGTGCAATTTGTTTCTATGTCGGCATATTGGTCGAGATATCCGATTTTCAAATTTTCGCTTTTTTCCGTTTTGCAAAAATCGGGGACGAACTCGCCGAGCATGATTTTCAAAAATGTGGTTTTTCCGCATCCGTTTGGGCCCACGAGCCCTATATGCTCTCCGGAATGAACCGTGAGCCCCGCTTCGGAAAACAAACTTTTTCCCGCGAATTCGTGCGACAGGTTTTCGATTTTAAACAGCCTCATTTTTATTTGGCCCTTCTTCCTTTTTTGCGTATATCGCCAGAGCGGGTCATTTCGAGATACTCTTCGAAACCGCAGCCGTATTCTGCGATTGCGCCATTGTCCATGCTCCACACTTTGTCGGCGAATTTGTTTAGGAAATATCTGTCATGGGAAACAAAAAGCATCGCGCCCTCAAAATCGCTCAGTGCGCCCTCTATCCATTCCCTCGAATCTGTGTCGAGGTGGTTCGTGGGTTCGTCGAGCAAAAGAAAGTTGACATTTTCCTGCATCATCAGGCATAATTTCAAACGGCTCTTTTCGCCGCCGGAGAGTGAGCTGACCTTTTTTTCCACGTCATAGGCCCCGAAATGGAAACCGGCGAGGATATTTTTGGCTTTTTGGTCGGTGGCGCCGGTTTCGCGGCGTAGCGTCTCCAAAACCGTGGCTTCCGTGTTTTCAAATGTTATTATCTGCGACATATATGCCGGCTTTACGCTCGGGCTGATTTTGAGCTCGCCGCTGTCGCTTGGCTCTTCCCCAATGATCATTTTCAGCAAAGTGGATTTGCCGCACCCGTTTTGGCCGACAAGCGCGATGTGTTCGTTTCTGCGTATTGTCAAATTGAGATCGCTCACGATTGCCTTATTTTCGTAGCTTTTGCAAACCGAATCCAGCGAAACGATTTCCTTTGAGGCATAACCGCCGCTGTCGAACTCCGCCGCTATCTTTTTCGCGGCTACCGGCCTGTCGATTTTTTCCATGTGGTCGATCCGCGACAGGATGGCGTGATGTTTTCTGGTGAAGCGGTTTTGTTCGACAAACCATTTCGCCCTTTCCTCGATCCTTTTTATTTCCTTCTGCTGGCGCTCGTAGAGCTCCGACTGGGATTCAAATCTGCGCCTCTTTTCTTCCGCGTAAAACGTGTAGTTTCCCGAATAAAAATTCGCCTTGCCTTCTTCGATTTCGATAATGCGCGTAACCACCCTGTCCAAAAACACCCTGTCGTGCGATATGGAGACGACCGTTCCCGAAAATTCATGCAAAAAATTTTCAAGCCATTCAAGCGATTCAAGATCGAGGTGGTTCGTGGGTTCGTCGAGCAGAAGAATATCGCTGTCCCGAAGCAAAATCCGCGCCAAGTTTACCCGCGTCTTCTCCCCTCCGGAGAGTTTTGCGAAAGAACTGTTTCTGGTTTTTTCGTCTATGTTCATTCCGCCGCACACCTTGTCTATTTTCACCTCGGTATCGTACCCGCCGAGCCGCTCATATTCGTCCATCAGCCTTCCATACCGGGCGAGAACCGCAGAGTCGCCGTCGCCCTCTATCTTTTTCATCGCCGCGTAAACCTCGCTTATTTCGCAAAATGACGAACGCAACACATCCTCCGCGCTTTCGAAATCTTCGAATTCGGGAATCTGGGCGAGCATTTCTATTTTTTTGCCGGAAGCTTTGGACAGGCTCCCGCTTTCGTAAGTTTCCTCCCCGGTGATCACTTTGAACAAAGTGGTCTTGCCGGAACCGTTTTTGCCTAAGAGGCCTATCTTTTCGCCGCTGTAAACCTCGAATGTGATTCCTTTTAACACATGGTTCGCGCCGTAATATTTATTTATTTCATTTGCCGCTATATCGATCATAATAAATTTCTCCTTAATGTTTTAACAATATAAAACGCCCTGTGCAGACTGTTTTGACTGCGCAGGGCGATTGCCAAACAACAAAGGAGCGGGATTATTCCGCGCTTTTAATGCGGCGACAGGCATTCAAAACAATCATATTTTGGAAAATGGGCAGACTCCACCCTTGCATCGATCGTTTTGAACGTATATTTACGCACTATGCCGCTGTTCGGGAACAATTCAACCGCGCGTAAAATAAAAGATTGCCTCATGCCTCTCACCGCCTTTCATATATACTGGGTTTGATTTTAGCACACATTGCGCGAAATGTCAAGCTTTAATTTGTGAATTTTTTAAATATGTATAAGACATATCAGACGCGGTTTTTCCATCTGTCGTTTTTTTGGAATGCCTCAAACATGATGTCTATGCTTTCGGGTTTTGTCCCGATGGCAGCAATATCTCCGTAATTGCCAAGTACAAAGCCGCCTTTGCCGGTCCCCCAAAATTTAATGAGCATTTGCGCTTCTTCTTCGATTTCTGCGGGAGATTTGAAAGGCAGCGTGTGCTGGATATCGCACGTGGTCTCAAAGCAAATCCGCCCGGCGAACTGTTTTCCTATTTCCTCGATTCCAAGCGCGCGCGGCTGCAAAAGGTTGAGCGCATTGCATCCGATCTCGATCAGCGGCTCTATGATCTCATTGACCCGCCCGCAGGAATGCATCCATACATGCCAGCCGTATTCATGGCATCTGTCGAATATTTTTTTGTAGCGCGGCTTGAAAAATTCATTCCATAGTTTCGGGTTCACCATAAGCGCCGTTTCCGTTCCCCAGTCGTCGGTGAAATTCAAGGCGTCGATTTTATTTGGGCACAGCCTATTTATATTTTCGATGATGCGAAGGTCGAATTCTACGATTCTGTCGGCCAATTCCTCTATTTTTTCGCGTTCCAGATAAAAATCTTCCAACAGGTTCTCAAAACCCCGGATGCCGTGAAGCCTCTCGAAAAGAAGCATGAATATGCCTGCAAATATGTATTTGCTTTCATCGCATGAATTTGCCCGCTCTTCAATTCCCCTGAAAAATTCGGGATTGTCCGGGTCGGGGAATTTAAATGAGGAATAGTTGTCCCAATTTTCCAGCGGATGATAGGTGATCTGCCCCATATTGGGAACATCAGTCCTCTCCCATCCGCATCCCCATTCGTCAAACGTGTTTTTTAGCCTGTTGTCGCCCGTGCCTGTCTGGTTCCAGGAAAGCCAGCCCACATCTCCGCCGCCCGTCCTGCGCCAAGTCGTCGGCATTCGGTCGGGAGTATTGAACTCTACCGCGTTTTTTACGACTTCTTTGCTCGTCTGCATACAACTTCTCCTTATATTTTCGTCTACCGGATGTCCACATCATATCATAAAAAAAGCTCAAAGTCAAGTATTTTTTGAATGTGTTGACAAATTCGCAAATCGATGGTATAATGAGGCAACCGAAAACAATCGACTTAATTTGATAAGAGTAGGGGATGTATCGATGATTTATTTCGAAGACGGAAGGGATAAAAGAAGCCAGAATTTTAGCAAAACAATTAAAAGCGCCGGATATATGCTCGGGTTTGTGTGGAAGGAAAAAAGCGGCAAGCTGTATCTGTTTTTGAAAGTGATAATTTCGCTTGTCAATGCGGTTTTTCCGCTTGCCTATACCATTATGCCGGGATTGATAATAAATGAACTGACAGAAGAGCGTCGGATAAACGCGATAATATTGTATGTGGGCATATTGACGGTTGCCCCTGTTTTAAGCAGCCTGATCAATGCGTTTATGACTTATCATATAGACAAGATTCAAATGGAGCTGACTCTAAACCTCAACGCGGATTTTTACGCCCATGTGGCAGACATGGATTACGAAACGCTCGAAAAGCCCGATATACAAACGATGAGGCAACGCGCGGGCAATACATTAAACAATTTCCCATGGGTCGCGAACAATCTCAGCATTTTGGTTTCCGGCATTTTTTCCCTAATCGCCATGCTGTCGATCATTGCCACTCTCAATTCCTTTATCATTATTTTGATCATAGCAGTCATATCCGCGAATTCATTCGTTGCCTACTTGGCCAACCAGAAAGATTATTTGATCAATCGGGAAGTGAGCAAAAACTGGAGGCACAAATGGGCGATAACGAGCATGTTCGAATATTATCAAGCAAAAGAACTCAGGCTGTTTGGCTTAAAGTCATTTGCGATAAATTTGTTTGCCGAACACGAAAAAAAAGTCAATAAACTGACCCTAAAAAACAATATGATGAGGCAAAAAACATCCGCGTTCAACTCCGTGACCGGTTTGATCCAGCAGGTTGCGATATATGCGTACCTGATATACAGCGTGATAAAAAAAGGTCTTGCAATAGGGAGCATGACGATCTATCTGACGGCGACGCAGCAATTTTCTAACAACTTGCAACGGATTATGAACTCATACATGGATTTTTCCAGAAACAGCCTTGACATCCAGGAAATGATAGAATTCATGAAGATACCGTCGATACAGCAAGAAACAGGCGACAAAACGCCGGTATTTGACAAGAATTCCGTGATCGAGTTCAAAAACGTGAGCTTCAAATACCCCGGCAGCGAAAACTACGCGCTGCGCGACATGAGCCTAACAATACGCGGCGACGAGAAACTGTGCATAGTGGGCGCGAACGGGTCGGGTAAATCTACGTTCATCAAACTTTTGACGAGGCTGTACATGCCCGCCGAGGGCGAGATACTATTGAACGGCATGAACATAAACGAATACGGCTATGCAAAGTACCAACGGCTGTTCGCGCCGGTGTTCCAGGATTTCTCGCGTTTTTCACTGTCGCTTAAAGACAACATCGTGCTGACAAGCGAATACGGGCGGGAGCGCCTTGAAGCGGTGGGCGCGCAAAGCGGGCTTGCGCCGCTGGTCGAAAGGCTACCGAAAGGCTACGAAACGCAGGTCGGAAAACAGATCGACGACGAGGGATTCGAGCCGTCCGGCGGAGAGGGGCAGAGGATCGCCATAGCGCGCGCGGTGTACCACGGGGCGCCGATCTACCTGCTCGACGAACCGACGGCGGCGCTCGATCCGCTGGCGGAGCACGCGATATACACGCAGTTCAACCAAATGATAACCGGCAAAGCCGCAGTGCTGATCACGCACAGGTTATCCGCGGTGCAACTGGCCGACAAGGTCGCGGTTTTTGACAAGGGCAGTCTAATCGAGTACGGGACGCACAAAGAGCTTTACGGAAATGGCGGCACATATACGGAGATGTACAGAAAGCAGGCGGAATTTTTCGTGGATAACACATAAAAACGCATTATTCAAGAACAACAATCCTGACCATGGCCCATATATATCTGTCGTCGCCGCGCTTTTCCACCAATTCGCCGTCGTCGCCAAAGCATCTCATCTGCGAGGAGCCCGCGCCATCCAGGTATATGGCTTCAAAACAGCCCAAAGAGATAAACAGCGCCCTGAGTTCCTCAAGCGTTTTGGGCTTTTCTTTTGAGTTTGTCCCCGAGCAGGCGAGATATGCATACCAGATCCCGTTTTCTTTTTTTATGCCGATCCCGCTCCTGCCGGTTTTGGAATTTTCGATTACAAGAGGGCCTTCGTTTTGGTATTTTTGCTCTTTCCAGTTTTCCCAATCTTCCGGTTCGGGATATTCGCCAAGATAAAAATTGCCCCCGCCTATCATGTAAATATAGTCATGGTCCCGGTTTGTTTTTTGTTTTATCTGTTCTCTTAAGTCGCCGCTGCTTTCCGCGCTCATCACCCCGGCCTCATATTTTCCGTCGCTCATGTAAAAAAACAAAGTTCCGCGCGCTATGTACGGGCCTTCGCCGAGGGCGATTTTTTCCGGGTCCCTTTTGTTGATTTCACACACTTCCAAGCCCTTTTCTTCGTCTTCCTTGCTCCAGGATATCGACACGCTGAAAAAATCTTCGTCGCTTGGTTTTTCGCCCCTGTAAACCGTGTTGAAAAACCCGGCGTTTATTCCGTAATATCCGAGTTCCCTTATGTAATCCGAACATATGGGGCTTTTTATCGTCTCGGGCTTTATATTTTCCGCTCTTGTTTTTATCACGGTGAAATCGTCCTGTTCGAACAGCGCATAACTCGCTTCATGTTTTTTAGCAGCTTCGCAGCCCGGCAAAAAAACGGACGCAAGAAACAAAATAAAAAACAATTTTTTCATGAATTTCATCATTCGATTTGCGAAAAGGCGTCGATCGTTTTTTGGAGTTCACTTTCCATTTTGTCCTGTATCTTCTCAAAAGCGGAAACGATCGGGTCTCCTTTGTAAACGCTGGCGAGTATAATGTCAAAACAGCCGCCCCAGTTGTATATCGGCCCGAAATCGTAACTCGCGTTCTCGCAGATTATATCGAGCATCTTCTCGGAATATTCGTCCCTTGTGAATTTTGTTTTTAGCGTGACCTCGTACTGCGCGGGGGTGGAGGTATATTTGCCCGCCGCCGCGAACGCCTCGATCAACATTCCCGTCCTCTCGATGTTTTCGTTTGTTTTGGGCACAGCCACCGCCACCGCGCCCCACGGATTGCAATAAGAATAATAGCTCTCCTGGCCCGCGTCGAGCTTGGGCATGGGCAATATCCCGAAATCGTATTCCATATCCCTGAAAAGCGAAAGGTTGCCGGTGGTCTGGGTCAAAATGAGCGTC
>Ga0082212_10002807_pt1 | contig 25023 bp, 23 predicted proteins | sample TergutNt197P3_FD_71548 | JGI IMG/M metagenome (GOLD analysis project Ga0082212, IMG submission 71548) | Neocapritermes taracua P3 segment gut microbial communities from Petit-Saut dam, French Guiana - Nt197 P3 | ecosystem: Host-associated > Arthropoda: Insects > Digestive system > Gut ... | reverse complement strand
GAAAACGAGCCGACGACGAGTTGGATTAATCTTGTTGTAAACGGGAGATACAACGTCGTGCAGAACGATTTTTCATGTATGATAAGCGCAAAAATGTACGAAGAATTTTTCCTGCAGGGCTTAATTGACGAGTGCGAAAAACTTGACAAATGCATATATCATCTTGACGGACCCGACGCGCTCAAACATCTTGACATGCTCTTGGAAATCAAAAAATTAAACGCAATCCAATGGGTATGCGGCGCGGGAAACGACGGATTTAACAGGTGGATTAAAGTATATCAGAAAATCCAGAAAGGTCATAAAGGCATACATTTGTGGGTTGACGTAAAAGAACTCGACGACGTTTTCGCGAATCTCAAGCCCGACGGGATATGGTTCTCAAGCGTAAGCGGCGTATCAAATAAAGAAGAAGCCGATAAAGTTTTGGAGAGAATCAAAAACTGGAAATAAATATGTAGGGGCGGCATTAATGCCGCCCTATTTCTAACCCCTCCGTCACTACGTGACACCTCCCCTTTCATGGGAGGCTTAGTTCAAGTTCTTTGCCTCCCCTATAAGGGGAGGGGAACCGTCCGCAGACGGTGGTGGGGTTTTTATAAAACACTTCTAATACACAAACGACAGCGTCAAAGCCGTGCCGTCCTCAGGAGTTTCGGGCATGTATAAATACCCGTCGTCAGCGGCGAACATGAAATTTTTTATGCCGGAATCCCATGTGTTATAATACGTCCATTTTTGTATATAATTTTGGATTTTTTTCGGTAAGCGTTTTTCGTTTAATTCTCTGAATATTTCAATAAGTTCCAATGTCTGCGGTTTGATTAAATTTACAAGCGGCTCAAATATTTCCATGTATAACTTTTTATACTGTTCGTAAGTAAACACCGTAAACTTCGGGATATATTTATCCCCGTCTTTTTTTATGATATTTTCTTTTACGGCAGTTGCGATAAATTCTTTTTCTTCGTTTGACCAATTTGTTACTTTAAGTGTCATAGTTAGCGGAACACCGGCAGTTTTTTTATCATCGTCTGATAGGTCGTAAGGTTCTGTTACTATAAAATCGTTTTTAATAAGTTTATCAAGTATCTTTTTCCATGCTTTTTGCTCGTGAACGTTTTTGGACAGCGTAGATATATTTTGGACAAAAATATAAATTCCAAGCCAATAAGTATAATAATTATCTTCGGGTTGTTCGGTGCTGGTAAATTCGCTCGTGGTTGCGCTGACGCTGTTGCACGAGATACCGTTGACTACATTCCATTTTTCCGGCTCGAAAATCGCTTCGGTAATCACATTTTTCAGATTAACCAACTGACCTTCCGACATATTAAATGCGTTGATAATATAACGTCCGCCGTCTTTGTGTAATTCTAAATCAACAGTGTCAAAATCTTTATAATTGTATATTTTTATCGTTTTCAGCGGCTCTGATTCTGAAAAATACCGCAAGTATAAAGTCAGGAGCGACCACAATAATTTATTCCAGCCAAAATCACTGCCGTGAAACCCGATGGCTCTTATGTCTTGTTCATGCGAGTTAAGATAGCCGATGATTTTTCTGTAATATTTTTCTTTAAAGTTTATATAAATATCTCTGACGTTTTGAAAATGCTGACGGTCTTTTATGCCGAAGTTTGTCATATATTTTTTATTTTCGAGGAGCAGAAATTCACGGTCAACAAGCCAGTCCAAGTCAAATTCTAAATAGGGTTTCGGAATCCCCGTCATTTCCGTAAGTTCGCCGATTGTTTTGCCGTTGTCGCCATAGCACAACAAGCATATATTCTGCCTTATCAGACTGTCGTTTACTCGTTTTGTATCGGGGTCGGGTCCGGTGTTGCCGTTACAGCCGAGAAACAATCTTCCCGGTTTGAGCATGTTTAAATTATTATCCATATTAATATAAAATCTCTCCTTTATTTTTTTGCGCGCGTCGAATAAATGCCATTTGACCGCGCTTTTGTTTATGTTGAATTTTAAGGCAATATCCGAAACCGATAAACTTTCAAGATAATGCGCGATGATTATTTCACGCTGGGTTTTTGACAAATCCGAGATTTTCCGACGCAAATTCGCGAGTTCTTCTTTTAACGCTTCGTTTTCAGCGATTTCGTTGATATAATCGCGTTCTTCTATAATATTGATATATGAGCCGTTTGGATTGTCTAAACTAATTATATTACTTTCTTTTTTATATTTTCGGATTCTGTTGCACCATGTATAATGCGCGATTTTCCAGATAAGATTGTCAAGTTTTTCGATTTCTTCTTCTTTTCTGTCTTTCACAAAAGATAAAATCTGACATAGTACTTCCTGCGCCAAATCTTCGCCGTCTGACCGATTCCCGGTTTTCTTTATCGCCCAGTTTAAGAGCATGAGCGAATAACTGTCGGCTATTTTCGTAAATAAATCATTTACCGGTTTCATAATTTTTTTGTTTTCACCTGCCTTTATATTTTATTTTGAGTACTCGCTATTATAATAACGGAGAGATATGTTTGGTTAGTTATATTTTATATTTATTTTGTGCTTATCAGGAAATTTATTGACATTTAAGAAATTTATGGTATAATATAATTGCGATATGATAAATATAGCGGACAGCAAAGGCGGTTAGCTCACCTCTGAAAGGGGTGGTGTGTATGAAAAAACACAATTTACTTTGGTTGATAATATACATAGTAATAGTATTACTGCTAATGTATTGTTTCAGCATAAAAGTAAGTTAGCCGCTCCAGCTCACAACTAAACGGCTAACTTCTTCTTATGACATTTTGAGTATTTATTAGGGCTGACCGTCAAACCGTCGTTTCGTCGCCGGCGACGGGTTTGCTGTCCGCTATATTTATTATATCACGCAAAAATATAAAAGTCAAGATAAATTTAAAATAAATAAAAAAGCAAAGGATTATATTATAAAATCATGATAAAAACTATACTCACAACCGGACTTTACGGAATCGACGGGTTTATTATAACCGTCGAATGTTTCATGGCTAACGGATTCCCCGCGTTTGAAATCGTCGGACTTCCCGGAACCGTCGTAAAAGAATCGAAAGAACGCATAAGAGCCGCGATGAAAACCTGCGGGTTTTCACTTCCGGGCAGGATTATAACTATAAATCTTGCCCCTGCCGACAGAAAAAAAGAAGGCTCGTCGCTTGACTTGGCTCTGTTCGCAAGCATATTGGCAAACGAAAAAGACCTTGACTTTGATTTTGAGAAAATGTGTTTTATCGGGGAATTGTCGCTTGCCGGGGATATAAGGGCGGTAAACGGGATATTGCCGATGTGCATTGCGGCGAAAAAAGCGGGCATAACAAAAATATTCGTGCCGTATGATAACGCGAAAGAAGCCGTTTTATGCGGCGGGAACAGCATAAACCCCGGCGATATGTCCGGAGTCGAAATATTCCCCGTAAAAAATATCACGGAATTATATAATCATCTCGCCGAAAACAGGTTAATCGAGCCTATGACTTATCTTGAGAGCGATTATCTGAGCCTTGATTTTATCAGCGATTTGGATTTTTCAGACGTAAAAGGTCAGGAAAAAGCCAAAAGAGCGATAGAAGTAGCGGCAGTCGGGGCGCATAATGTTTTATTTATCGGACCTCCCGGCGCGGGGAAAAGTATACTTGCCAAAAGAATCGGCGGGATAATGCCTCCTATGAGTTTTGAAGAAGCGATAGAAACTACAAAAATACATTCGGTCGCGGGGATAATCAGATTAGAACAACAACCCGACCAACCGAATCAGCAAAATAATTATAATTTATCTCTTATAACCGAAAGACCGTTCAGGTCGCCTCACCATTCTGTTTCACGCGGCGGACTGACCGGAGGTGGACGGGTGCCTATACCCGGCGAGATAAGCATATCCCACAACGGGGTTTTGTTTTTGGACGAATTCCCCGAATTTTCAAGGGACGCGATAGACGCTTTGCGCCAGCCACTCGAAGACGGCGAAGTGACGATAATCAGAACCAACGGGAAAATCACGTTCCCGTCGGAATTTATGCTTGTATACGCCATGAATCCGTGCAAATGCGGATATTACGGACACCCGACAAGACCGTGTACCTGTTCTGATACCGAGAGAAAAAAATATATGTCAAGAATATCCGGACCTTTGCTTGACAGGATAGATATACAGATAGAAATCCCGTCAGTATCATACGACGATATAAAATCAACCGAAAAACGTGAAACTTCGGCTGATATAAGAAAAAGAATAACAGAGGCTAAAAAATTCATGTTCGAACGCTGCCGTGAAGAAAACAACGGGAGAAATTCCATAATCTACTGCAATTCGAGAATGAACCCGAAACAGATGCAAAAATACTGCGTTTTAGACGACGACGCCGAAAAGATTTTACATTCCGCGTTTGAGCGTTTGGGACTTTCGGCGAGAGGGTATGACCGGATTTTAAGAGTGTCGCGGTCAATCGCCGACCTTGAGAAAAGCGAAGTCATAAAAAAGAACCATATAGCCGAGGCTATACAGTTCAGGTCGCTTGACAGGAAATATTGGAGTTAGGAATTATTTTGTAGGGTCAGGCTTCCATGCCTGACCGCAAATTTATAAAAAGCCATATTTTTTAGGTCACGGAACGGCATGGAAGCCGTTCCCTACTTTATCAACCTTACTTCAACGGAATCGCCTCGATTTTTCTTAAAATCCTGTTTACCGGGTCAACGATAAACCCCGCCGATTCCAACGCCGTCACACCTAAAAGCGGCTCGCTTTTGTCCTCGCCGAAAATAACGTTTGCAACTACTTTTTTTCCGTTCACGCACAAAAAAGCGTACCCTACGTCATACGTAACCACCGTGCCGTCCGCAAGCTCGTATTTTTGTTTATCTTCGCGTTTCACACCTAATCTTTCAAGCTCGCCTGCGGGGATTATCATATCGGTCGCTCCGGTATCCACTAAAAACGGCATATAATATTTTTCGTCGCCGCCCATTATATTTGTAACTTCTGTTTTCGCATATACAAAACCCATATTTTTCGCCTCTTTATATTATCAATTTATCAATATATTCTACGCCTCAACATCGCCGACGCTTTCTTTGTCTCTTGTTATCCCCTCGCTTTTTTGCGATATGTTCGACCATATCACGCGGCGCGGGCATTTTTTTTCGCAGTCGCCGCAGCTTGTGCATTTCTCATAATCTATAGTGGCGTTGAAATCCGTTATTTTTATCGCGCCCGTCGGGCATTTCTTTTCGCACAGCTTACACGCTATGCACCCGACCGTACAGTTTTTTCTCGTGACTGCGCCTTTGTCAACAGACATGCAACCCACCCAATGGGTAGCGTCAAACGGGATAAGTTTTATTATCATTTTCGGACATGCCGCCGCGCACGCGCCGCATGCCGTGCATTTTTCGTAATCCACCGCCGCAACGCCGTTTATTATTTTTATAGCGTCAAACTTGCAGTTCTTGACGCATGTTCCAAGCCCCAGACAGCCGTTCGGACAGGCTTTGCTTCCCCCCGCGAGACGGTTTGCCGCTATGCAGTCGGCAAGTCCGTCGTATTCGTATTTCTCCCTTGCGAAATCGTTTGTCCCGCTGCACATTACCTGCGCCCTGTATCTTACGCCGGCTATTGCTTCTTCGCCCATGATTCCGGCGATTTTTTCGCTCATCTCAGCCCCGCCTACAGGACACGCGTTTGTTTTCGCCTCGCCCTTAACGATAGCTTCCGCAAGAGCCGCGCAGCCCGCGAACCCACAGCCGCCGCAATTCGCCGAGGGTAAAACATCGACTATCATCTCTATTCTTTCATCGGGTTCGGACGCGAATATTTTCCCCGCAACCGCGAGAATTATCCCGAATCCCAGACCGAGCGAGAGAAACCATATAATTGCCCATACTACGTTCATAATTTTTTATCCTTTTGTTTATATAATTATTAATACGATAACCGCATTTTTGCATATTTATTATTAATAGAGTATCCAATGACAATTTGGCAAAGCGGCGCGCAATTCATCTGCCTGTTTTTGGCTGATATTGTTATAATACAAATTTACGTCTCTCAGATTAATTAAACTATGCAAAGCCGAGATGTCATCTACTTGGTTTTTATACAAATTTATTTCTACCAGATTAGTTAAACCGCTTAAAGCCGAGATGTCTTTGATTTGGTTATAAGACAAATTCAAATAAGTCAGATTAGTTAAATTACTCAAGCCGGAAATATCGCTGATATTGTTGTTAGATAAAGTTAATGACGTATAGTTAGTCAAGCCGCTCAAAGAAGAAACGTCGCTGATGTTGTTGTCAGATAAATCCAGCCATGTAAAATTAGTTAAACTACTTAATGCCGAGGCGTCGCTGATATTGTTATTCCGCAGACCTAAACTTGTCAGATTAGTCAATCCGCTCAAATAAGAAATGTCGCTGATTTGATTTTTGTACAAATACAACTTTGTTAAATTAGTCAAGCCGGCTAATGCGGATATATCTGTAAGGCGATTTTGGTCCAAATTCAATTCTCTCAAATTGGTTAGTCCGCTCAGAGCCGAAATATCGCTGATGTTGTTTTTAGACAACGCCAGCACAGTCAAATTGGTTAAATTGCTTAAAACAGAAATGTCGCTGATTCCGTTGCCCCACAAACTTAACCTTGTTAAATTAATCAAGCCGCTCAATGGGGATATATCACTTGTTTCGTTAAAAGTCAAAAACAATTTTTTCAGATTGGTCAAATTGCTCAAAACGGAAATATCGCTGATATTGTTGCCGTCCAAATATAATTCTTCTAAATCAGTCAATCCGGCTAACGCGGAAATATCTGTGATTCGGTTGGTCGATAAATGCAGCTTTGTCAGTTTTGTTAACCCGCTTAATGCGGAAATGTCCGTGATTCCGTTGACGGTTAAACGTAATTCTGTTAAATTTGTCAGGTTGCTCAAATCCGAAATGTCGCTGACGCAATTTTCGGTTAAATTCAGCGACGTCAAGTTGATTAAGCCGCTCAGAGCCGAAATATCGCTGAGGCTTGAATAAACAAGTTCGTCCCAAGCTCCGTGTTTGGTGAAACTCAAATCTAATTCCGTCAGATTTATCATGTATTTTAACGGGTCTATCTCGGAATTTTCGAAGTATATGTTGGATAAATCCAATTTTGTTAAATCTGTACTGTATTCTATTCCTTTGATTGTTATTGTTGAAATAGGCGGGTCTGTCGGATTTTCAGTTGTCATTGCCGGTTCAGTCGGCGGTTCAGGTGATGTGGGCGGATTTGTCGGCGGCTCGGTCGTAAATTCGATTAATTCTGATTCAACAGGATTTATCGGCTGTTCGGTTGTAGAATCGACAGATACGGAAAAATCCGCCGGATTTTCGGTACAACCTGATAATATTGCAGCCGGCATAATTATTATAATCAATGTAAATGTAAAAGATAACATACGAATTTTCATGTGTTTATTATCCCCTGTGATTTTTATTATATCACAATCCCCTGAAAACCCGCGAACGCCATAGCCAGAAGTCCCGCCGCGACCAATGAAATCGGCACGCCTTTGAATATCTGCGGAGGGTCTGCGAAGTTTATCCTTTCGCGCACTCCGGCAAATATCACTATCGCAAGCGTGAATCCGATTGCCGAGAATACGCCGTAAATTATTGAGTTTATAAGATTATAACCGTTGTCGATATTCAACAGAGCCGCTCCCAAAACCGCGCAGTTTGTCGTGATTAACGGGAGATATATGCCTAATGCGTTATATAACGGCGTGAAATATTTTTTCATGAACATTTCTATAAACTGGACAAGCGCGGCAATTATTAATATAAACGCGATTGTCTTGAGATATTCGAGCCCGAACCTCGCCAGTATAAAATTATATACCAGCCACGTGACAGCCGACGACAAAGTCATTACAAACGTTACCGCCATTCCCATGCCGAAAGCCGTTGACGGTTTGTCAGATACGCCGAGAAACGGGCATATCCCTAAAAATTTAGAGAATATAAAATTTTCGGTCAGTACCGCGGCTATCATTATCATAAATATTTCGCCCATTTATTTCTCAGCCTCCTCTGCCGCCTCTTTTATTTCTATCGGTTCTTTTGTTTCGTTTACTTCTTTTACTTCCGGCAAATCTTTTTTCGGTTTTCTGTTGATAATTGCGGTTACGGATTTATACGCCGCAATCAATATCCCCAGACAGATAAACGCGCCGGGGGGCGACACAAGCATTTTTACGGCAAATTCGCTTGGTATTATTTCTTTTCCCATAAAAGTTCCCTCGCCGAGAACCTCGCGTATCGTTGACAGCAAAAACAACGCCACGGTAAATCCGAGACCCATAAAAATCCCGTCCAGCATTGCGCTTACCGGATTGTTTTTAGACGCGAAAGCCTCAGCCCTTGCCAGTATAATGCAGTTTACCACGATTAACGGGATAAATAAACCCAAAGATTTGTCGAGGGCGGGGATATACGCTTTCAGAACCATTTCTACTATCGTGACAAATCCCGCTATGACAACTATATAAGACGCTATTCTTATTTGCTTCGGGATAAATTTTCTCAACAGAGATATTAAAAGATTGGAGAATATCAGAACAGCCGCCGCCGACAGTCCCATGCCGATGCCGTTCGTAACCGTCGTAGTGGTCGCAAGAGCGGGGCATGTTCCAAGGACTTGTATTAATATAGGGTTGTTTGTCAGAATCCCCTCTTTCGCGAATTTCGCTATGCTTATTCCTTTCGGCTTATCACTACTCATCTATACCCTCTCCTTCCTCTGATTCGTCTGATTCGTCTGTATCTTCCGTGATTTCATCTGATTCCGAAGTCCCGTTTAATCTCCTGCTGATTTCCCCGGCAACGTCAAGCGCGGCGTTTACCCCGGTCAGATACGCTTTTGAGCTTCTTGTCGCCCCGGCTATAACTTTTATCGCGTTTTCACCTGACGGAACATCGGTTTTTGAATCTCTTATATTTTTCTGTTTGTTTTTAAACTGTTTTCCGAACCATTCTTCGCTCCCTATTTTCGTGCCGAGCCCCGAAGTTTCGCTCATGCTTAATATTTTCGCGTCCCTTACGGTAATATCCGGATTGACTGCGACAAGCATGATTATCTGACCGCCGAATCCCTGAGGGGTAACAGTCACGCAGTATCCGGCGATTTTCGGCGACTGGTTATATTTTACGGTTTCCACTTCTTTAATTGGAGCGTCATAATTCAAATATATATCTTCAAATCCCTCAAGCGTCTCGGATTCCGCGCCCTCACCGAAAAGGCTCGCGACGGCTTCGTTTTTTTCGTCAGCCAGTCTCTGCGCTATGACCGGAGCGGTAATAGAGTTAAGCAATGCCAGAACAAAAGCCATAACGACGCTTATAGTCCCCAAAATCACGGTTATGCCAAAGACTGACTCTTTAAACGGGGTTCCGGGTTTTTTCGTTTTTGAAAATTCCGGCAGTTGCGGCGTTTGAATATCAAGAACTTCCGGAAATTCCGCATTTTCTTCATTGTTTTCATTGCTTTCATTTTCTTCAACCGGGTCGATTGGTTCGCTTGTTTCGATTGGTTCAATCGGCTCAGCAGTTTCTGTTGTTTCTACAGTTTCCGCGATTTCTTCTGTATTCGTGTTATTCTCTATGTTTTCTGTTTCTTCAAGGTTGTTTTTTTCATTTTCTGCCATGCGTCACACCTCCGAATTTCACAGGTTTTGTTGCTTTGTCTATATACCATACAAACAAATTCATTATCATTATCGAAAAAGAAACTCCCTCAGGATATGCCCCGAAGTATCTTATAAATACGGTTATCAGACCGCACCCCGCTCCGAATATCAGTTTGCCGGTTTTGGTTATCGGGGCAGTCGCGTAATCCGTAGCCATGAACACAGCCCCTAAGAAAAGCCCTCCCGAAAGTATCTGGGCAAGCGCGAAATTAAGATTGTCAGAACTCTCTTTCGGGAAAAAGAACGTCAGCAAAAATACGACTAATATAAAACTTATAGGCGTATGCCATGATATAATCTTGCGCCATATCAGATATATCCCTCCGGCGATAAGCAGCAGGACTGAAATCTCGCCGATACAGCCGCCTTTGTTCCAGCCCAAGAGCATATCCATAAAACTGCTTGGCGTTATCCCGTGTTTTAATCCGGCTAACGGGGTCGCTCCCGCTATAGTGTCAACGGTTATTTTAAGCGCGGGGAGTTTATCGGCAGCTTTGTCAGAGATTAAAACAGCCTGAAACTCGCTCATGAAATTAAACGACAAAGCCATAAATATACGCGCCGCGATTGCGGGGTTGACTATATTTTTGCCTATCCCCCCGAATAATTGTTTCACGATTATTATCGCGAACGCCGCTCCTATTACCGGAGCCCACAGGGGCGTGTTGACCGGGATATTAAAAGCTATAAGCATACCTGTGACAACTGCCGACAAATCCCTGACGGTCACGCGCTTTCTCATGATTTTCTGATACAGGAACTCAAATAATATACAACTTATAACAGAGACAAGCGTCAGGGTCAATGCCCTGAACCCGAATATGTATATGCTCCAAATCAAAGCCGGGAGCAAGGCTATTATCACGGCTGTCATAATAGACGACGTAGTTTCGCCGCTTCTTATATGCGGGGAACTTGAGACTGTCATAAGTTTATCCGGCGGTATAATAATTCTGTCGTCTCCGTCGGTAAGCTTGTTTGGCTGATTTGCCTGATTTAATTGATTCGATTGATTTGATTCTTTAGGGGTTTCATTCATAGTTCGTTAATCCTCTTTGCAATAATCTTTATATTTATATATAAGTTTATTTTCTGTATATTTTTTATCCAAGCAAAGGCTTTCCTCATCGTCGTAAAGATTCACGATACCGTCGCAGTCTATCGTTATACCGCTGTTTATTTTTTCGTATATAATATCTTTAAAATCTTTGTTGAGTTCATATCCGGCAGAATTGCGCTCCAGTTTCAGCGCGGCAAGCGAAGTCGTACCGCTTCCCGCGAAGGGGTCAAACACGGTTTCGTTCTTAAAACTGAACATTTTTATCAAACGCTTAGGCAGTTCTTCCGGGAAAGGCGCGATATTATTGTCTTTTTTCGCTCCGGGAAATTTCCAGTGACCGTAAAAATATTTGGTCCATTCTTCTTTCGTCAGTTTTGATTCCTCTTTTATTTCTTCGCTTATTTCGGGGGGATTCCCCAGTTTCTTGAATATCAGAATATATTCGTAATCTAATTTTATTATGCCGTTTCTCGGATATAAATAAGAACCCATAACCGACGCGCCGGCGTTTGGATTTGGGGTAGTCTGCCATATTACCGAACCCATGTAGTCAAACCCCACGGCTTCGCAGTATCTGATTATTTCGTCGCGTATGGGGATAACTTTATACCTGCCGTAATACGCCGACCTTGCGAACTGATAGCCGATATTCACGCACATTCGGCAGCCTTCGCTCAAAACCCTGTAACATTCGGTCCAGACTAAATTCAAGTTATTGATATATTCTTCATAAGAATCGTTATATCCTGTCTGGTCGTCTGTCCCGTAGTCTTTTAGCTGCCAATACGGCGGAGAAGTGACAATTAACTGCACAGACCCGTCGCCGATTTTATTCAGTTTTCTCGAATCGCCGAAATAAATATTATGCTCTGTATAATACGGAGTCATGATTTATACCTCCTTCTTACCGGCTTAATTTGGTGTAGCTTTATCGTTTATAACGCTGTTTTGAAATATCCGACTACAATGGCAGATATATAATCGTGTATAGTTTGCGTATTTTCGCTGGCGTTGCTCCGAATCATATCAACAATTTCAAGTGGCAGTTGCAGCGACATAAGCAGCAATTCATCTTGCGCTGATTCAACTACGGGTTTCGCGCGTTCAGGTATTTCTCCATCACCCTTACGCCAAATTACATTCGGGTTAAGATTCATTTTTATAAGACCTCCTCAAGAAGTTTTTCGTTTTCTTTGGTTATTAAATCGGCGTGTATGACAAATATCTGCCCACTTTCGCCGGTATCGGTTATTACTTCGATTGCTCTGGCTTTTGAATCAAAGCCTAAAAACAACAATTTTTCCGGTTCATACCTGAGTTCCGCGATAACATATGGTTCAGCCACTACTGATAACATATCGAAATCTGATATTCCGTGTTTTCGCGCCGAATCGAGAATAATCAAGTTATCACCTCACGTTAATCGTTTTTATTTGCCATGATTTATACCCCTATGTCGGATTTCATGAAAAAAACTTTTATTATGTAGGTGTTATGCTTATTTGAGCAATTTATAAAACCTTGATACAAATACACCATACTATCATAAATAAAGAAAATATCACAATTACTGCCTTTACAAATCCCCTCATGTTCGGGGTTTCTATCCTAATACCGTGTTCCGGATATATAGGAAAGCCATAATTCAAAATATCATATAAATCATATAAATTCTGTATAAACATATCTATTAACTTTTTCATACTAAATTATCCTCCTGCATATTATATAAATTCTCTGCGTTTAATTTATTAAATGGCTAAATAACGCAAATCGAATTTCAACCCGCCGCGCGTTACAAGTATATAATAACCTATTTTTTATCGTTATTTTCTCCGTCGCCGTCTGTTTCAGGTCTCGCGGCGGCGGCTCTGCCGGGATATGTCTCCGGAGCGGTCGGGGCGTCAGCCTGTTTCGCGCTCTCAATCGCGGCTTCCCTGTGACGTTTTTCGGATATTCTGCCTTTTGCCGTGCGTATGTGCTGAACGATAGGCACGCCAGCCGGGCATATATATGTGCAGCACCCGCACTCGACGCAACTGAAAACGTCGTATTTTTCGCACATATCCAAATCTTCTTTCTGTGAGAACATCGCAAGATACGCCGGATAAAGCCTCATCTGACAGCCCGCCACGCATTTCCCGCACCTGATGCATTCCGTCACTTCTTTCCCGGATTTTTTATCTGAAAAGGCAAGTATCGCGTTCGTGCCTTTTGTGACCGGGTTAAGCAAATCAAATACGGCAAGCCCCATCATTGGACCGCCTTTCACTATTTTCTGAGGCTCTTTTTTCAGCCCGCAGTATTCTATAACCTCGGCGACCGGAGTACCTATCGGCACTTTCAGATTTTTCGGGGTAAGTATGCAGTCGCCGTCAACCGTCACTATACGCTCGATTAACGGCATGCCCGATATAAAAGCGTCGCAGACTGCCGCGCATGTTTCGGCGTTGAAAACAATACAGCCGAAATCAGCCGGGAATTTCCCGCTCGGCAGTTCTTTCCCCGTGAGCGCGTATATAAGCTGGCGTTCGTCGCCCTGCGGGTATTTCGTCTTTAATATTTTTATCTCGACCATTTTGCTTTTCGCGATAACGTCGGTTATAGCGTCGGCGGCGTTTAGTTTATTATCTTCGATTGCGATATATCCTAATTTTAAACCTAAAGTTTTGAGTAAAATTTTCATGCCGTTTATTATCATTTCCGGACGCTCAAGCATAAGCCTGTGGTCTGCCGTGACATAAGGCTCGCACTCGGCGCAGTTTACTATAAGAGTCGAGACTTTGTTCATCGCGGACTGGATTTTGGCGTAAGTCGGGAACATCGCGCCGCCCATTCCCGAAATGCCCGCGTTTTTTATAACTTCTATTATTTCTTCGGGCGTGGTCTCGTTGATTTTTTTTCCGAAAGGTTTTACGCTTACGTGAAACCTTTCCTCGAAATCGTTTTCTATGGTTATGAAATCAGTCTGCGCGCCTGTCTGGAGCATACGTTTCTCTATCGAGACGACTTTTCCCGATACGCTTGAATGAACCGGGCAGGACAAGCCTGTCGGATTATTTGCGAGCATCTGCCCTTTATCGACAATATCCCCGGCTTTGACCAAGGGTATTGCGTGGGCTCCTATATGCTGGGACAGGGGAATATACACAAATTTTGGCGCGGGGTATATTTCTACAGGATTTTTTTTCGCATTCTTGTTCTCGGCTATATGAATGCCGCCCCGAAAAGTCAACGCCATAAATCCTCCTCATTATTTCCGTTTATTATTTTAAATTATTTTATATAAAATATAAAAATACAAAAAATCATGCAATAATACTATTATATTTATTATAGCATATTATATTTGAATTTTTCAATACTAATTTATAACTATTATGCTTTATATCATGAAAAATATTTGCCAGTTCAGAAACCGTGCTTTAGCCCAAATATATGCTTGACTTAAATTCTGATATATTGTATAATACAGATAATATCAAAGTGAAAGGGCGGTTTGTTTATGCACGAAAAAACTATTACTAAGGGAGAAAAGTACAGTATTAAAAAGATACGCAATATCATTTGGATAGTCGGGGGATTAATCGGAACACTAATATTGTTATTGATAGTTCGAATGGTTGTCGGCGAAACCGTGACCTATGCTAACTGGTTGTCGGCATCTGATTCTTTAAAAGAGGCGTGGGGTTCTTACGGAGTTGAATATTTCCTACGCACTTACGGCTTTGCGTCTGCGATTGGCGGCTTCTTATTTGCTTTTATTGTCGGAGCTATATTTTATAACGTTTCTTCTAAAATAGAACTGACTGTTACGAATAAGCGCGTTTATGGTATTACCGCTTTCGGCAAACGCGTGGATTTGCCGCTTGATATGATTTCTGCTATTGGTACAAGCTGGTTTAAAGGGGTTGCGGTTACAACCGCTTCGGGCGCAATTAAATTCAGGTTTATAAAAAACAGAGATGAAATACATAGGGAAATTAGCAAACTTCTCGTTGAAAGACAAAACAAGCCTGCCCCGGTTGCCGCAATAAAACAAGACGCGCCGCCGCAAAGTAATGCGGAAGAAATAAAAAAATTCAAAGAACTGCTGGACAGCGGTATAATAACCCAGGAAGAATTTGACGCAAAGAAAAAGCAATTATTGGGATTGTAATATATTTTTGCACAGCTTGACAAAAAGATATATTTGTAATAGAATTAAGATATATATTGTTTATGTATTATTTCAAATATAATTTTATATCTAATTTGTGTAATACAAGAAAACAAATATAAAAAATTTTATAAATTAATTATGTTTATAAATACTTAAAGAGGAGGTTTCCAAACAATGATTATATCTGTCGCTTCCGACCATAACGGATATGAAATGAAAGAGATGTTAAAAAACTATTTTGAACTCAACAACATAACTTACATAGACTTCGGGACAAACAGCACGGAATCGGTCAATTACCCCGTATACGCGAAAAAAGTATGCTCAAGCATACAAACGGGGGAAAGCGATTTCGGGATACTTATCTGCGGCACGGGTATCGGCATGTGCATGATGTCAAACAAGCAGAGAAACATACGCGCGGCCTGCTGTCACGATACATACAGCGCGAAAATGGCAAGGCTGCATAACGACGCAAACGTTATAACGCTGGGCAGCAGGGTCATAGGACCGGGGCTTGTTCTTGACATAGTAAAAAAGTTTCTGGCGACTGATTTTGAGGGAGGCAGGCATTCCGAACGCGTTGGTATGTATGATTCGCTGTGAGAAAAATAATATAACAAAGGTAAAATTATAAATGTTCAAATACGCCGTACTGCAAAATCCCGGACACAACAGGGTCTATTTTAACTCGTCCGGGAAACTCGCCAAAAACGAATTGTCTGCGCTGTTTTCTGATAATCCGAACGCTGTGACAGAAATCAAAGAAGAACTTTTCGGCGGGGTTGAATATATAACTTTTTCTTCCGAAAATACACTTTCGGAAGAAGATATTATCTTATTGTCAAGACTCTCTTTTGTTTACGCTGTTTTTGAAGTAGGGTCGGGTTTCCATGCCCGACCGCTGCCATACAATATCCATGCCCGACCGTTGCCATACAATATCCATGCCCGACCGTTGCCACATAATATCGTCGATTCACGGTGCGGCATGGAAGCCGCACCCTACAATTATCTTATTCCCGTCACAAAAAATCATTCTTATTTTTTTAACGACGATTTAAACATGATTCTAAAATACAGCGGTAAAACCAACGAAATATTTACGCGCATGATGATAAACCTCGCGGTTTTCGCAAGCGGATTCAAAGATAAATTTCTTGATAATTTGAATCTGCTTGACCCTGTATGCGGCAAAGGCACGACTGTATTCGACGGCTTGATTTGCGGATATAACAGCTACGGGCTTGATATAAGCGATAAATTAATAAACGAAAGTTCGCAGTTTCTGAAAAAATATCTTGAAACAGGAAAATACAAGCATAGTTTAAGAGAAGAAAAAATCTCTGGTATCGGCTGTGAAAATAAAGCGTTTAAATCCCAAAGGCATTTATTTGACATAGCTAAAAATAAATCCGACCAGAAAGAAAACAAAAATCTTATCTGCGAATTTATAGACGGCGACACGCGAAATATAAACAAATATTATAAAAAAAATACGTTTCATATAATCGTCGGGGATTTGCCCTACGGAATCCAGCACGAAAACACGACGGGTAAAGATAAAATGCGTAATCCCGTGAACTTAATAAAAACTTCTATCCCGGTATGGACAGAAGTTTTAAAGCCTAACGGGGCGATTGTTTTATCGTGGAATACGTTTTTATTAAAACGCGAAGAACTTGAGAATATTTTTGTAGAGAACAAACTCGAAGTCGTAGACTTCGGGGATTTTTCCCACAGGGTTGACCAAGCGATAAACAGAGATGTTATCGTTGGTTTGAAAAGATGATTATTTACTCCCGTCTCCATTTCACACCCAACGGAGTATCTTCGAGAATTATCCCCTGCGATTTTAAATTATCCCTGATTCCGTCGGCGGTTTTGAAATCTTTTGATTTTTTAGCTGCCGTTCTTTTTTCGATTTGCCCGTTAATATAATCGTCGGAAATATCCGAAACTTGCGCTGACTGCTCTTTCACAAACCCGAACAAACCGCAGAACTCGTCATATAAATCTTTTATCGTTTCAAGAAGTTTTTTCGACGGTTTTGATTCTGTCCCCATCGTTTTTATATTCGCGTCTCTGATAAAATCAAACATAACGGATATTGCGTCGGCTGTATTGAAATCGTCGCATAATGCGTCGATTAGTTTTTCACGGTAATTTAAAAATTCGTCGATTTGCGTTTGCGTTTGCGGGACGTCGAGGACGCCGTCCCCTACATAATTCCCCTCCGTGGAGGGGCGGCGCGAAGCGACGGGGTGGTTCAACAGAAACTCAATATTTTCACCGAACGTAAAAATCCTGTCGAGGGCGTTTTGCGCGCTTTTTATTATTTCTTCGGAAAAATTCACAGGTGTCCTGTAAGTTGACGAGAGCAAAAAGAATCTTATCGGCATATAGCCGTATTTTTCGCCTATATCACGGGGAGTGAACATTTCGCCCTCGGATTTTGACATTTTACCCCCGTTTATATTTATATAACCGTTATGCAGCCAGTATTTCGTGAACGGTTTGCCGGTCACGCATTCAGACTGCGCGATTTCGTTTTCATGATGAGGGAACATCAAATCTTTGCCGCCGCAGTGAAAATCAATCGTGTCGCAGAGATACTTTTTCACCATAGCCGAACATTCGATATGCCAGCCCGGTCTGCCATCGCCCCACGGCGAAACCCACGACGGCTCACCTTCTTTTTTCGCTTTCCATAACGCGAAATCAAAAGGGTCTTTTTTTTGCTCAATTATATTCGCGTCAACCCTGTCGCCCATTTCCAAATCGTCCGTGTTCATGTTTGACAGTTTGCCGTATTCTTTAAAACTTTTGGTCGAGAAAAACACGTCGGAATTGTTATTTTCGTCTTTTTCTGACGGGTAAGCGTGATTTTTTCCGATTAGGATTTCGATAATATCTATGATTTCTTTGATATGTTCAGTAGCTTTGGGGTGAGTTGTCGCCGGGATAATTCCGAGACCTTGAGCGTCTTTGTTATATTCGGCGATAAATTTATCCGCGAGTTCTTTGACTGTTATATTATCGCGTTTTGCCCTGTTTATCATTTTGTCGTCTATATCGGTAAAGTTTTGCACATAGTTCACTTTATAGCCGATATATTCTAAAAATCTTCTGATAAAATCGAACATGACAAAAGGTCTCGCGTTGCCGATATGAATATAATCATAAACCGTCGGTCCGCATACATACATTTTGATTTCGCCGTCGTTTAACGGCGTGAAAAGCTCTTTTTGTTTTGTGATTTCGTTGTAGATATAGATTTCTTTTGTTGGTTTCATGTTATAATTCTCCTTTACGCAATGCACGAACTAATTTAATTGGATATTCAATAGCAATCATTTCATAAATACATCGGACTATTTCATCAACCGTTAAACTGCCGTCAACAAGAAAATCTGCATTTTTCCTAACATTGTCAAGCCCGAATAAATAAGCGTTTCTTCCTCGTTCAAGATAGTTTTTCATATCATCTAACACATCTTTTATATCCGTTATTATTTTTTCGTCATATTCTCTTAAAATTCTTCTTGCCATAGCGATGTCTAACGGCGTGTCTATAAAAACAGAATAGTCAATATACGGACCTATTAATTTGTGCCTATATCCGAAAGGATAGTCCATTACAATAATTTCAGTATCTTCTTTCGTTAAATTTTCTATATCGTCCGCTAATCTTTCTAAATTAAACAAATTTACATCTGCGCCCGCTTCAATCCATTCGACTGTATCTTCTATTCCACTGTCAGAATCATAATTTCTGTCGTCAAAATAAAGTGCTTTTACTTTTGGTATATTTTCTTGTAATGATTTTTGCAATTCTCTTGTTATAGTAGTTTTACCGCCGCCGGAAATTGCGTTAATCGCAACAATAAATGGTTTCATGTTTTTATTTTATACCTCCGTTAATTATTATATCAAATAATTCTCTCCCAATAATACGCATTCTTCTTTTCTCGCCATATCTATTATATCGTCGATTGACTCCGGCTTTCTCGCGAACATCATTCCCCCGTCCTGCGGGCTCGCCCAATGAGTGTCCGACCCGCTGAACTTAACCAAATCATATTCTTCGGCGTAATCGAGAGCTAATCTGTTAGATTCTTTTGTCCTGTTGTGGGTGTTTATGATTTCAACTGCGTCGATATATTCCGGGAAGATTTGCCCCGGATTTATTATATACGCTTCATTTCTGAACGGGTGGGCATGAATTATAAATCCCCCGGCTTTTTTTATGTTCGTCAATACTTCTTCTATTCTGTCGGTCATTATTTCAGGATAAGACCTTAGTTTTTCTTCGCCGTAATTATATATCAGAAACTCCGCGCCGTGATAATTATACTCAAACCCGAAATAAACGTCGAGCCCGATTTTATCGCCTTCCTGTTTCGCGTCGTTATACCCTTCCATAAACAGCGACATTTTATCGTCCCATGTATAATTCTCGTATTTGCCGCCCCTGATAGAAGTATTCCCGTTGAAAAAATGGTCTGTCACGACAATAGAACATAATCCGGCGCGTTTATAAAACCGCGCCATTTCCGCTCCTGTATTTGCCGCGCACGCGCTTGCGTGACTTGTGTGCATATGGGTTTCGACCCTGTATTTATATTTTGGGTCTTGAACGTTTAAATTAAGCATCTGAAAATTAATCCTCTCGTTTTTATTTTATTTTTATAAATTAAAATCCTCCTGTATTTAAAATAAATCTAAATACAAGAGGCGAAATATTTCCGCGGTTCCACTCTCATTTATAACTCTGTTATAATATTATAATTTTTTGTACGGCTCAGAAAACGCACTTTCGTCTGTCTCTGATTTTTTTCGCTCTCACCATAAATCGCGAAAATCTCTGTAAATCCTGACAGATTACTCTTTTCTCCTCATCGCCGGAGTTTTTTTTATTCTATATTATTTCGCCGGATTTATGTAACTCCAGTATGACTTAAAATAAACAAATCCCGAATATACCGTCAGAATCAGCATTATTGCCATCGTTATGTAACTGAAAAGATACGGCGGGGTGCTTAAATTCTGAGATAACACCACATCTTCAAGTAAAATCGTCATAACACATACGCACTGCGAAAAAGTCTTGAGTTTCCCCGCGAAATTCGCCGCTATAACATTCCCGTCAGACGTATTTGCTACAAGCCTTAATGACGTGACGGCAAGTTCCCTGAAAAATACTATCGCCGTCACCCATACGGCGATAACCCTGAATACCGGGTCGTCAAAAGAATTTGCCCCGGTTATCGCAATCAGCGACCCTACAATCAGAAATTTGTCAGCCAATGGGTCCATAAGTTTGCCGAAATCCGTTATGAGTTTTAGCCTGCGCGCTATAATCCCGTCAAGCAAATCAGTCAGAGTGGCAATCAGAAACAATGCCGCCGCAAAAATATTGGACCATGTGTCAATCCATGTTTTTTCATCGCCTAAGTTTGTTATCAGAATAAAAATCATGATGACAGGCACAAGTATTATCCTGAATATCGTGAGTTTGTTGGGCAGGTTTATCTTACGTACGGGAGCCGCAACCACGATATTCTGATTATTATTCTGATTGTTGTCATTATCAGCGTTACCGGGATTATATTCTGTTATATTATTATTTTGATTCTGTTCGTTCTGTTCGTTCATTTTTGAAAATCCTTTTCCATAGATTTATATATTAATTATATGCAATATTATTGCGGGTGTCAAGACTAATTTTTTGTAAAACAGTTAAGAACATGAAAATTTTTATGTTTTATATTGTAATTTATTGTCTTCTGCCGTCCACTTTTTCAAACGCGGCGCGTTTTGCCTCGTCCAGAGTTTTATAATAATTCGAAAATTCCCCGCCCTCGACAAAATTCCAGCCGCCGTTTTCGTTTTTGTTTTTCATAAAAGTTATAACCGTGTCTTTATATTTTGTGTATAAGTTGCCTTTTGCGCTCGTCTTTAAGTCAGTTACAGAGAAAGTCCTGAATCTGTTTATTTTATTTTTGAGCGCGTTCTCACGCTCTTTCGCAGCGTCCGTATTGCCTTCCATATTGCCCGCGCAAACGCAGCCCGCCCCGATAGACTGATGATTTTCGTGGCGCATTATATGCACGTATCTTATATCTTCTTTGCCGCACATACCGCATTCGCCAATAGGCTGCCCCAAATCTATAACGTCAACGCAGACCCAATTTTTTTTCGGCACGTTCGGGTCGTCCCAGAGATTTATCCTTTCGTCGTTATCGTATAAAATCTGCGGCGGAGCGTCGTATAAAGCGACCGGGACAGCCCCCGTTTCCCTGTCGATTTCATCTTCGCCCACATCGAGATTTTCGAAGTTTTCGGGTTCTGCGATTTGTTCCGGTTCTGCGATTTCCTGCGGGACGTCGGGGACGACGTCCCCTACAAGCATATCATATTCGTCAGGTTCATTAACATTAACATTAATTTCGTCAGTTTCATTGATTATTCCGGATTTTTCGTAATTATCAAATTCCTCGAAATTTTCTTCGGGAAAATCAAATATCTCAGGTTCGCGCAGGATTTTTTCTTTTTTTACTTTTTCTTTTTCAGTCTTTTTATCCGCGAAATGCCTGTCTAATTTTCTCTTGAAATTACTCATCGGTTGCGGCGGCGCGTCCGAGAAGCCGCGCCCTGCGGATTCTTCTTCCTTGCTCCCTTTTGAAATGGGGTGTCGCGAAGCGACGGGGGTTTGCGGTTCTTCGTTCAAACCCTCTAACTGCCTTTCAAGTTCTCTTAATATCGCGTTGTCTTTTTCGTTGTTGACTTTTATGCTTTGCGGCACGCCGGGGTCGTCGTGCCCTACAGATTCGCCGTCAGCCGGGGTTATGCCGGGATAATTTATGTTTATCGGCTTAACTGAATTTGCGAATTTTATCATATAATTGTCGTTGTCTATATTTATAATCTCGCCAACGCCGAACGCTTTATGTTTTACAATATCGCCTATGTTATATTTATATGTATACGCAGATACAACGACAGGCTTTATCGGAGATTTCATGGGCTTTTTATCCTTGCCGTCGTTTGTATGTTTGACTTTGACCGCTAAATCTTTTATTATATCTTCCGGAACAACGCCGATTTTATTCAGATACGACTGGTCTATGTCATATAAAAATCTTGACGGGAGTTTTTTTGCCTCGCCATAAGTATTACCCTCGGATTCGACCATGTATAACTCGTGCATCGCCCTTGTCATGGCAACGTAACATAATCTGCGCTCTTCTTCGAGACCGTCGATTTTGCGTTCTTCAAGCGTGCGCCTTGACGGGAAAACCCCGTCTGTCATTCCCGCGATTATAACGTGGGGGAATTCAAGCCCTTTTGATGAGTGAATCGTCATGAGTTTCACGCAGTTCTGGTTTCTTTCGCTCTCGTAATCAGATATAATAGTCAGTTCCTGTAAATACGCCTCAAGCGATATATCTTCCCCCGCCTGTTGCTCAAACTCTGTGATTGACGCAAGCAACTCCGTCACGTTGTCAAAACGCTCCATGTCGCCGCTCCTGCTTATGTACGCTTTATATCCTGTTCTTTCAAGAACACCGTTTAATAATTCCGAAACTTTTGCTTTAGGGTCTTTCACTTTTTCCCTGAATTCTGTTATGATATTTACAAATTCTTCGGCCTGTGTATTCATGAAAGCGTTGTTGTCGTAATTATCGCATAAAATCTCGAACAGGCTTTTTGTCAGTCCGACTTCCGAGAATAATTCCATTTGCATATTCTTTAAAAAATCTATTCTTGTTTTGCCGATTTGTCTTTTCGGGACGTTCACGATTCTTAGAAACGCGTCGTCGTCGTTGCCGTTTATGAGTTTTAAAAACGCAATAGAATCCTTTATTTCCATTCTGTCAAAAAATCTCACGCCGCCGTGAATGACATAGGGTATATCTTCACGGTATAACGACTGCTCGACAAATCTCGACACATACGACGCTCTGAACAATATCGCTATATCGCTGTATTTCGTTCCGTAAGCCCCATTTTGTGTAGGGGCGGACGACCCTGTCCGCCCGCTGTCGGCGTAGCCGACGGGGGTTTGCATTGAATCAACCGCCGCAACGACGGGGGTTTGCGGCGCGCCGGGGGCGTCGCGCCCTACGATTTCTTTTATCTTATTCGCAATCCATTTCGCTTCTTCCTCTTCGTTTTTCAAGTGAATATGCTCAACCGGTCTGCCGTTTATATTTTTCGTGAATAATTCTTTCGGCACTCTGTTTTGGTTTTTTTCTATCAGACTGTTGCTCACGTTTAAAATTTCGGGGGTTGACCTGTAATTCTGGGTTAAAAATATAGTTTTAACGTCGGGATAATTCTGGTCGAACTGCACTAAGAATCTGTTATCCGAGCTTCGCCACTCATATATATTCTGGTCGGGGTCGCCCACGACAAACAGATTATTGTTGCCCTTGCACAGCATATTTATTATATCAAGCTCTTTTTTACTGCTGTCCTGAAACTCGTCAACCTGAATATAATGCAGTCTTGACTTCCATTTTTCGAGTATGTCTTCGTTATGCTCAAACAAATATATCACGAAATATAATAAATCGTTAAAATCAAGCCCGTATATTTTCTTTTGCTTGTCGAGATATTTTATATATATTTTTTCCTCAAGCCCTATCGCGTTATTCGACGAAAAAGAATACGCCGGGTCAATCATCATGGGGATATAATTCAAATGCGTTTTTTCACGGTATATATATTCAAGCGTTTTTTCAAACGAGCTGTAATCTAATTTAATCTCGTATTCGGTATATATTTCGTCGATGATTTTCTTCTGCTGGCTGACGTCTATGATTTTAAAATTCGACGGGAAAAACATACGGCTTATATCTTCTTTCAAGACTTTCACGCAGAACCCGTGATAAGTAGTGATAAGCCCCGCGTCGTAACCGTCGCCGAGAATGCGTTTTATTCTCCCGCGCATTTCATTTGCGGCTTTGTTCGTGAAAGTCACGCACAATATATTTCTGGGCGATATGCCAAGTTCGCGGACTAAATAAGCGAACCTGTGAGTCAGAGTTTTAGTTTTCCCCGACCCCGCCCCGGCGATTATCCTGTAATACCCCTCGGTCGCGCTGACTGCCTCGATTTGTTTTTCGTTAAGGCTGTCGAACAAATCTATCCCGCTCGTATAATCTATCGTTAAGTTTTGAGAATTTTTAGAATTTTTAGTTTGGCTCAAAAAAACACGCCCCTATCTTCAGCGGACGAACACAGTTCGTCCCTACAATTAAAAAAATCATACATTTGTTCTGTATTATAAAAAATTATACCATATAAATAAACAAAATGCAACTGACTTTTTATGAAATTACAAAAAGTAAATATTAACAAGATTAATTTGACAAAACAATAAAAATATGCTATAATTTATATAGGATTAAACTGATAATTTTTAAGAAAGATATATGAAATAATGATTATTTTGGGAATAGACCCCGGTCTGGCGACTGTCGGTTACGGCGTGCTGAAATACGAAAAAAACAAGTTCACGACCATTGATTACAACGCTATAATAACCCCCCCCCGCATTCCCGTACACGAACGCCTGAAAATGATATACGACGATTTGCAGAAGATAATAGATATTTATAACCCCGACGATTTAGCCATCGAAGAGCTTTTCTATAACACAAACCAGAAAACTATTATTTCAGTATGCGAGGCAAGAGGGGTTATTGTATTATGCGCCCACCAGAACGGTTTGAATATAGACGAATATACTCCGCTGCAAGTAAAACAGTCTGTCGTGGGTTACGGACGCGCCGAAAAAAAACAGGTTCAGGTAATGGTCAAAAATATGCTCAACCTTGACAAAGTCCCCAAGCCCGACGACGTTGCCGACGCTCTCGCAATCGCAATCTGCCACGCCCACTCAAAATCCACGAATATGCTGTTTAATATTTTGAATAAAAGATAAATAATGCGAATCACGAGTTGGATTTTTGCCTGTAGGGGCGGGGTCTTCCCGCCCTCGCAAAACAACGGTGTTTAGTCCAAGGGCGGGAAAACCCCGCCCCTACGAGAAATTATTTTTCAACCCG
>Ga0082212_10002806_pt1 | contig 25034 bp, 24 predicted proteins | sample TergutNt197P3_FD_71548 | JGI IMG/M metagenome (GOLD analysis project Ga0082212, IMG submission 71548) | Neocapritermes taracua P3 segment gut microbial communities from Petit-Saut dam, French Guiana - Nt197 P3 | ecosystem: Host-associated > Arthropoda: Insects > Digestive system > Gut ... | reverse complement strand
CAGATTTTTCAAAGGGATAGTATTTTTCTTATACTATCCCCGCATTTTGCCTTTATATCCTATATTAAAGGCTCAATGGCTTTGTACATTTCCACATATTATGCACTATAGTGAATAAAAGCCATTGTATATTTACCTTCTTCATACCGCTGATATAAAATGAATAAAGCGCGAAACTCCCCTTTCCCTTCTTTCCGATTAATGCATCGCCCTTTCAATGGGCAAACAGAGCATACGCTCTTTTTTGAGCGGTATTATTTTCCCCTGGTGCCCCGGGTTTTGAATTCTATATCGCATTTATACTGGAGCGCTGCGCCGCCTTTCGGCGGCTCGTTAACCAAAAATGCTATGTGCCATTCTGCTTTGGTAAAAAATACTAGCATAAGTCCTTGAAATATTGTACAATAAATATATTATGGAGGTTAAATTATGGCTTTTGATCAGAACAAAGACATTAATTCAGAAGATATGCTTCTTCTGGATGCAATCAAGTATGATCATGATGCTATACGGAAGACCGCTAACGAACTTGGAGGTAAAACAGACGAATATTCTCAAGGTTTTTTTGGTGTACTAATACAGATGTTAGGTTTTTTGGAGCGTGGCGGTAGACATTAACTGGTACGCATGTTTATGCAAAATTGCCGCCGTTGGCGGTTTGGCATGTAGAGAAAACAGATTCGGGCTATTGTGCTTTATTTAGTTTTTTCTACTGATATTTTTTTCAAAGCAAAAGGAGTATTTAATTATGGGTATTTTTGATGACATTGAAGCGGGTGATTTGGTAAGAACATCAATTGGTAATAATTGTGAACAAGTTGCGAGCGTTTCAGAAAACGAGATTGAGATATATTCTCATTAAGGTGGTACATATAAAATGAACCCAGATCAGGCAAATGAAGCAGAAATGCGTAAACTTGAAGACTGGGAAGATTAGTTTAATAAAACAAAACGGCACATAGCATACGGTAAATGTACGCCGCCTTTCGGCATCAGTTACCTGGAACGCTATGTGCCCTTTTTAAAAAAAGCCCTTTGAATCAATTGACAGAAGGAAAAATAAAATATACACTAAATAGATGAAGATCATAATAAAAATATTGTTGTTTTCGCTTATCTTAGGCAATGTTACATTAATGGGTTTTTCACAGGCAAATTATGGAAATGGCAATGGAACAATTATAGAAACACTGGTTGATGGAAATGTTCAACTGGTATTAAGAAGACATATTCAACATGTGAGAGCAGTTGATTATCCTGGATACAAACATTATCCGTTTAAAATTTACTCTTCGCCGTCATTAAATAAAAACAACGTAGTGAGCGATGAAGAACCAATGTTTCCAATAGATATTTTTCAAATTGCTGAAGTTACAATCGAAGAAAAATATAGTTACTGGCTAAATATTAAAACGGCCGATAATATAATCGGATGGGTTTATGCTGGTGAAGTAAATGGCTGGATTCCTTCTGGTGAACTTGATGCCAATTATGCACGTCAATGGATTCCTTATTTTAATAATCGGTGGGAAATACTGAACATGATTGACACAGGCAATCGTGTCTGGACTGTTCGCAAGCTGTTGTCCCAATATGTATCGGCATGGGTTGTATTGGATATTCGTGATAAACCAGGGCTTGTAAACACGAACGTAATCTCTCAAATAGTTCCTCCTGATAGAAATGACCCGCTTTTCTTTTTATCTATAACTGAAGTAACTGATGAATATGAAACAATCGATGAAAGAACTGACAGATGGTTGAAAATCAACCACAACGGTGTCGAAGGGTGGATATTCGGCGGATATGTTGCTGTTGAACGTGGTGGGCCAAAATATTTTACCCCAGATGAAATAATATTGTGTCGTTTGGGACCCCCTTAAAAATTGTTGTAAATAATTATTTTATACCATCTGCCGCATTTCCCTTATATGCCATTTCCAGTCGTCAACCAGTTTTTTTGGTTTCTTTGGAATGGCCTCGCAGCCGCAGGACAATACCCATTTTCGTACTTTGTCGTATTGGGTGCTGGTAAATTCGATTGAAACGCCGCCTTCTATGTCGGTGATTTTCTGGTCCGCCGCCCATTGTCGTTCGGATGCGTAAATCACCGTTTCACCGTAACAGTCAATGGCAAAACGCATTTTTTCCAGCCCTACAAACACGCCGAAGTAGCTTTCCCCGGCCAAATCGGCGTAGCTGAAATTCCCCGGAAGAGAAAAGCCGTCTTTGGTAAGCCGGGCACCCTTCATTCGGGAAAGGGAAAACATACGGTTGGCATTTCGTTCTTCCGCGAAACCGTGCAAATACCACACGCCCGAATCAAAAAGGAGCTGGTACGGGCGCACCCGCCTGTTCTGATAATCTTCGTCCCAGGTTCCCCGGTAATCAAAAGCGATGATGCGGTTTTCCTTAAGTCCGGCAACAACAATTTTCCAGATGTCGGGATTTATTTTGGCGGAGGCGATTTTGGGAACCACGATACGGTTCTCAAGCCAGTCTGAATTGCCGTCAGAAGTAATGGGGGTACAGATATCTTTCAGAAGCTGGCTGGACGCTTCATACAGGGGAGTGTCACGATACAGTGAAAATATGCTTCTCGCCATGCCGAGGGCAAGCAAATCATTGGGAGTGGTAAAACTTGCCGGCAGCCGGAAAGTTTTTTTAGTGTAATAAAAGCCTTTCTCGAAGGAATCATACCCAATCGGGGCAAAGAGCTGTTCCCGCATAAACTCAATATCGCGGCTGATGGTAGAAACACTGACCTCAAACAGTTGCGCCAAATCATTCGAGTTGGGATATTTCCCGGCGGCGATTTCTGCGTCAATCCGGTAAATCCGCGGCAGCGCTGTTTTTCGCAGGGTTGCCCTTGACGGTTTTTTTTCTGTTTCCATGTTTTTAGTATATCACATATGTCTGTCAGGGAGTGACAGAGATGGACAATTTTAATCCCGATAGATAAGCCGCCCGGAAAAACCTTCAAAAGCCCGGTAGCCGGCTTTTGTCATTCTTGAAAGGGTAATGGTTTCGAGGCGCGAACAGCCCTCAAATAAAATTATTCGGGTAAGTTTCCTGCATCCGTCAAAAGCGTTGCTTTCGATTTCGATAACCGAATCAGGAATAGTCACTAGATTCTTCTATATGTCATTAGGCGAAATTATAGCTAAACTGATAAAAGTATACTTGACATAATAAAAAAATGAAGATATTTTTTATTATAATACTTTTGGAGTAAATTCATGGAAAATGAAAAAACGATTGATGAATTTGATATGGGATTAATCAGTGAATATTTCTCAAAATTAAATCGGCAAGGGCCTGGAAGCCCTGAAATGTCTATTAAGGCATTGACTTTTGTGGATAATCTCACACAAAAATCCAAAATTGCAGATATAGGGTGTGGGACAGGCGGGCAAACAATGGTTCTCGCCCAAAACACTTTAGGTATTATTACAGGAATAGATCTTTTTCCTGATTTTATATATATTTTAAATCAAAACGCTGAAAAATTAAACATTAATAATAGAGTTAATGGAATTGTAGGTTCAATGGATAACCTCCCCTTTCAAAAGGAAGAATTTGATCTTATTTGGAGTGAAGGTGCAATTTATAATATTGGTTTTGAAAAAGGATTAACTGAATGGCGGAAATACTTAAAAAACAATGGATTTATAGCGGTAACTGAAGCCTCATGGTATACAGAAAAACGTCCATCGGAAATTGATACATATTGGATGCATCATTATCCTGGAATAACAACAATTTCAAATAATGTAATAGCAATGCAAAAATCAGGGTATGTTCCAATTTCAATTTTTGCATTACCAGAAAATTGTTGGATAGACAATTATTTTGCTCCGCAAGTTACTCTTTATGATGAATTTTTGGAAAAATATAATGGAAATAAAAATGTTGAAGAATTTATTGAAGGTAACAGAAAAGAAGAAAAAATGTATCATAAATATAAAGATTATTATGGGTATGTATTTTATATCGGAAAAAAATTTGAATAAAATGGTGTATGCCTTTACGGAGAGAGAGGGATTTGCCTTACAGCTCTTAACATCCTGAAATTTACGGAGAGAGAGGGATTTGAACCCTCGGTACCCTTCCGGGTACACACGACTTCCAATCGTGCACCTTCGGCCGCTCGGTCATCTCTCCAATGCTCAAAATTCCCGGAGAGAGGGGGATTCGAACCCCCGGAACCCGCGAGGGTTCAACGGTTTTCGAGACCGCCCGATTCAACCGCTCTCGCATCTCTCCTGCAAATCCGGAAAACCCAGTATAGTTCCAACTGCATTTTTAGTCAATAACCCATGTTCAGCCTTTGTACATTTTTGAATAAACAGTTTACAATGTACAGATACATTATTCGGAGGTGTGGAATGGGCTTATATTTTGATCCTCATGAGCTGTCGGATTTTGCGCGATACTACGGGTTTCATTACGACAGCCTGGATCCGATGGCGCTGGTTAGGGAGATCCTTATCGACATGGAGCGCGCCCTTGCCGGTTTGAGTTCCAGTCTGCCCATGATACCTTCGTACATCACGCCCATATCGAAAGTGCAGCCTGGAAAGACGGTGCTGGCGCTCGATGCCGGTGGGACCAATCTGCGCGCCAGCCTGGTGAGCTTTAACGAACAGGGGAAGGCCGCCGCCGGGGGATCGATAAAGCTCCCCATGCCCGGCACTGCCGGCAGAGTCGGTGCCGAACAGTTTTTCGGCATGATCGCCGATGCCGTGGTTCCCCTGCTTTTGTCCGCATCTGACATTAACGGGATCGGTTTTACTTTTTCGTATCCGATGGAGGTGCAGCCCGGCGGCGATGGCATTCTGACGGAGTTCAGCAAGGAGGTAGATGCCCCCGATGTTGTCGGGAAGTCCATCGGTGCAGGGCTGCGCGAGGCGTTGGCGCACAAAGGCCATGTGTATGACGGCCCCATTGTGATGTTAAACGACACGGTGGCGACGCTGCTTTCCGGCATCGCAAGCATACCGGCGGACGGCATGGTGGATGAAGCGGGGGCGGCTGCGAGAAACGCCTACGGCACTGCCGGCGGGCCGGTAATCGGCTTTATTCTCGGGACCGGTTTTAACACCGCCTATCCCGAAACGCGCATACCAAAAATCGGCTTTGACTCAAAGGACGCCCCGCAGATCGTGGTCTGCGAAACCGGCACGTTCAACCTGCGCTACCGGGGCCCGCTGGACCGCGAATTTGACAGCGGCACCAAAAACCCCGGCGCATACACGCTGGAAAAAACCACCTCCGGCGCGTACCTCGGCCCGCTGACCCTGCACATCCTGAAGCACGCGGTAAAGGACGGCGTGATACGCTTCAGGCGATCCGATGAATTGCTGGCGATGGGCCAGCTTGAAACCCGCACCCTCAACGAATTTTCGCGGGCGCCCCTTGCGGCGGAAGGCCCCCTCGGTTCCCTGTTCGGCCTGGACGAAGGCGGCGCGCTTGCCGCCGTGCAGTACCTTACCTCGATTGTCACGGAGCGGGGGGCGATGTTTTCCGCCGCGGTGCTCGCTGCCACGGTGGAACGGATGCAGGCCGGCTGCGAGCCGTATTCGCCGGTACGCATCGCCGTTGAGGGTACGACATATATGGTTTACAAGGGGATGCGCCGTTCGCTGGAAGCCTGGCTGCACACGATGCTCGTCCGGGAAAAGCCCCGGCCCTACGTTATCGCGCCGGTGGAACAGGCCAGCCTCTTTGGCGCGGCGGTCGCGGCCCTTGGTTCAGCGGGCGGGAGCCGGTAGCATTTTTCGAAAATTCCGCCTACCTCCTGCTTCCTGCTTCTCTGAGCGTGTCCGGGTAGATGTGGTGCAGGTCGCGGCCGGTGCTGGCTGCGCTTTCGGCGGCGGCGGATTTTATTAGGCGGCTGTACTCGTGCAGCTCGGGGCGGTACTCGAAGTGCATGTTGTCGTATACCGGCCACTTGCCGCCCCAGATAAAGCCTTCCCGCTCAAACGCCGCGATTACCTCGTCGGGCGGGTTCCAGCGCTTTTCCAGGGGGACCAGCATCCAGTCCCTGTTGCGGCCCTGTTCCCACAGCCAGTAGATCGCCTTCCCGCCCAGCCGCGACGGCTGTATGTCCAGGGCAAGGCCCCAGCTGTGGTAGCTCATCCGCTGCGTACCGGCAATGGGCCTCCAGCTGTACCCGTCGATGCTGCCCAGCGAGGCGATGAAGGCGCTGCCGCCCTCCCATTTTCTGATTTCCGCTTCGACGCGGGCCAGCGCCCCGGCGATGCCGCTGTGGACGGTGACCCGTTTGCCGAGAAAATCAATCCGTTCAAGCAGGCTTTCAATTTCCCGGCGTTCCAGCCCGCCGTACAGAACCGCCAGAAACGCCTTGTTGGTGTCCTTCCGTTCCAGCCGCTGTTCGCTCGAAGCCCGCGCCCGCAGCGCCTCGATGTACTGGGGCGGGTATGTTTCCGGAGCTCTCGCCTTTTGCGGTATTTCGTAAAAAAAATGGGGGTCCCAGGAGCCTGTGTTGTCTTTTTCCGTCCTGGGAAGGAGCCTGCCCCCCGCCCAGAAAAATGTTTCGCCCCCGGCGCTTATTGTCCAGTCGCCTCCGGCGAACACAACTTCGCCCGTTTTGCCCGGAAAGCTTGCCTGAAAGGCGCGAAGCACCAATTCGCCGCTGGCCATTCCCCCCGAATTCTGGGCAAATCCCTGCGTTCCGGTAATAAATAAAACCATCGCTAAAAGCAGAGGGCGCATGGCCTCATTATACGCAAAATCATTGGGTATGTCTTGTTTTTTGCACTGAATCCATTATAATAATAGCAGGGAGACGAGGAAACACATATGAAAGTTCGCACTAAACTTTTTGGCGGCTTTTTTGCCGTTGTAGGAATTGGAGTTTTGCTTGGTGCAATTGGGTTATACAGCGATATTGCGCTCACCGCCGCATCCGAAGACATGCTGGATATCTCGGAAACAAAATCGACAGTCTCAACAATACTAATTTCGCATTTTGCCTGGAGGCACGGACTGTCTGAAACGGTGTACGGAGGATCGCCCTTCACCGGATCGCTCGATTCTACCACCTGTTCTTTGGGCAGATGGCTGAGCAGCGAAGAAGTTAAGAGGGTGACCGACCCGGAAGAAGTTGCACTGCTGCACCACATAGTTATACCGCACGATATCATCCACGCAAAAGCAAGAGAAATAGTAAACCATCTTTCCGCCGGGGAACATAATGACGCAGTAAGAATATTCAGGCAGGACGTTTTGCCCAATACGCAGGAAGTTATCAACGATTTGGAACATATGAATACCCGGTATGACGTTTTGATTAAGGATAAGGCAAACGAAACCTACAACCTTGGCACGATGTTTGAAATAATCATCGTAATAGTCATTATTATCGGGGTAATTGCCGGCGTTATTCTGGCGCTGAGCATTACGTCGAACATTGTAAAGCCGATTGTCGGTGTAACAGAGTCCCTCAAGGATATAGCCCACGGCGAAGGAGATCTGACTACTTCCATAACCATTACTTCAAAAGACGAGATTGGAGAACTTGCACAATACTTTAACCAGACCATAGAGAAGATTAAAAACCTTGTTGTCAATATCAAAAGAGAGTCGACTACCCTGTCCGGAATTGGCAACGATCTTTCCAGCAACATGAACGAAACCGCCGCCGCAGTGAACGAGATTACCGCCAACATCCAGAGTATCAAGGGCCGCATCATTAACCAGAGCGCCAGCGTTACCGAAACCAACGCGACAATGGAACAGGTTGTCATCAATATCAATAAACTTGATGAACTTGTCGGTGATCAAAGCACGCATGTATCCCAGGCTTCTTCCGCCATCGAAGAAATGGTGGCAAACATCAATTCGGTTACCGGAACGCTGGTCAACAACGCCACTAACGTTAAAACCCTGCAGGATGCCTCCGAAGTGGGACGTACCGGATTACATGAAGTTTCCGAAGACATAAAGGAAATTGCCCGCGAGTCCGAAGGACTAATGGAAATTAACTCGGTAATGGAAAATATCGCAAGCCAAACGAATCTTCTTTCAATGAATGCGGCAATAGAGGCGGCCCATGCCGGAGAAGCGGGCAAGGGGTTTGCCGTCGTCGCCGGCGAGATTCGCAAGCTGGCAGAAGGTTCCAGCGAGCAGTCCAAGACAATCGGCAACGTGCTTAAAAAGATTAAAAGTTCCATTGACAAAATAACCCGTTCAACCGAAAATGTGCTGAACAAATTTGAGGCTATTGATAGCAGCGTTAAGGTTGTAGCGGAACAGGAAGATAACATACGCCGCGCCATGGAAGAACAGGGAATAGGCAGCAAGCAAATTCTTGACGGCGTCGGCAATGTAAACGAAATAACGCGGCAGGTACGGAGCGGCTCCCAGGAAATGCTTGAAGGGGCAAAGGAAGTTATAAGGGAAAGTCAAAACCTTGAACGGGCGACGCAGGAAATTACTTCCGGCATAAACGAGATGGCAATTGGGGCCGATCAGATTAATAAGGCGATACATCACGTCAACGATATTAGCGGCAAAAACCGCAACGGTATTGATAACCTGATAACGGATGTTTCACGGTTCAAGGTGGATTAACGGATCGGTGCCATGATTGAATATGCAACCAGCGGAACCTGTTCGACAAAAGTCCAGTTTGAACTGAAGGAAGGAAAAGTTTACTCGGTATCTTTTGATGGAGGGTGCAGGGGAAACCTGCAGGCGCTGGGCATCCTTGTTGAAGGAATGGATGCCGGCGAACTTGTCAAAAAACTGAGGGGCCTGCAATGCGGCAAGAAAGGAACTTCCTGCGGCGATCAGCTGGCGGCTGCTGTTGAACAGTACAGCCAGACGGCATAATGAAACTGCTCTTTCACTGCTGCTGCGGTCCCTGCGCGGCAGCCTGCATTGAAAACCTGGCCGACGAAGGAATCTCACTCTCGCTGTTCTGGTACAACCCCAACATTCACCCCCTTGCCGAGTACGAGAGCCGCAGGGGCGCCCTTGCCGCTTTGGCCGCCGCAAAAAATCTGCCGCTGGAAATAGACGGCGAATACGGGCTGGAATTTTTTTTAGGCGAGATCGGCAGCGAACTTGCCGCTCCCGGACGCTGCGAGATCTGCTACCGCATGCGGCTGGAAAGGACGGCGGCACGGGCGGCGGAAGGCGGCTTTGACGGTTTCAGCACCAGCCTCCTTATCAGCCCGTACCAGCGGCACGATGCGATCCGCCGCCTTGGAGAGGAAGCGGCGGCAAAATTCGGCGTTAATTTTTTATATCGGGATTTCCGTCCGCTGTTCAGAAAGGGCCAGGCCCAGGCCCGCGACCTCGGCCTGTACATGCAAAAATACTGCGGCTGCACTTTTAGTTTGCATGAGTAGCAATATCGACCCGCTGTTTCAGCGGCTTGCCTTGATCACCGGCGAGGCGGTTTTGGAAAAACTCTGGCGGACGGCTGTGCTGGTCTTTGGCCTGGGCGGGGTGGGAAGCTGGTGCGCCGAGGCGCTGGTCCGTTCGGGAGTGGGCAGGATCGGCATTGTTGATTGCGACACGGTCTGCGCCTCCAACGTCAACCGGCAGGTGCAGGCATCCAGCCGAACGCTGGGACGCGGCAAGGCAGAAGCGTTGCGGGAGCGGCTTTTGGAGATCAACCCCCGCTGCGAAGTTGCCGCACGGGAAACCATTTTTTCGCGGGAAAATGCCGCAAATTTCGGCATCGGACAGGCGGATTATGTGATCGACGCCATCGACACCATGCCGCACAAACTCGACTTAATCGAAACGGCATATGCCGCCGGGGTTTGCCTGTTTTCGTCAATGGGCATGGCGCAAAAAATCGATCCCACGCGCATCAGGACCGCCGGCATCTGGGACACCCGGGGCTGCCCCCTGGCGCGGCTGGTCCGCAGCGGCCTTCGCAGGCGGGGCTTTGCCGGCAGCTTTACCGCCGTGTACAGCGACGAGCGCCTGCCGCGCCGCGACGAAATCGCCGTTGGCAATGAAGGCGCGGGGCAGCAGCCCGGCGGCGGCAAAATCATTAACGGCAGCGCCGTTACCGTTACGGCATCTGCCGGCATGGCGCTTGCTGCTCTGGTGCTGCGTGACATAATAAACACACAGCAGGACTCGAATGGGTGACCGATTCCTGCGTCGTGCGCGCCTGCCAGGGCAGGCGAGAGCTAGCGCCGTAGTGCAAAAGCTCGCCGTAAAGGCGGTGATGGAACGGAAGCTGATCGCCGAGGGCGACCGGATTCTTATAGCCGTGTCGGGCGGCAAGGATTCCACCGTGCTTGCCTGGGCGCTGTCTTCGATCAGGCCGGCGCTGAAAATGGGCTACGCGCTTGCCGCCCTGCACATCTCCACCGATTTCTGCTCCTGCTGCAAAAAAACGGTTCTTTCCCGGCGGCTTGAGGAATGGGGCATACCGTTTACCGACCTCTTTGTGCCGGTCGTCGGCAGGCTTAAGGAAGGGAAAAAGATGAACTGCTACTGGTGTTCCACCCAGCGCCGCACGGAAATTCTTAAATATGCCGTAGAAAACGGTTTTAACAAAATCGCCCTGGGGCATCATCTGGACGACATCGTCGAAACGTTTTTCATGAACCTCTGCGCCAAAGCAGAAATCAGCACGATGCCGATTCTGCTCAGGTACCGCAAATACCCGGTCAGCCTTATCCGCCCGCTTGCCTACATCGAGGAGCGGCAGGTCATCGAATGCGCCGCCGAGCAGGACATCCTCAAGGCGGCCTGCACCTGCCCCTACGGAATCAACTCCAAACGCCGCGACATCCGCCAGCGCGTAGCAGAACTAACCGGCGCCTCCAAAGGAGGCGAAAACTCTGGCGCGATAAAACGCCGCATCCTCAAAGCCCTTGCCTCCGGCGAAAAAGATTATCTGACAGAATGAAATGATCAACGAAAAGCATCAATCATGTACTGAATGCTTTTTTCGATTATTTCTTCGCAGTAGGCGCTTTTGGCGCTTATGTTTTCTGTGTTTGAAACAGTATTTTTGTGCCTGCCTGGAATACCGGCAGCAATGCCTTGTTCAGGATGAGTGGCGAATTTAATTTTTGAAAATCAGGATGGATGTTATACTTCATTATTGCATGGTACCATGGTTTTCGGCACTGGACAACTCGACCGAAGCATGGTACATTGGCGTAAATCATAAAGAAATATCTTTGTGAAAATATTATTATCAAGAGGCAAATTATGGCACAGAAAAAATTGTTAACGATTGCGGCGATACTCATTTTCGGCATGGTTCTGTTCGGCTGTGCCGGAATACCGCCAGCGGAAGTTTTGGAGCCGTCAGAGCGAACCGCTACGGTTTATTTTATGATGGGAAGCCCGGGGGTAACGCTGACTGGCGGGGGCCTTACCTTTGGCGCCCAGTTCAGCCTTTGGAACGGCGATACTTTCCTTTCCAACATCGGCGGGAAAGAATACCTCGTTCTGAATTTTTTGGCGGGAAATCAGTATTTTATGGCCTCCGGCGACAACTGGTACATCTCACAGGCGGAACTGGCGCCCGGAAAAACCTATTTTTACGAAATAACCATGCTGCCGGGCTACAACCGCCCCAATGCCCTGCTTCACATAATGGATCCCGATGATCCGGAAATTGACGATCTGCTGAAAAAATGCAAAGAGATTTCCCCGAAAGGAAGTACTTCGGAAAGCTATATCCAGTTGGCAGGCAGAAAATTGAATGAGGCGATAAACGGCTCCGAAAACATAGATTTTGTGCCCGCAAGCAAGGGAAGATAATTAGCGGATTACAATCTCATTGGCCGCGTCGCCTTCACGGGAATAGACGCGGTTTGAATTGTAGGGATCCAGGCAGCGCTGGCCCCTGTGGAAGAAAACGTATTGATACCTGCCGGGCGGCAGGGGGAGGTGCAGCGAGTAATTCCCCGGGGGGCCTTCCTTTAATTCGTACATAAACGGGTCCCAGCCGTTAAAGCTGCCCGCAACCGAGACCGTTTCGCCGGGGGGGCCCCTGAACGAAAAGCTCAGGCCGCCGGGCGGCCCTTTGAGCGGGTTGGGAACCACTTCCCGCCGAGGCACGGGAAGTACGGACCAGGAAAGCCCGGAAACCCCGTCCCAGCGGCTGTTGGGGTTGAGGGGGTCGGTCGTCCAAAGGCCGTTGATGATCAGCCGGTACTCTATTTGGGCGGCCCCTTCGGGAATTTCGTGGATAAAGAACAAAATGCCGGAATCTACATGGGGGCTGAGGTTTTTCTCATTTTCGGGATCCTCCATGGGATCGCGGCGGACCAATAGCTGCCTGAACCAGTGCACTTTGGAAAAACCCTCGTCGGCGAAGGCAATTCCCACCCGGCGGAAGGAGGATGAGGCGGTAAAAATCACCAAATTGTCAAGAATTTCGGGCAAACCCGGCCCGGGTAGGCTCAGCAAACGATCAACAAGCTGGTATGACTCAACCGATTCAATATCTACGGCCTGGGAAAAACCGGCGGCAAAAAAAAGAAGCGCCGCTAAAAGTATTCCTTTTTTGATCGTTTTCATATATACTATTCAATTATCGGTCGATAATTAAATATCTTAATATGCCTTCATTGAACGCGCTGCGGGAGTTTAAAGCCTCTTTTGACAACATCGCCGGTCAAAAAGCCGATCTTGCGGGAAAGGGCATGTCCCTTGACGATTTCGCGCTTCCCGATACCGAACCGGCGCCGTTGGAAAAACCGGACGCAGCGCCCCCTGCTGCGCCGCCCTCTGACGCCGCGCCCGCCCCCGAGGAGGCCGGCGGGATACCCGATTCGCCTTTTACCGGCGCGGGCGATTTTGATTTTGGAGCGTTCCTTGGCGCCCCGCCGGGCGACATCCCCGATATCCCCGACAATGACCTTTCGCCGGAAAAGCCCGCAGACATTGAAGCGGTCGAAAACGCAGAAACCTTTTTCTATCCCGACGAATTGCTTTCAGACCTTTCCGAACAGCTTGATGCGGCTGCCCCCGACGACGACATTCCCGAATTCAGCGATGCCGACGATTTAAGCGATCTTGATCTGCCCGACGAACCGGTTTTAGCAGATTCTGAAGAACCGATAACCCTTGATGACTTGCTTGGCATTGGGCTGCCCGACGATCCGGTTTCGACGGACACAGAAGAACCTATTTATCTTGGCGACCAGACCGATCTTGAACTGCCGGAGGAACCGCCTACAGCGGACGCAGGCGAACCCATCGACCTCGGCGACCTTGGCGACTTGGGCGGCCTTGGCGACGACCTCGGGCTGCCTGAGGAACCGCTTTCGGCAGACGCAGGCGAACCCATCGACCTCGGCGACTTAGGCGACGATCTTGGCGACTTGGGCGACCTCGGGCTGCCAGAGGAACCGCTTTCTGCAGACGCAGGTGAGCCGATCGACTTGGGCGACCTCGGACTGCCCGACGATATGCTTTCAGCAGACGCTGGCGAATCCATCGACCTTGGCGACTTAGGCGACGATCTTGGCGATTTGGGCGACCTCGGGCTGCCAGAGGAACCGCTTTCTGCAGACGCTGGCGAACCCGACGACCTCGGCGACTTAGGCGATGACCTCGGGTTACCGGAAGAACCGCTTTCAGCGGACGCAGGTGAGCCGATTGACTTGGGCGACCTCGAACTGCCCGACGATGCGCTTTCAGCAGACGCTGGCGAATCCATCGACCTTGGCGACTTAGGCGACGATCTTGGCGATTTGGGCGACCTCGGGCTGCCCGACGATACGCTTTCAGCAGACGCTGGCGAGCCGATCGACCTCGGCGATTTAGGCAAAGATCTTGGTGACTTGGGCGACCTCGGACTGCCCGATGATACGCTTTCGGCAGACGCTAGCGAACCCATCGACCTTGGCGATCTTGGCGACTTGGGCGACCTCGGACTGCCGGATGATACGCTTCCGGCAGACGCTGGCGAATCCCTCGATCTTGGCGATTTGGGCGACGATCTTGGTGACTTGGGCGACCTCGAACTGCCCGACGATGCGCTTTCTGCAGACGCTGGCGAATCCCTCGATCTTGGCGATTTAGGCGATGACCTCGGTGACTTGGGCGACCTCGGACTGCCCGATGATACGCTTTCGGCAGACGCTGGCGAATCCCTCGATCTTGGCGATTTGGGCGACGACCTTGGCGACCTCGGACTGCCCGATGATACGCTTTCAGCGGACGCTGGCGAACCCATCGACCTTGGCGATTTGGGCGACCTCGGGCTGCCCGATGATACGCTTTCGGCAGACGCTGGCGAATCCATCGATCTTGGCGATTTGGGCGATCTCGGACTGCCGGACGATACGCTTTCGGCGGACACTGGCGAATCCCTCGATCTTGGCGATTTAGGCGATGACCTCGGCGATTTGGGCGATCTCGGATTGCCGGAAGATTCGCTTTCAGCAGACGCTGGCGAGCCCGTCGACCTAGACGACCTTGGCGATTTGGGCGACCTCGGACTGCCGGACGATACGCTTTCGGCGGACGCTGGCGAACCCGTTGATCTTGGCGATTTGGGCGACCTCGGGCTGCCCGATGATACGCTTTCGGCAGACGCTGGCGAATCCATCGACTTGGGCGACCTTGGATTACCAGATGAGCCGGTTTCGGCGGACGCTGGCGAATCCATCGACCTTGGCGACCTCGGGCTGCCGGACGAACCGGTTCTGGAGGATGATGGTGAGCCGCCCGATATGTTTGATACGTTTGATCCCCAAAGCGGCGTAAAACAGGAAAAGGACGATGCCGAAGACCAGGACAAGAATATCGACATAAGCGGTTTGGACGATTTTTCTTTCCCGGATTTGGACAATGTCCTGGCGCCAACGCCTGCGGCGGGTGCGTCTCCGGCGGTGCCATCCAGGGGAAAAAGCAGAAAAAAGGAAGAGAAGCAGCCGAAACGCGTGGAAGATATACAGCTCAGCGAAGAAGAGATGCGGTATCTGGAAGAAACGCTGGCAGGCTATCCCCTTAACCTCCGCATCGCATGTGAAGAAGTAATCGTAGAAAACGATGTCAGCCCGGAGCAAATGTCGCGGCTGATAGGAAATCTAATCCGGGGCGTTTCCGCCAGGGAAAACGCAATATTTGTCGGCCATCTGCTGGACAGAACCATCACCATCCCCAAGTCTTTCCAAAAAAGTTCCGGGGCGGCGCTGGAAGAAGAACAGGGAAGCTTTGCCTATATCTTTGTCCACAATTTCCTGCCCGTACTGCGGATCATTATGCTTTTTGCCATTGCGGCAGCTTCGCTTTTCTTCCTTATCCACAGATTTGTGTATACGCCCCTCAAGGCGGAATCGATTTACAAAAAGGGCTACGAGCGCATTTTCGCCGGGGAATACCAGCGGGCAAACGAACGGTTTACCGAAGCATTCAACATACACCGCCGCAAGAACTGGTTCTACCGGTACGCCGAAGGCTTCCGCGACGAACGGCAGTACATTTATGCCGAGCAGAAGTACGACGAGCTTTTGCGGTACTACCCCCGCGATAAAAAGGGCGTTCTTGATTATGCCTACCTGGAAACATATTACCTGCGGAACTACGCCAAGGCAGACAGCCTTCTGCGCCAGCAGCTTCTGGACTATGCCCCGGACGATCCCGAAGGCCTGCTCGCGCTGGGCGACAACAGCCTTGCCTGGGGCGAGATCGATCCGTCCAAATACGAAGACGCGCGTATTGCGTATGCCCGGCTTTTGGAGCTATACGGCTGGACTCCCCCGGTTGTTGAACGGATGATGAAGTACTTTATCCGCACCGACAACCTGAAAGAAGTGCTTCCCCTGCGAAGATGGTTTGACGATAATCCCAAGGCTTCCCTTTCGGCGCCGACGCTTTCGGAACTCGGCGGCTACCTTCTGGACAAGCTGCTCGAAGAAACCAGAGGCGTTCCCAACGAATACGTCGAGCATATCGACAATATCCGCGACCTCCTTTTGCAGGCGGTAATGGCGGATACTTCCATTCCGGAGTCGCACTATCACCTTGCCCGCTACTACCAAAGCATGGGCAACTCCCACGAGGAACGGGTTACCCTGGAGATAGCCATTCGCAGGTTCGACCAGGCGCGCGAAGAATCGATACGCCGGCTTTCGTACCGCATCGACGCACACCAGCGTTATGCGGACAACCTGATAGGCTCGAAGGAATTTGTCCCCGCCGAGGAACAGTTGGTAAAGGGGATCGGCCTGTACGAAGACGGCGTTGCGCGGCGGCTGTTGTCCCCTGCGCCCAGATACGGCAAACTCTACGCCGGCATGGGCGATCTGGAGTATTTTACCAAAACCGGCGACATGGAAGCCGCACTCCGCTTCTACCATCGCGCCCGGCAGATCGGCTGGGCGCCTCCCGAAATGCAGTACCGCATGGGATCGGCGTATTACTGGCTTGAAGACTGGAAAAACGCGCTGGAATACCTCTTTGCCGCCTCGTCAAGCCTTCCCCTGAACCGCCGCGTCCTGTACGCGATGGGAAACACCGCGCTCAAGCGGGGCGATTATTTCGCGGCGCAGGGCTATTACAGCCGCCTGCTGGACATGCTCGAATCGCAGCGGTCGCGGCTGCCGGTGCTGCTGCCCAACGACCGCCCCGAATTCCTGGAGCTGGCCGAGCGCCTGATGATGGCCCGCAACAACGCCGGGGTCGCCAGCGAAATGCTTGCCGCCCAGACCGGGGACCGCAGCTACCATTCCCGCGCCCTGTCCTACTACGCCGAGGCGGGGCGCGCATGGGATTCCCTTACCCGCGATCCCCGCACGATGATCCGCTCGGGCAGCACGCCAAAGCCCTACCTTAATTCCCGTTATGCCCTATACCCGCAGGCAGGCTACGAGCCGCAGATGTTCATCCGCATAGACCGGGACGCGCTGGAAACATCGATCTGGGAAGAAATAGCCCCGATTTCCCTGCTGGAATAATCGGATGAAGAAGATACTGTTCTGCATAATTTTAATACCAACAATAACTGCAATATATGCGGAAGACGTATTTGACGTTAACTGGAGTATGGGGAACCTGGGGTACGGCATAAATTATTCGGCAGATAAAGACAGCACTATGGAAATTACCGTATCGCTGATTAATCTGATTTTTGAACACCAATACATAAATTTGGGCATGGAATTTACCCAGGCAAAATACTGGTTTGCGTTTGAATTTCAAAACGCGTCTGAAAATAAAGCCACTTCAAAATTCAGTTTTTTAAATGCAACGCTGTATTGGGATATACCCGAATATGAATACATTGTATTTGGGCCTTTTGTTTCAATAAATTATTTGTTTTTGAATATTCCGGGCGAATTTGATTGGAATGATTATATTTTTACCGGAGGTCTGCGTTTTGCATTCAGGCTGACAGGCAATGCGGCTTTTTATAATCTAAATATTGTCAGCAGCGAAATTGGATACAGAAACATTATGGGGAAAAGCAATTTTTATTTTTCCATAAATACCGATCTTGTATTGGCGTTATTGTACTGGCTGCGCTAGCTATTCCTTAACGGGCGGCGTTGAAATCGTTTTCTGCCATATCCGGCCGGTAAATCCAGGTATTGTCAATTTTCATGTAAACCCCCGCCTTTTGTTCGTTTTGCGAATATACGCCGCTAAACTCGTTGCTTATGTCGACATCGGCGCCTTCGGGCAGGCGGATAGACTCAAGGGACATGATGTTGTGCAGTATTCCCGCTCCGATATACGTGACGGTATCGGGCACATAGAGGCGGGAAATCCGGGTGTTCCAGAACGCCGTATCCTGTATCGTTTCAAGGCCTAGTGGAAGCGTTATCCTCTGGAGGCTGGTGCATGAGCCAAAGGCGCTTGCCTCTATTGTCCTGAGCGAAGACGGCAGGTGGATCGACGTAAGGGAATAACTGTCTGAAAACGCTCCGGCGGGAATAACGGCGATCGCCGCCGGCTCTTCAAAGGTAATGTTGCGGACGCTTGTGCCGACAAATGCCTCATCCGGAAGGGTTCTTGCGGTCCTGTCGATAACGATTGTCTGTATGGTCTGGTTATCCGTGTACTGATTAGGGTTTCTGTTTATGTCCTGATAGACCCTTAACGTCCCCCTGTTCAGGCTGGTCTGCGCCGCAGCAGGAAAACACACCGCCAGAATCATAAGGTAAAGCGCTGTTTTCTTCATCGTGATCCCTCCATTTATCAAGTTTTCCCTCTCTTATTATATATAATAAACGAAAGAGGATATAGTAACAATATTGCGGGCCGGTAGACAAAACCGGATTAATGCCATAAAATTAAGAAAAGGGGGCAAAAAATGGCACGGATTGATGTTCATGACCTGGAATTTTTAGAGAATGAATCCGAAAAAATCGTTCTTGCCGAAATTGAACGGCAATTGGATACTCTTCCAGACTACATTTGCACCTGCAGAGAATGTATACTTGACGTATTGGCTTTAGCATTAAATTCCATAAAACCGCTATATAGAGTTACCCTTATGGGAAAAATTTACACAGGCATAGCAATGGATGAACAAAACTATGCCCACAGTGTTCACAATGTGGTATTCAAAGCCATTGAAAAAGTGCATAAAACCCCCTATCATTTGCCGCAAAAAGAAAAAGGACCAGTTGGTCATTTTAAGCAAAAGAAAATGACCAAGGGCTGAACATTTTTTCAAATGATGGTTAATTTGTTTCGTAATACTTCAATATATGATTTTTATATTTTTCCAAATTGAACCGTTCACTGAAAGTAAAATTGAGCATTTGAGCCCTATATGCCTGAATTGCAAGGAATGCCAGGATACCGTCTGACGAATATGCAGAATCATCTGTTTCAGAACTATTTAGGAATTCTGCAATATATTTTTGAAGGCTATGTTCGATGTTTATCAAGGTTTTTGTGATTTCAACAAACAAAAAAAGATTAATATCATGATTAATATTATACTTGTTAAAAATATCTGTAAGAAGCCGGGGACTATTGCTGTTCAAAATGGCTTCAAATTTTTCAATAAACATATTCGAATCATCTTTACTAATGTATGCCTGTACATCCATAAAATAATTAACCAATTCTGCCTGTAATAAATGTATATTAAAAATATAATTGTATAACAACAAGAACTCAAAATTTTCAGATTGATAAATATTATTGGATTCATTATATTTTTCAATTCCGGAATATATTTCATTGGCAATATTTGCCTGATTTTCAAGATACAAATTCACAATACTTTCATTATAATCTTCAATTTTGTTCGTTTTAATAACAGCTCTGGAAATATTTTTATCAATAAAATATTCCCCTTTTTTTCTTAAATTTCTTATTAGTATTATTCCATTCTCATCTGATTTTGCCTGAATTACTTCACCATCCGGAGAAGTTATTGAAACCATGGTATTCCCAATTGGTACATTTAATACATCGTCAATTAAAACAATATTAATAAAGTTTAATACAGCCAATGGTTTGCTGATAATGTTCATATTATTATATTTTATTAAAAAAACATAATTAATAATTGTATAGCCATTTTCAATTATTTCGCGGGCGTAATGTGTATCACTCCTGGTTTCATCAAATTCAACAACCCAGAAAATATTTACTGTATTATTTATTACAGTTCCCTGTAATGCAGTTATTAAATCCATTAATTCATTGTTTGTCTGTTTCCATATTTCAATAAAGATATTTTCATTATCAGGTACATTTTCAGTTTCAAAGCGAATTATTATTTCATCAAGAATATGTGCTTCTTCAATTTCAGAATGGGAATCCATCCACTGTAAATTTCTGAAATAATGCGTTGTCTGCCCATAAATGCCATTCGAAAAAATAATAAAAATGCTAAAAAAGAAAAATACAATTTTATCCAAAAATACTCCTTAATGCCATCTTATCATTAATTGGGCTTGTTTGGGTAGACATCTATTTATTTATGGTACTGCCATATGACGCATCTGCTTAACGTTGCTTAATCCCCAGTCCCAGACAGTAGGTTTCAAAGGATTCGCTGCGGCAGGCGGCGGGCTTGTACGTTTTTGCCGTTTTGAAAAGAGAGCGCATACGCTTGAGCAGTTCCTGTTCCTCACCGCCCTGAAACAGCTTGAACACGAGGCTGCCGCCTGAGCCGGACAGGGCGCTTTCGGCGTAGGCGAGTACCGCTTCGGCAAGTTCCAGCGAGCGGGCGGTGTCTATTAGTCGGTTGCCCGTGGTAGAAGGCGCAGCGTCGCTGACGATTAAGTTGTAGGGGCCTTGCGAAAGTATTGAATCGCGGACGGCGGGATCGGTGATGTCGCCCTGCAGAAAGGTAAAGCGGTCTGAGGCAAACAGGCCCCCGTCCCGGCGCGTCATGGGGGACATGTCCGCCGAAACCAAAAAAACGCCGGGCATTTTTCGCAGGATGTACAGGCTCCAGCTTCCCGGCGCGGCGCCCAAGTCCAGTACGCGCAAAGGCGCGGGTTTAAGGAGGCCGAATTTTTCGTCCATTTCCTGCAGCTTGTACACCGAGCGCGCCGGATAGCCTTCGCTGCGGGCCTTGAGCTGCCAATAGTCCGGTTTCTTGTAATCCGCCATTGCTTGACTATATACTAAAACAATGGATCAACAGTATACCCGCAGGCTGGAAAGCATCGAAGCGGCGCTGGATCGCTGGCTGCCCGCTTCTCCCGGCAGCGAATGGGCGGCGCAGGTATTCCCTGGCTTGCCGTGGGGAGGTTCTTCAGCCATCCTGAATACAAATATAGTTACCTTCTTTATTAAAAAAATTCTGATAAATATTTAACTTATTGGGAAGACTGTCTGGTGGATTCTCTCGGAATTGAAATGAATGTTCTTTTTTACTGATAATCATCTCCCAATTATTAATTACATTGGTTCCGAGAATGATGTCGTCTTCATGACTGCCTTTATAATTCCCGGCAAAGGCGACTACTCGTTCTATGACAGCGTCGGCAATCATTATTTTTTCTATGGAAAATGCTTCAGCTTCTACAATGCCGCCTCCGAGGCTGTATTGCATTTTAAATCCCAAAGAACGCCCGGTTTGTTCTGCGATGTATCTAGGGATCATTGTGTTGAAACAGCCCGTATCCAAAAAAATAATGATATTGCCAAACTCTTTTTTGTGTATGTTATAAATACTCGCATCAAATTTGTAGCGGTGCTCAAACAATGTCGATAATGCCACTGTCGAATATGTCATTTTTGGGTACCCATCCCTTTATTAAAAATACTTTACCATTGTATTTATCAAAACAAATTTCCATCAGTGCATCCCGATCTTCGGGGGTTCCGTCACCGTAGGCAACCACATACCCAATGTCATCCTCTGGTGGAAAATCTCTCTTATCAAATAAAAGCCAACGTCCGTCAAATTCGGCTTCTGCTTCGCGAAAATTAAGAACACGCTTTTCCGTAGCCATTGTTACCATTTTACAGACTCCTTGCAGAGATAAATATATCATAAAACGGTCATAAAACAACATTTCTCGAAAAATGGCCGAATTTTTCGTCCATTTCCTGCAGCTTGTACACCGAGCGCGCCGGATAGCCTTCGCTGCGGGCCTTGAGCTGCCAATAGTCCGGTTTCTTGTAATCCGCCATTGCTTGACTATATACTAAAACAATGGATCAACAGTATACCCGCAGGCTGGAAAGCATCGAAGCGGCGCTGGATCGCTGGCTGCCTGAAAATCCCGGCAGCGAATGGGCGGTGCAGGTGTTCCCCGGCTTATCCACTATCCACTACCCGCTATCCACTACCCAATATCTTCCCCTTACTTCTCCGGGCAGGGACCTGCTTTCGCGGGGGGGCAAGCGCTGGCGGCCGCTGTTGATGACGCTGGTATGCGAGGCCCTCGGCGGAGGAGAGGCTGCCCTGCCCCTCGCCCCACTGGTGGAATTCTGCCACAATGCCAGCCTTATCCACGACGACATCGAAGACAATTCCGACGAGCGGCGGGGCCGTCCGGCGGTGCATATTATCCATGGCGTCGATGCGGCGATAAACAGCGGCTGCTTCCTCTACTTTCTGCCCCTTGCCTGCATCGACTCCTGGGCGGCGGAACTGGAGGCCGGGGGAACGCTTTCGCCTGCCGCTGCCGGTTCGTGCAGGGCGCGGGTGTATGCGCTGTGGGGCGAGTATATGCGGAAGCTGCACCTGGGGCAGGCCATCGACATAGACTGGCACCGGAATTTCGAGCCGGTTCCGCCGGTCGAGGAATACCTCGCCATGTGCGCCCTGAAAACCGGCTGCCTTGCCCGATTTGCCGCGGAACTCGGCGCCGCCGCCGCAAATGTGCAGGATGCGGGGCACTTTGGCGAAGCGGCGGAAAAACTTGGCGTAGGTTTTCAGATTCTCGACGATGTGAAAAACATAACGACCGGCCTGCCCGGCAAGAAAAAGGGCGACGATGTTGTGGAAGGGAAGAAAAGCCTGCCCGTGCTGCTGTATCTGCACCGGTACCCGGAAAAAAAGGAAACGGTTAAGCGGTGCTTTGACGCGGCGCGCCAGGGCGGCGTTGAAGCGCCGGAAACTGCGGAGCTGATGCAAATGCTCCATGAAAGCGGGGTTTCCGGCGAGGCGGAAGAACGGGGAAAAACCCTCATTGCCGAAGCACGCGCGGTTTTTACCGATGGCGGGGATCTGCTTTCCGGCCTGATTGATCACATAACGTAAGGCGCAGAGGTTTACATGCAAAAGATGCTGCAAGCGGAAATATGGACCATCGCGCAAACCAGAGAGGGCTGCGCGGTACTGCTCCGTCCTCGTGGAAAAAATGTCGCCGTGCCGATATTTGTCGGCCAGCTTGAGGTTCAGTCGATCCTTATCGGCAAGGAGGGCATCAGCCTGCCCCGTCCCCTGACCCACGATCTGTTTATCCAACTGATTGACAGCCTGAACCTGGCCCTTGAGCGGGCGGAAATCCACGAACTGAAGAACAACACCTTTCACGCACGGCTTGTCATTACCGGCGGCGAGTACGGCAGGGAGAACCCTCTGATCCTCGACAGCCGCCCGTCCGACGCGTTCGGCCTTGCGGCGCGGCGCAAATGTCCCATTTTTATATCCGCCGATATTGTCAAAGAAACGGGCATACCTCTGGACTTTTTTATCAACGCGCTGGACGAAACGTCTCCCGTCACCAAAAGCGATCTTTCCCCTCTGGAAGAAGAACACCAGCGGCTGGTGGACCAGCTAAACAAAGCGGTGGATGCGGAAGATTACGAGCGCGCCGCCGAGATACGGGATATTCTCAAAGAGATGATGGGCGACGACGGGATTTGATAGTGTATTGGTACTTTTTCCGGTCTTCTGTATAATAATATACATCCATATACATCTGTCATTTTACTGATAGACATAGGCACAATAGGAGATTAAGATTTGCTGCATCTGGGTATTGACGTTGGCTCCGTCACCGTAAAAGCCGTGCTCATTCGGCCCGAAACCAAAGAGGTTCTCTATTCCGGCTATGAGCGGCACCATGCCTGCCAATGCGAGAAAGTGTACGCTTTTCTCAAAGAAATATTTGAACGTTTTCCCCATGAAAATTTCCGCCTGGCCCTCTGCGGGTCGGGGGGCAGAACCATCGCGGAGATGATCCACGCGCCGTACATACAGGAAGTGGTCGCCAACTCGATCGCGGTGCGGACCTTTTACCCCCAGGCCTCCGTTGCGGTGGAACTGGGCGGGCAGGACGCGAAGATAATTTTTTTCTATCGCGACGAAGGTACCGGCCGGCTGATGGTCGGCGATATGCGGATGAACGGAAGCTGCGCGGGGGGAACCGGCGCGTTCATCGACGAAGTGGCTTCTCTTTTGCGTACGCCGGTCGAAGAATTCAACGCCCTTGCCGCCAAAGGCACGCAGGTCTACGACATATCGGGGCGCTGCGGGGTGTTTGCCAAAACCGACATCCAGCCCCTGCTGAACCAGGGCGGGCTGCTGGAAGACATTGCGCTGTCTACCTTTCATGCCATCGCCAAGCAGACCATCGGCGGTCTGGCGCAGGGGCTTGAGATAAAGCCGCCGGTTGTTTTCGAGGGCGGGCCGCTAACCTTTAACCCCGCGCTTATTGATGTATTTGCCGAGCGGCTAGGCTTGAGCGAAGCCGACATCATAAGGCCGCCGAACAGCCAAACCCTTATCGCCTACGGCGCCGCCCTTTCGATAAACGAACTGTTTAAGGACTTTGACTGGAACTTCAGCACGGAGGCGGCGCTCACTTCTCTTTCCATGTACCGGGAAATTGTTACGCTTAACACCGAAGCGGATCAGCTATTTTTTGCGACAGATGGAGAACGGAAAAGTTTTAGCGAGCGCCACAGGATCATTTCCATTGACCACGACATATCGGCGCTGAAAATGGGGAAGGACAAAACGCTGCGCGTTTATCTGGGCATTGACGCGGGATCGACCACCAGCAAATTTGTTTTAATCGACGAAGACGAAAATGTTATTGACAGTTTTTACAGCCCCAACAAAGGCGAGCCGCTCAAGGTGATCAAACAGGGTCTTTTGGACATGCACACAAAATACCTTGCCGCGGGCATCAGCCTGGAAGTTATAGCCCTGGGGACAACCGGCTATGGGGAGCTGCTGTTCGACAAGGCGCTGGGCGCTGATTTTCACACAGTAGAAACTGTGGCGCACGCCGCAGCCGCGCAGAAATATGTTCCCGGCGTTACCTTCATCCTCGACCTCGGCGGCCAGGACATGAAGGCAATAAGCATATCAAACGACATTGTCACCAACATAACGGTTAACGAAGCCTGCTCTTCCGGCTGCGGCTCCTTTCTGGAAACCTTTGCCGAAACCCTGCACATCCCCGTCGATAAAATCGCCGAAGCGGCGTTCAGCGCGAGGAATCCGGCGCGGCTGGGCAGCCGGTGCACGGTGTTTATGAACAGCACGATCATCACCGAGCAGAAAAACGGCAAGCAGGCCGACGACATCATGGCAGGGCTGTGCCGCTCGATAATCGAAAATGTGTTTACTAAAGTGGTGCGTATTTCCAATGCCTCCCAGCTTGGAAACAAGATCGTCGTTCAGGGGGGGA
>Ga0082212_10002805_pt1 | contig 25037 bp, 22 predicted proteins | sample TergutNt197P3_FD_71548 | JGI IMG/M metagenome (GOLD analysis project Ga0082212, IMG submission 71548) | Neocapritermes taracua P3 segment gut microbial communities from Petit-Saut dam, French Guiana - Nt197 P3 | ecosystem: Host-associated > Arthropoda: Insects > Digestive system > Gut ... | reverse complement strand
TCGGCGGGCTTGGCGTCACCTTCAAAGGCAATGCGGGCGAACTATATTTTGAGGAAGATGATTTTGACGGGTTCATAAAGAATCTTGACGGCCTCGAGCTTGTACACCCTCCTGTCGAGCATGCGTGGGGGCAGCGCGTCGTCCGCTTCTACGACCCGGATGGGCACATTATCGAGGTGGGCGAAAACATCACTGCGGTCGCGCGCCGCTTCGCCGGGACAGGTATGACGCCTGCGGAAGTGGCCGCCCGCATGAATGTAAGCGAGGAATATGTGCGGGACTGGCTAACTGGATAGCACTACCCAGGAGCGACAATCAGGAATACAGCATCACGAGGAGAGAGTTTTAATGGATAATAAGAAATATTATACAAAAACCGGCCTGTTCGCGCTGCTGCTGGCCCCTTTGGCGCTAAGCGCCGGGCTAATTGTCGGGATGGATGTCGGCTCGAGTTCAGAGGTGCTGCCCTATGTGCCGCCTGTTTTGTTGCTGGCCCTTATCTGGTGGGCCTACTCGAGGAAAGCAAATATGCCTGAGAAGGCGTCGGGGGCGCTGCTGCCGGTCTTCCTGGCGTTCTGCTACTATATGTGTGTGTGGGTCGCCGTATTTGGCCTTTCCGGCTACAAGTACGACAGCGGCCTTTTTGGCTTGTTCAATATACTTACGCTCCCGTATTTCATAGTCAATTTCTTTTTTGGGTTCGTTGGGGATTACAGTTATTTTCCGATGCTCAATGCAATCATGACGGCCGTCGCCGCGTTGACGATAACCATCACCCGTGCAGCCATAAAGAAGCGGCTCCGTTTTGACTGGAAAACAGTCTTGCTCCTGGCGGTATTTGCCTGCTTGTGCGGCATAGCAGGCTTTCAGCATTACGACCGGAGCACGAAATTCCTGGACCATGACCCCTTTGCCGAGCGTGTAGGAGATGAAATCGATTATAGATCATACCTCCCGTTTAAAGGGGAGGATGGAATCAACAGCAATCTGGAACGGCTGGACGAGCCGCCTGATATCACCTTCACCGAGGATTACCCGAGGCTTGACGGGGCAACGGCGGCTTACCCTGTATATGCCGCGATGGTCCAGGAGCTGTATCAAGGCCTGGACGAGAAAACCGTTCGCGATTATATTGCGTGCTCAAAGACAGATGAGGCTTACCAGCGGCTTATCGATGGCGAAATCGATATTTTCTTCGGGGCGCAGCCATCCAGGGAGCAGATGGAGGCGGCGAAGGCCAACGGCGTGGAGCTCGTGCTGACGCCGATAGCAAGGGAAGCGTTCGTTTTCTTTGTCAATAAGGAAAACCCCGTCGCCGGCCTGTCCGTCGGGCAGATACAGGATATCTACCAGAAGAAGATCGTCAACTGGAGCGAAGTCGGCGGTAAGGATGAAGCAATAATGCCCTTCCAGCGCCCGGAGGGTTCTGGGAGCCAGACAATAATGCTCGCAAAGGTCATGGGGGACAAGCCGCTGCCGGCCCCGCTGTTGGAAGAGTACTCATATGGCATGGGCGGCGTCGTAAGCCTGGTCGCCACATACAGGAACTATTCATCGGCGATAGGGTATTCGTTCCGGTATTATGCGATCGGGATGCACCCGAATGACAATATCAAGCTATTGTCCATCAACGGGATCAAGCCGACCCCCATAAGTATCAGAAACGGCGCATACCCGTTTTCGATAGACGTCTACGCCGTGACGACAGCCGGCTCTGCGGAAGGGAATGCCGGGAAGCTCATCGAATGGGCATTGTCGGAACAAGGGCAGGATTTCATCAAAAAATGCGGCTACGTGAAGCTGCCGCCCGCACCGCCGGAGGAGGAACCTGTTGAAGAAGCCCCCGACCTGGCTGAATGGGAACGGGTCATGGCCGATTGGCCGATGGACTTCGGGTTTTCCGACTCGACAGGGACCCGCTTCCTCATGGAGCACAATGTGCCGTATGGCGAACTGATGGAGGGCGGGTTCGACCCGGAAATGTATTCCCTGATCCTCGGCGGGCATTGCGAGGTCGCAACCGTCGCCTTTGACGCCTGGCGGGCAGGGACAGTGGACAATTCCGTCCCACATTTCGACAGGCAGCCGGGCTTTGTCTACAATGCGGTCGATAAGGTGCTGAGCACGAACAGGACATATATGCTGTGCCCGCCGGGTCCGCTTTCCGACGCATTGATCCCTCTATCCCAGCCGTCCGTGGACCCATACAGTATCAATCCGGTGGACACGGAAATCGTGGAAAGGATCGAGGCGATTAAAGACAGGGGAGTGGACCTTAGCACCGTCCTGGCCAAAACCGAGGATGGCGGGCAGATTTGCCTTATCGTATATGAGCCTGCCGGCGAGGAAGCGCTGCTCAGCATTGTCTATGTCGATGAGGACAAAATACTGTTTTGGGATGACAAGGGCTACTACAATGAAGAAGATGATGAGTGCATGTGGCGGGTCGACACATACGGCCCCGGGTATTTCGATGTGATGTTCCTTGCGCAGTTCGACGAAGGCCTGATGCTGATGCTCAACTGGGGCGCTTTCGAAGGTGAAGCTGTCACCCTTCTTTTCGAAAAAGACGGTGAATTCGTACGGCTTGACAGAGGTTTGTATTACCGCTACATGCCCTGGATGCATGACCAGTAAGACCAGAGTGCACAGCGGGGACGGTTCTTTTTGTGTTCTTGAGTGCACAGTGGGGACGGTTCCTTTTGTGTTCCTAAGTGCACAGCGGTGATGATTCCTGCGTCATGCAAATCATAAAGGGGCGGTTCGTCAACGACCCCCTGCGGCGGCAAACAACGCAAACTGTTCAGGATTATTATTCACATTTTCAATAATGTCCATAATAGTCTTTGCGCATCCACGCAGATGTACATGGGGATGCCGTCCAAAAATGCTAAATTTAAATGGAATGGAAAGGAATCCAGACTATGCCGTTTTCAACAAAAGCCACACTCATAGCATTTCAGGCCGACGTGGAGCATTACCCCTGCCATGCCAAGCTGAGTATCGGGGACACTGTCACCTTTGACGGCGCGGAGCTAAAAGGGGAAATGTGCCCGCATGTGATGCCGCAGATTGCCAATGCTTTATACACGCTGTTTTTAGCGGGGCCGCGGTACGTCAACCCCGGTTATTACAACCTCTTTTGGTACGCATGCGGCAGCTCTGCCGATCCGTCAAAAGAATGCTTTGACGGTAATGGTTGGAACCCGGTCAACAAGGAATTTGTGACGTCGCCGTACCATGTTTCCTGCCTTCAGGACCCGAGGGCTTTCCGTTGGCCGCCAAACGAAACACGGGATGTTATGAAAGATGTCTGCATTGTCTGCCCGGATACCAGGACAGCTGCGGTATTCAAAGCCGAGCCCTATGATCTGGCTACCGCGGGAAGCGAGCTGCCCTACACCCGCCGGGAAATTACTATTCTTGACAGGGTAAACAAGGCCGGCGGCCCGTTCCCGATCAATCAGATCCTGAGCCTTTTTTCGGAAAAAGAACGCCTCGAAATCTACCCGCCCCTCTCCCCAGTCATAATAGGGGCCATGCTTGAGGAGCTGGAGGCCCTGCACTTTATAAAGCTAGCCAGAGGCCAGGTAAGCGCAACAGAAACCGGGGCGGCGAGGGTCGCGCTTTACAAGACGGAAATCCCGGCCGGGCATGCAAAAGCCCTTGGGCTGTATGATTAAAATGATTTGATTATTGCCGGTTCTTTATATATCATTACCTTAAAGCTCTGTCAATTTGACTTGCAAGGAGGTCATGGTATGGTTCGGGGTGATTCCTCAAGACAAACGAACAAAGACATAATCGTCTCTAAATTTTGGGAGCTATATAAAACGAAGCCCCTTTGTCAGATCAGCGTGACCGACCTGTCCAAGGCCTGCGGCATCTCACGCGGAACGTTCTATCAGTATTTCGAGAACGTTTATGCTTTGTATTTCGAACTCGAAGCGGAAGCGATCCGCATTTCAGAAAGCGGCCTTTCAGATGTCATCCTGTGTGCCATCGGAAAGAATTTCGAAAAATTCATTGAGGTTTCCAGCCGTCATCTGAGCATCCATATCGAACACCTGGATATGTTCCAAAGTCTCCTCAATGGCTCGGAGGAAGGCTCTTTTCGTAAAATGTGGTTTGAGTCGATCCACAACAACTTTGTGAAAGTGCTGGATTTTTCAGGCGACTATTCAAAGGATGACAACAACCTGACCCTCTTCTTCGCCGGCGGGCTTTTGTCCGTACTCAGCAATTGGGTACTCAACGACTGCATAGAGCCGGTGGAAAACATAGCCCGCGTCGCGATGCAAATTCAATCCAAGGGCGCGCTGAAGAAGTGAAGCGCCCCAGGCAACAGGAGGTTACTATGTCCCGAACCGATCCCATAGGGCAGACAACAGTGGATATAATCATTTCAAAGTTCTGGGAAATGTATGAAAAAAAACCGCTCTCCCAAATCAACGTGACCGACCTGTCCAAGGCCTGCGGCATCTCCCGGGGGACCTTTTATCAATACTATGAAAATGTCTACGCCTTGTATTATGAGCTGGAGGCCGAAGTGATAAACACATCAGAGCGCGGGCTTTCAGATGTGATCATGTACGGCGCCGGCCAGAACTTTGAAAAATATATTGAAGTTTCCAGCAACCATTTAAGGACCCATGTCCAGACTCTTGACAAACTCAAGCCCCTCCTTAACGGTTCAGAAAGCGCTTCTTTCAGGAAGATGTGGCTTGAGTCGATCCAAAAGAACTTTGTAAAAATGATAGAATTCTCAGATGACCTGCCGACTGACGACCGGGACAACCTGACCCTCTTCTTCTCCGGCGGGCTCTTATCCGTACTCAGCAACTGGGTACTCAACGACTGCAGGGAGCCAGCCGGAAATATCGCCCGGGTAGCGACCCGGATACTGTCGAAGGGCATTCTTGGAAAGTAACAGCTTTGTCTCAGCGGCAAGACACTTGATCCGCAGCGTACTTCGGGGGCACAACAGGTATCTGCAGATATGAATCGTACTGCCCCCCGGCATAGATTACCTTACTATCATTCCTCGCCTACCGCCTTGATTTTGTAGGCTGCAGCTTCCGACGCCCGGACCGCCTTGCGCGAAGCCATGATCTGCTCGACGATATCCTGCGTCGTGCTGAACAGATCCATGTTGTAGCTCTCGTAGTGCACATAGTCCTCAAGCGGCCTCCTATAGCCTGGAGGCGCCTCATACGGGGGCTTTGCGACGACGACGAGGCTATGGAGCTCCAGGTCGTCAGGGATGCCGAGCAGCCGCTTGAACTTCTGCTCGACATTCCGCTCAAGGCTGACCCACTCGCTTCCGTAGCCAAGCGCGCAGGCCGCAAAGTTCATGTTCTGGGCGACGCAGGCCGTATCCCTTACGAAAGTCGAGCCGATGCCATCGCCGCCTTCGGCACCGATAAAACACGGATGCAGGACGGAAATCTGCATCTTGCGCCTGTCCCCGATGATCCCGATGATAACGGGCGCGTGCTTCCAGTTTGGCAGGTCGTCAGGGTTGTCAGGGCGGGAAAACAGTGGATGGCGGAACTCAGGCAGGCGCGACAATTCGATCGGTTTGAAATCGCGGATCGCCGCCTGCCACATCCGCGCCATCTCCAGTTTTGTGGCGTTATCCTTGATGACGATGAACTCCCAAGGCTGCGCGTTGCCGCCGTTCATCGCCCAGCGCCCGCACTCAAGGATCTTCTGCACATCCTCGTCCGGAATCGGGTCCGGGCTGAAATTTCGGTAGCTGCGCCTTTTATGTACCAGTTCGTCGAATGCTTCAAAAGCTGCTGTGCTCATTGTGTCGCTCCTTTCTTATGCTCACGTACCTGCCCTTCGGAAAGGCAATTAAGCGCGTTGTTCTCTTCCCTATAACTGTTTATCCGCTCCAGCCCCCTAAGCGCCTTTAAGTGCCTGTTCATCGGTCTTCCCGATGCACTTGGTATCTGTCTTGAAGATGACTACAAGCGCCACTATCGTAAGGATCAAAGACAGGACATCCACGCCCCTGAACCCAAGCCCGGCGTCGACGAACGCTGAACTTATCGCGTAGTTTGACGAAACAAACACCGCCTGCAGGAACACGACTACCGTGTTCGGCCCAACGAAATCCCAACGCCCGAAAATCGAGATCGTCATGGAGATGATCAGGTTGTATATGCCGCCCAAGCCGAAGAAGATGCCGATTGTGGAAATGAAAACCAAAGCGTCTGCGCCAGGCGCCTGGAACAGGCTGAGCGCCCAGATGACCGCATAGAATGTGGCGTGGATCATGCTCGCCCTCTTTGTCCCGAGCTTGTGGTCAAGCATGCCGAAGAACCAACTGCCCACGATAGCCATCACGCCGGAAATCTGAAGCACTTGGATAGCGAACCCCATGTCATAGCCAAGCGTCATGCAGCGTGGCACGACGCGGCTCACATACATGACGCCGCACATGATGAGTATCAACAAACCGAACGCGATCTGCCACACCTGTTTTGTGGCAAATGCCTTCCTGACCGTAAATGGGGACTTATATGATTCCAGTTTTTTCGCAGCCTTGTTGTAGTCTTCATAGCCTTGCGACGACCCGTCGGGATAGAGCCCGTTTTCCTCCGGGAAGTTCCTGACAGTGAGCGCAATCGCGATGGCTGCCGCGACATAGACAAGCCCCATGCCGATAAAGGGGACGGCCGGCCCGAAGCGCCCGATCAGGGCCGGCGCGGCAGGCGACCACGAAACGTCTGACAGGATAATGCCGATTGTCGCCAACCCGAGAACTATGCCCTTGGTACGTGGGAACCACCGGCTGACCAATACTGGTGTCGAGGTGCTCATGAAGGCGTATGCGCAGAGGTTCGCAGCAATCATGACTACCAAAAACATCGTAATACTGCTGGCCGAGCCCCACAGTGAATAGAAAACGCCGCAAAGGACCAGGAATATGACCATTACTCTTTTGGGGCCTACCTTCGCGACCAGGCGCCCGTAAAACAGCGTCGCAACGGCTGCTGCATACCCGCCTAATGTCAGGACCATCAGCACCAGCGATTCATCCCAGCCGCGCATCCCGCTCAGAATCGGGATGAACGTGTTCGTGGCGCCGGAATTTGTGATGACGAACAGGAAAAACATCAGCATGGACATCAGCATCACATACAGATGCCTTCCTTTATACCAGCCATATTTCACATTTTGTGTTTCCATTATTAATACTCCTTTCGATAATTACGCTTTATTAATCACCTCAGCGAGGCGCCATTCGCCAGCAACCCACACAGCATGTACCCGGTAGAGATGATCCATCTTGCCTACAATTTGAGCGCCTTGACAACATCAGGCGTTGTCTCCGATTTGAACCTTGCAACACGATCCGCGCCCTTCTGCGTGATTGTGACCATGCCTTCATCTACCCTCGCGAAACCGAGAAGCTCCAGTTCCTCCACCATCGGGCCCACCAGCTCCTGCACGAGCGTCGGATAGACCTCATTGAGTTCGAATTCCGAAAAGAGGTCCGTGATTTTTTCAATGGGCCACGCCCCGCCTGTTTTGTATACACGATCCATGATAGTGATTTCGCGGCGGAAATACGGCGTCGCATGCCCGCCGGTGGCAAGGTCGAACGCCTCGATTTTGAACACCGCGCCCGTCCGCCCGTCCGGGCACATTACACAATAGTCCTTCATGACCGGACGGCCCTTGCTGGGCGGCCAGTGGAACGCCGTTGGCGGCTGCAGGCAGCGTATATGGTACTCAGGCTCGTTATACTCCTTGTTGATGGGCGTCCAACCATTGCCGTCGTAAGCCTTTTTTTCAGGATCAAAAACGCTGTTCGCGGTGTACCAGAACATATTGTAATACCCGGGGTTTTGGAAGCGCGGGCCAGCCATATACAATGTATAAAGAGCATTGGAAAGCGGCGCAAGCATATCCGGGCACATCTTCCCGTGCAGTTCGCCGCCGTCAAATACCAGCTCCGACCCTATGTCGAGCATGGCGTGGCATGGATAACGTTCGGCGTCGCCCTGGAAAGCAACCAATGTGGCTTTTGTGGAAAATGGCATATCAATCCCTCCTCAATGTTTTTCTTCTTTGATTTTTTCGCAGTAAAGCTTGAAAACCACATGCCCGAGCCCGCCATATTCAAGCCCCATGTCGAGGCACGCGACATACTGGCTCATGCTTTCGTTTGGGTCCAGCCCCTCAAACATCCGCTCCCACAGCCCATGCATATGGTCTCCCAGCGGCCCCAGGGCTTTGATGCAGGGCGCCGCATCGGACTCTTCAGGAAGGAAAAGGTTTGGCACTGTCTGGAAGACAAACCTCTGCCCCGCCTTGATGCCGGCCCCGCAGTTCCTCGACTCCGTGCATTCAGCCACTATCCTGTAGCTGCTCATGACATCGTGGCCGAGCATCAGTTTCACATTGCTCGGCGTGCTGAGGAACCTGTCCCAATCATCGTCCGTCATGCCATACTTCTTCTGGAAAATGCCTTTACTGAATTCAAGGGTTTTGATCTGCTCCTCACTCAATCCTTTTTCGTAAAACGCCATCATCTACCTCCTCACTTAACTCTTATCATTACAGCAATTGGTTATCGGGCAATAACTCCTCAATTTTGCCTATAATGTAGCCTTTGCGCCCCTGCATGACCATATCAGGTTGCGCCCAATTGCACGGATTTTTGCGACATTTTCCTGTCTTTGTGCAGCCTGTATTGAACAGTTTTGCCCAGCAGTACAAATCCCCGAATGTGTCAGGAAAAACTACCCATATCTTCAACTCTGTCTGCGGTAGCCCGCACATATCCGCTTATATGCCCAGGAAACATTGTTTGGGAAATGTTAAATTGGACTTGTATTTTCGGATCCAAATAACAAAAATATTAAGGAGGTATTTTTATGGGAGGCAACTATGAAGACACTTTGAACGGGGCGCCGGTATACCCGGACGTCTCTTTGTACTGCAACATTTTCAGCGGCATGCCAATATGGGAAGGCGACGGCTGGAAAGAGAGCTGCTATGTCCATTCCGGGCTGACCGGGATGGGCGAAATCTCTTTCAAAGGGCCAGACGCGCAAAAGCTGCTTTCCACTGTGGCCATCAACGATTGCGAAAAATGGCCCGTCGGCACATCCAAGCACCTGGTCATGTGCAACGAATACGGGCTGATTGTCAACCATGTTTTATCCGTGCGGGACGGAGAGGATTCTTTCCGCACATTCACGGGCATGCCTTGGGCGATTTTCCAAAACATGACGAACCTTCATTATAATGTCGAAATAACGCCCGGGAACCCGTTCATACTCCAGATCGCAGGCCCGCTTTCTTTGCAGGTGCTTGAGAAAGTAACCGGAGAAAACCTGCGCGATGTAGGGTTCCTCGCTTACCGGCCGGTCAATGTCCCCGGGATTGACGCCCCGATTGAAGTGGCGCGCATCGGTATGGCCGGGACCCTGGCCTATGAACTGCGCGGGCCGATCGAAGCCGGCCCCGCCGTATACGACCTTGTATACCAGGCAGGCGCCCCCCTTGGCATGAAGCGGCTGGGGTGGCGGACCTATGTGGTGAACCATACCGAAGGCGGGTTCCCGCAACTCGGCTGCACCTTCATGCCGGCAATGACAGACCCAGCATACCGTGACTTTGTAGGGGCGGCGGGCATGATACCGCTCTCCGGCAGCATCGACCCGACCGACTTCCGGGCGCGTATGCGTACGCCAGGGGAAGTGGGCTGGAGCTGGATGGCCAAATTTAACTATGACTTCATTGGGCGCGGTGCAGTCGAAGCAGAAGCAGCAAACCCGAAGCGCACCATCGTTACACTGCGCTGGAACCCCGATGATGTCCTCGATACCTTCGCATCACTGCTTAAACCCGGCGAAGAGTACAAAACCATCGAGTTCCCCTGCGGACAGCAAATGCCTGCCGGCGGCCACGCCGACCATGTCACCAAAGACGGCAAAGACATCGGCGTCTCATCCTCAACGCTATACAGCTATTACTACCGCGAGGTCATCTCCCATGGCACAGTCGACATAGACCAGGCGGAAATCGGCAACGAAGTGGTCGTGCACTGGGGCGATTTCGGAAAAAAGATAAAGGAAGTCCGCGCAACAGTCGCACGCTACCCATACCTGGACCTCCCTCGCAACGACAAATATGACCTGAGCACAATCCCTTCCGGGCTATAAGACAAAAGAGGACGGTTCCTGCGTCTTGTAAATCATTAGGGGGCGGTTCGAGCCGCCCCCTAGTAATTTGTGTTTCTCCTGGGGCTGATCGCCCTAAAACTTCAAGCTCTCCAGCTTCTCAAGGACAGTGGCAGTATCGGTGCAATGGGCCGCCTGCGCAGCCTGGACCTTTACCGTGACCTCGGCGACCAGGTCGTCCAGCCCTTCATAGCCTTCGGGCAGATTGCCGGGAACGATAACGGGCGAGGCGTCTACCGGCAGGATATTGTTGAACCAGTAGTCTGCAGCCACAAGCGTCGCGGTCGTGCAGGCAGAATGCTGGGCATACCCGGCCCACACTATGGTATCCACATGGTTTGCCCTAAGGACAAGGTCGAGGCCGGAGCAGGTGAACGGGTGGACAAGCCAGTTGAACAGCACATAGTCGGTATCCTGAAGCCCCATCTCCGGCATGACTTCAAGACCTTTTCTGTACCACTCGTCGGTGAACCAGCGCGGATACCCCCTGCCGCCGAAGGTGGATCTCAGCTCGTTTGGCAAGTCCCCGTATACAGGCAATATGCCAAAGGGGTCGGGGATAGCGTTCACAAAGACGACGGGCAGTCCCTTTGCGCGGAAAGCCTCGGCAAGCTCGCGGCACTTCGGGACAAAGCCCGTTGCGTCTATATCCCGTTTGGCTTTATCGCTCCAGTTCTTTGTGAATGACCCGCCCCCGGCAAGGCCCACCTGCATATGGTTGAACACAACCGCGGGCTTGCCGGCGATTTCAAAATTCGCGTGATCTTTTCTCAGATGTTTTGTTGACCTGTCAAATGCAGCAGACTCAGACATTTTCATTCCTCCTTTATTCTTCCTCATAATGGGCGGCCGGGTTGAACGCGATGCACGCGTTATTCCTTATAGCAGAAATATCCTTCATGAAATCGGCAGGTGTTATTACCCCTTCCTTCATTCTGTTGATATAGTCGATAAAGACTATACCTGACACGCCGAGGAAAAGCAAGGACATGACATTTTCGCAGCCGTCCCTGCCGGCGAACCGTTTCATTATTTCCTCTCCTGCCCCATTGCCAACACTCATCCCTATAAGTCTTTTCTCCATATCCTTTACAAGTTCGCATTTCTTCTCCGGATACCGGTCAAACGTGAATTTGGCGCCGGTGACGATCAGCCTTTTCATATCAATCTCCGCCTCGACGCATATATCATGCGCATAGTCGTGCAACCGCGTAATGGAGACAAAAACATTGCCTTCCTTTATGTAGAAATCCGTGTGGATATCCCTTTCCTGTTCCAATTTCTGCATATCGCCCTCCTGTTGCCCTCCTCCGATTAGTATTTTCCATACTTCCGTACTGTCTCAAACATCGCCTCGACATTTTCCGGTTTGCAATCATCAAGCGTATCAGAAATGTCAAAAATATAGCCGCCGCCCGGCGCCAGGGTATCGATATTCTCCTTTACCTGCTCAATCACTTGCTCCTTTGTGCCGTAGGCGAGCGCATAGGACGGAATCCCGCCTGACAAGCACGCCACATCCCCCAGCAGCTTCTTGGCCCTTTTCATATCCGCTTCTTCAAAATGTATCCAGCACTTGCCCTTGGGGACATCCATCAGGCACTCGACCCTTGAATTGTAGGGCCCCTCTGTATATATCCAGGGCGTTAGGCCATTCTCGACCAGCCCGTTGACAAGGCGCAGGAGCGTATCCCAATAGAACCTGCGGTATTGCTCATCGCTCAGGAATGTGTCCATGCCCTTGTGTAAGGGGATAAAGACAAACCGCCCGTTTGAATCCCGGGCCTGGGCAAGGGCGCCGTACAGTGTTTCAGGAAATAGTTCTTCAACCGCACAAAGGACATTTTCTGGCTGTGTCATAATGTCAGCCATCGCCCCCAGGGTGCCGCGCAGGAAGTTGCTCAAATTGTCAAACGCAGTAGTCGTAACAGCTCCGATCTGCTGCACAAACCCCATTTCTTCGATTTCTTTTTCGAACCGCGCGAGCTCGCCGTAATAGGAAATGAAGCCCCGGGCCACATCGCCCACTATTTCAAACGCCTCTGCCATTGCCGGGTTGGCGAACTGCATCGTGCCGGGCATAAACGTGTAGCCATACATTGAACGGGTATTAATGTCTTTGAAAGGCTCAAATAATTTAAATGCTCGCGGGAAGTACCGCTGAAAGACCCATCCCGCCCTGTCGGAAAGAAATTCCTGGTATTCGTCTTCCCCAAGGTACTCCTTTTCGATGTACTGGAATATCGATCTTTCGCCGACCACCGCGCCTTCTTGCCCTGCCCATCTAAGCCAGTCAACACCCAGCTTGTCCAGCATCGGCATCTGACCCGCGAAAACCGTGCCGTAGCCAGTACCCATATCCGGTTTGAAGTGGTTCAAGTACTTCCGGATCGCGTCCTTGGCTTTTTCCGTATCATAGTTGACTTCTGCCATTGAATAGCCCGCCCACAAGTACGGGAATGTCATACACTGCGGTGCACAGGGGACCATATCCGGCTCTTTCAGCGCTATGGCGTCATTTATTCTTAGTAACCGTTCTTCATACAACACAGTACTCATGGCAGTATTCATAAATAATAATTTAATCCATCCAGCGTTGTATGACCATTGTCAAACCCGTGCAGACGTACATGTTTTTCATGCCATTTTTACGTACTTGTAAAACCAATGCCCAACAGTTCGTGCTATTTGTGCAAACCCGGCAATTTGTGCCATTTTATTATGATTTACCTGATACGACCCTCGGCGTGCCTCACTTCTTTTCACACAGTCTGCCGTCTCCTTGTGTTTAAAACATCATTCCCCTATGATCTTCACAAGCACTCGTTTGTCGCGCAGGCCGTCAAACTCACCATAGAAAATCTGCTCCCAAATACCGAAGTCGAGCTTGCCCCCCGTGACGGCCACGACCACCTCGCGCCCCATAATGGAACGTTTCATATGCGCGTCGGCGTTGTCCTCGTAGCCGTTGTGGTCGTACTGGCTGTGAGGTTTCTCCGGCGCCAGCTTTTCGAGCCACCGCTCAAAGTCCCGGTGCAGCCCGCTTTCATCGTCGTTGATGAACACGCTCGCCGTGATATTCATGGCGTTCACTAGGCACAGGCCCTCGCGGATCCCGCTCTCGGCCAGCGCGGCGTCGACCTGCGGCGTGATGTTGATGTACGCGCGGCGCGTCTTAGCGGTAAAATGCAATTCTTTCCGGTATGATTTCATGGCCTTTCTCCCTTATGCAACCAAAAGCGAACGCCATATTATATTATCGTATATTTTACGCGTCAACGGCTCAATCATGTACCCTCTGCTTCCCCTGCAATATCCGCTATTACGGACTTGATATATGACACGCTCTCTTTGACCCATTGCTCCTCTTTGGCGATTGTGTCCGCATCGTTGGCTTCCGGCGCGGTCCAAAGCTCAAGGACGGCCGTGGCCCCCCAGAACATTTTTACAAGGGCCGGGATGTCCAGCATCCCCTGCCCGGCCGGTCTTCCCTCGACGACCAGCCCCAGCTTGTGGTACGGCCGGTAGATGCAGTAGTCCTTGATATGCACGTTCGCCACATACGGCGCAAGCAGGCCGATGGTTTCCTTTATGCCCTCACCGATGCCTATGGAGTTTGTGGTGTCAAGGCATATCCTGATATTGCCGCTGCCGGTTTCGGACAGGACATCGGCATAGGTGTACGATGATATATGGTCGTGGTTTTCAAGCGCCAGGACCAGCCCGTTCACCTCAAGCAGAGGCAGCAGTTTTTCCAGTTCAGCCGCGATTGCCCCGCTCGTCATCCGCCCGTCCGGGTCGTCAATCACCGCCCGCACCAGTTTTGCCCCCAGGGCAGTGGCGATTTCACAGTATCGCGGGATTGCGGGAAAGCCGCGTGTGCCGACCTGTATCTCAATATTGTTTTCCGAAGCAAAGCGCTTTATCTCAGACAGCTGTGCGTCTGAAAAGCCGGTCAGATCCATATTGTCCGAGAATTGGGCCAGCCCGACCGAGTACGCAGCAGCCTTTTCCAAAAAGCCCATTGCGTCCATGGGCTTCCCCGGCCTGTGGCCCTCAAACCCTACGGCCCATGTGTAGCAATATGTACAAAGCCCAAATTCCATTTTCGCTTCTTCGTTCTGCAGCTCACGCCACAGTTTCTGCGCCTTCCCCCTCAATGCCCGAAGTCGAGCTTGATCGTCTTTATCTTTTCGGCAAGCTCACGGTTGTAGACCGCGCATCCGCCCCCGTTCTGTGAAATCAGGAATATAGTGCAGTTGTCGCATCCGGTGCACCACTTGATATCCGATTCGTTGCCTTCAAGCATCTTCTTCGGCAATGACGGGTCGGCCAGGCTCTGGCGGCCGAGCGAGACGATATCGACTACCCCGTCCTTGATATTTTTGTTCCCCCAGAATTTCAGCGTGTTGTTTTCCGGTTTTACAGCGGGGAATGTTTTCAGGCTGCCGTCGCGGTACAGGGAGTAGCATGTGCCGATGACTTTGGTCTCGGGTTTCAGAGCGTCGCGGAGCTGTTTTTGGAAGAAGAAATTCAGGTATCCGATATAGGGCTTTGCGCGGTCGGGCTTGCACAGGTCTTCCGTATGGCGCGGCGCCCCGGCTGCCTGGATGATGTAGGAAGCGCCCCGCTCCTCCAGGCCTTTCACGAGGTCAAGCGGCTCGGTCAGATCCATCAGCGCCGTGTCCGGGCCCGCGCAGCCCTGGCCGCCGGGGAAGCCTTCATACATCGATACTTTTGAGCCGACGATGAACCCCGGGTCGTTCACTTCCTTTACTATACGTTCGATCAGGTCGAAGCCAAACTGGCGCCTTTTCTCCCATGACCCGCCGTATTTCCAGTCGTCACTATTGAACGGGCGCAACACCTGGGAGCCCAGATAGCCGGTGCAGAGCTTGATGTCCACGCCGTCCGCGCCCGCCGCGTGCGCGATCTTTGCGCCCTCGACAAGCTGATCCATGATCGCCTCGATCTCGCCTTCCTCAATCAGCCGCGCGTATTCAAACCCGTAGAGGGGCTCCTTCGTCACGCGCAGCGGCGCCGAAAGGCCCGGATGTCCCACTTCGCCCGAATGGGTCAGCTGGAATATGAAGACATTGTCCTTGTTGATCGACTTGAGGTGGCTGACAAACTTTTCAAGCGGCTTGGCGTTTTGCGGGAGCAGGCTCAGCTGATGCAGGCTCGATACGCTGTCCCTCTGGCAGGTGATAGCCTCAAGCGCGATGAACCCCGAGCCCCCCTCAAAGTATTTTTCATACCGCGCGTATGTCGCCTCCGACGGGTTGCCTTCATCGTCCGCGTCATTGCATTCCATCGATCCGACCGCCATACGGTTCGGGACCGTTTTCCCGCCAATAGTTACCGGCGTCAACAGCAGGTTTTCTTCACCACCCATAATATCCTCCTTATATTCAGTTTACAAAACAATTATTCTGCCCGCTCAAAACACTTGCCCGCTCAAATCACTTGCCCGCTCAAAACACTTGCCCGCTCAACACTTGCCCGCTCAAAACACTTGCCCGCTCAACACTTGCCCGCGCAAAACAGCCGCCGTCCCAAATCATTCCTTTAGTCAAAAACAACCCCCAGCGCCCTCGGCTGCGACGAACGCTTCGTCACGATGAACAGCACGATAAGGGTCGCCAGGTACGGTATCATCTTGTACATATATGTGCTGATTTCCAAATTGAAAAGGAAAGGCACGATCGTATAGATATTTGCCAGCGTCTTCATGAACCCGAAGAAAATCGCGGCGAACAGTATCCTCAAAGGGTTCCACTGCCCGAATATGACGACGGCGACAGCCAGGTACCCATAGCCCGCGACCGTCGATGCGTACTCGGTCGCGTTGGGTATAATGAAGATCAACCCGCCCATGCCCCCTATGAAGCCCGAGAGCAAAACCCCGATATACCTTGTCCGCTTGACGTTGATGCCGGTCGACTCGGCCGCGTACGGGTTTTCGCCGCAGGCCTTAAGGTGCGCCCCGAAACGCGTCTTGTTGAATATGATGATGGCAAGGATCAAAATGATCGGGCCCAAAAGGTTTGTAATATACGTGTTGCGGAAAAACATGCCGCCCACTACGGGGATGTCGGAAAGGAAAGGGACTTCCCTGATCATATAGGTGTTCGAAAACGCGATCTGGAGCCGCCCTATCAGCGCCCGCGCGATGATAATGGTGGCCGCCGGGGTCAGCAGGTTGATCGCCATGCCGCTGATGATCTGGTTGCCGTTCAGGCTGATCGACGAGATCGCGTGCGGCAGGATGATGGCGACCCCCGCGACGCCGGCAAGGAGCAGGGCCATGATATAGTCCCCCTGCGTCCCCTCTTTCAAATCATGCAGGTAATAAGTGCCCACAAAAGCCCCGACAAGCATTATGCCTTCAAGGGAGAAGTTCAGGATCCCGCCCCTCTCCGAAAAAATGCCCGCGCATGCAACGACCAGCAAAGGGATCATGCATATCATCGTCTGCTGGACTATGAAATAGAATATGCTCATACAGTCTCCTTGAAAACCCTTTTCATCAAACGGACATATAAATTCTTAAACACAATGCTAAATGAGCAGAAGAATATAGTAATGGATGTAATAACGGTAACGATCTCCGCCTCTATGCCAAAGGACTGCATCCCCAGTCCGCCGACCTGCAGGTACGCGATCAAAAGCCCCGAGAAAATGATCGCGAGCGGATGGTTCGAGCCCAGCAGCGCGACCGGTATTCCCGTAAAGCCTTCCGGGCGGAGTGCGTCGGTCAGGGTGTATTTCTGGCCCATGGCGCCATTGTGGTACAGCACGCCGCCAAGGCCGGCAAACACCCCCGACAGGATCATCGCGAAAACGATCGCCCTCTCCGCGTTGATGCCGGCATATTGCGCCGCGGGCCTGTTGTAACCCGTGGCCTTGAGTTCGTAGCCCAGCGTCGTTTTCTTCAGGATGAAATAGGCGATGAAGCATATCACGACGCAAATGATGATCCCGGAATTTGCCGCTGAGCTTGTGAAGATCTGGTTCAGCCCAAGCTTCGGCAAAAGCGCCTCGGACGGGATCGAATTGGTATAGCTCCGGCCGCCGAAATACAATTCCCGGTCGCCGCGGATCAGCATATTGACCATGTATAGCGCCACATAGTTCATCATGATCCCGCATACTATCGCGTTCAGGTTCCGGTACGCCTGCAGCAAGCCCTGGATGAGCCCCCACATCCCGCCGGCGGCGCCGCCCAGTATGACGGCAAGGACCCATGAGGCGGCCCCTATCACAGGCGCGGTATGTATGGCGGTGAAAAGGCCGACATACAGGCCCATGAGGAACTGGCCCGGCGCGCCGATGTTGAAGACGCCGGTCCGCATCGCAAACCCGACAGACAGGCCGGTCATCATTATCGGGACGGCATAGTACAGGACGCGCCCCATGCCGGTCCTGAACCCGACAATGCCAAACCCGCCGGATATTATCGTCTTGAATGCCGGTATTGCAACGTCCCCCGCCGTAATGAGCAGGAGCAAAAGCCCTATCAGCAAACCCAACACGATCGTGATGACGGTCGCAATGAATGTCGTCATGAATGGCGATGTAAGAAATCGTTTTGTATTCATAGCCCTCTTTTTCTTTATGAAAAACCCTGTCAGTTATCAAGTTTGGCAGGCGTGTTCCTTTTGACGCCGGCCATGTACAGCCCGAGCTCCTGGAAATCCGTCTCGTCCGGGTGCAGCTCCCCGACGATCTCCCCTTCATACATCACAAGGATCCTGTCGGAAATATTCATTACCTCTTCCAGCTCAAGCGAGACGAGCAGCACGCCCATGCCTTCTTCGCGCATCCTCAAAAGCTGTTTGTGGATGAACTCTATCGCACCCACATCCATCCCGCGCGTCGGCTGGACCGCGATCAGCACCTTCGACCGCCGCTCAAGCTCCCTGGCCACGATCACCTTCTGCTGGTTGCCCCCCGACAGGCTGCGCGTCATCGTCCCCGGCCCCTGCGCGCATCTGATATCGTATTGCTCGATGATCCGCCCTGAGTTCCCGTAGGCCTTGCCGTAGTCGATAAGGCCCTTGTTTGAGACAGTATTTTCGAAATAGGTCTGCAGTATCATGTTTTCGGAAATATTGTAATCGAGCACCAGCCCGTGTTTGTGGCGGTCTTCGGGGATATGCGAAATATAGCGTTTGTTGCGGTACCTTATGCTGCTCCTGCTTATATCATCTTTATTGAATACGATACTCCCCGCGTCGATCTTCCGAAGCCCCGTCAGCCCGTATACCAGCTCAGTCTGCCCGTTGCCGTCAATGCCCGCTATACAGAGTATCTCGCCTTCGCGGACTTCAAAAGAGACATCCTTCACCGGGTCGCGGTGACCCTTGGCCCCGTTGATGGTAATATTGCTCACGGTCATGAGCACCTCGCCAGCCTCAACTTCCGCCTTTTCGGGCTTCAGAAGCACCTTGCGGCCCACCATCATCTCGCTGAGCTCCTCTTTTGTCGTATTCTCTATATCGACAGTGCCGATCACCTTCCCGCGCCTCAGCACCGTGCACCTGTCCGCGATCCTTATTATCTCATTGAGTTTGTGGGAAATGAACACCACCGACTTCCCCTCGGACACAAGGCCCTCTATGCTTTTCATGAGCTCCTCGGTCTCCTGGGGGGTGAGCACCGCCGTCGGTTCGTCAAATATCAGTATCCTGTTTTCCCGGTAAAGCATCTTGAGGATCTCGACGCGCTGCTGCATGCCGACCGTCATGTCCTCGATCAGCATATCCAAATCGACCTTGAGCTGGTACTTCTCGGTCAGTTCGGAAAGTTTTTCGCGCGCGATCTCAAGATCCAAAAACCCCCGTTTCGTCGTTTCGACGCCCAGCACGATGTTTTGCAACGCGGTAAAATTCTGTACAAGTTTGAAATGCTGGTGGACCATCCCTATCCCGAATTCGTTTGCGTCGTTCGGGTTTTTTATCTTCACGTTTTCGCCGTTGATGATTATCTCGCCCGCGTCCGGTTGGTGAAGGCCGAACAGGACATTCATCAGCGTCGATTTCCCCGCCCCGTTTTCGCCCAAAAGCGCGTGCACCTCCTGGTTTTTCACCTGAAGGGTGATGTCGTCGTTCGCGACGATCCCTGGAAACGACTTGGTGATATTCCACATCTCAAACGTATAGTCTTCCATAATACCCCTATACCTCACTTTGGTTACCGCGCCGCGGGCGGGGCCTCCCCTGCCCGCAGCGCTTGTTCAGTTTTCAAAACAGCATGGCCGCTTCGCCAAAAGGCGCCCGGCCAATACCCTATTTCAGGTTCACAAACGTGACGTTCTGGGAAGGCAGCGCGTCCCAAAGCACGTCAAGCGCGTCGGAAGTGGGGTCGGTGCGGACCTCGTGCTGCCTGATGATCCCGCTTCTCTGCCCGTCAACGTCGTTCTTGAAGGCTTCGAAATCGGCCTCATAGTCGGCGATGGAATAGCCAAACTGATCCATCCTCCAGTTGCCGGTCGCAAGCCCGACCGCGTCATCGTCGACGCCGGTCCACTTGTATTCCCCGCCCGGGAATGTGCCGTCATAGGCCTTTGCAAGTATAAGCGGAACGGTCTCGGCAAGCTTCTTGATCGCGCCCGTGAGGACCTTCGGCGACAGGTCGCCCTGGTCTACGTCAGCGCCGAAGCACCACTGGTCGGCCGCGTCGGCAGCCGCGAACAGTGACGGGTTCCCGCCCGCGATCATCGGTATGATCAGGTCGCAGCCGTCTTCATACCACGATGCGCAGGTAGCCTGTATCTCAGGCGACGCCGCCGCGGAGTTCACATAATGGTGCCTTACCTTGACATCGGCGCCCTGCTTGCCGGCCTGGTAGTTGATGCCCTGCAGATAGCCGTATGTCCAGATATTCATCGGCGGTATATCAAGGCCTGTGACAAGGCCGATATCCGTGAACCCGGCCTTTACCGCGGCAACGCCCGCGAGGAACCCGGCCTCGTCAGACTGGTGCAGCAGCGCAAACGCGTTGGGGGTCAGGGCATTTTCATGGCCGTTGCCCTCAACAGATATAAAAGTCGTGTCCGGGAAATCATTCGCGGCCTCTACAAGGCCTTCCACGCCCTGGGAACCCAGTGACAATATGACCTCGGTCCCGCTGTTGATGGCTGTGGTGATCGCGTCGTAATACCCCTGTGTCGAATTGTCGAGCGGGATATACCACGTACAGGTCTTGCCGTTCGCGTCGCAATAGTTCTTCACGCCCGTCCAGGTCATCTCGATCCAGCCCCTGTCATTGATCGCAAGCCTGTCGTCGCCAGGGAGTATGAACGCTACATTGGCGCCCGCGATCCCAAAAGCGGCCTGGTCGTCATTCTCGGCCGCCGGTTCCGCGCCGCCTGAATCGCCGCCGCCGGAATCACCGCCGCCGCCACTTGAACCACCACCGCATGCCGCCATCCCAAATGCCAGAACAATACACATGATGATCGCGAATATTATCCTGCTTTCTTTCGTTTTGAACATAATTTATGGCCTCCTCTTCCTTCATACAAAAAACTGACAAAATACTGACCGGTGATAAGATATATTTAAATGTGATAACAAATGACGATTCATTATACCAGCCTCCCGCGCCTCATACATTCTTTTTTTCGCGCATGTCGCCTTCAAAGAGTTCGATGATATTTCCGTCGGGATCGTTGATGAACACGCCGACCGTCCCCCAGCACGGCGCGACGAACACGACGGGCACTCCCATCGCGCCCAGTTCCTTAATCGTCTCCTCGTGGTCTTTGACAGTCAGGGAAAAATGCTTGTTCCCGTTCGTCTTCATGTCCTCGTCAGGCGTCTTGCGCTCCTCGGGGACCGGCTTTGAGCCCGGGGGCGAGTACAGCTCCAGCACAAAGTCCGAGCCCGGCGCGTCCAGATGGGCGACCGGCGTGTCGATATGGTCGATCATGTTGCGGCAGAGCAGCTTGAAGCCCAGCACGCGCGAATACCACTCCACCGACCTCTCGACATCCGAAACGCTTACCGCAAAATGGTTGGCCCCTATTGTCTTTATTGCCATAATGGACCCTCCGCCGCCCTTTACCTGTGCCACTCGATGAACTCGATCAGGACGTTGTCCGGACCGTGTATGAAGGCCACGTACAGCCCGAAGCAATGCGCCGGCCCCATTACAGGCTCGATGCCCTTCGTCTTGAAGTACGCGAGCTCCTTCTCAAGGTCGTCCACCTCAAACGCGATATGCTTCGTGCCCTGGGTCCTCGCGTCCCTGTCCGGGTGCAGGCGGTCCTCCGGGGCCTTCTCGGTTTCCTGGTGCTCAAAAAGCTCGACCTCAAACCCGCCGCCGTTGTCCAGGAAAGCCACCCGGAACCCAAGCTCGGGGATGACCTCTGATTTTTCGCGGAACGTAAAGCCAAGGACGTCCTCAAACCACGATACAGCCTCTTCGATATTGCTGACACTGATGCCCACGTGCAGCGGTTTGTACCTTATATCTGACATTTCATACCTCCTTTGATCCCAACAGCCAGGCCTGCCTAAAGCTCCAAAGCCAGGCGCGTAATGATATCATCCTGCAGGTTCTTGCCCAGCTCCACAAAGTACGCGCTGTAGGTCGCTACGCGGACAAGCAGATCTTTGTAATCCTCGGGGTGCTCCTGCGCGGCCAAAAGCGTCTCTGTGTCTACGATATTGTATTGCACGAAAAACCCGCCCGATTCAAGGAAATTCCTCAGCATCTGCTCGAATTTCTTTATGCTCTCCGCGTCTTTCAGCGCGCTGGGGCTGAAACGCATATTGAATACCGAGCCGTTGGTGAACTTGACGTGGTCGAGCTTCGCCACCGAGCGGTAGGTCGCGACAGGGCCGCTGACATTCCTGCCCTGATAGGGCGACACGCCGCCCTCCGAGATCGGCAGCCCTGCCTTGCGGCCGTCCGGGAGCGCCCCCGTGATCATGCCCAGGGGCACATTGCCGGTCAGGGCCGCGGGGGATACGGTAAGCAGCGAGCCCCCGCTCCCCTTGATAGGCGTGATGACGTCCACGGCGTGGAGCAGTATCTCGTTGACGATATTGTCTACATAGTCGATGTCGTTGCCGTACTTGGGCGCGTCTGAGAGGAGCTTCAGCGTCTTTTCATGCCCCTCAAAATTGGCCTCGATCGCGTCGATCAGCTCTTCCATCGTGACCGCCTTGTCCTCAAATACGACCTTCTTGATCGCCGCCAAAGAGTCGCCCACATTCGGCGCGCCCGATGGGGAGATCGAGATCCGCGCATACTTTGTGCCGCCGCCCCACATATCCTTGCCTTCCTGGATCGGCCCCAAAAACAGCTGCGAATGGAACGGTATCGGCCTGTACTGCGCAAACATATGGCGGTCGGTGCTGCGGAACACAGCCGCTATCTCATAGCAGGGCGTTACCTGCGCCTTGTACGCCTCCCAGACCTCTTCATAGGAGGTGAAGCCCCTCGCGTCCCCGGTCTTTGGCCCAAGCTGCAGCCCGTCCATCCTGCGCACACCGTTGTTCAACGCAAGCTCAAGGCAAAGCGGGCAGTTGATGAGGGTCCCCGGCGTGTCGACCGACTTGCCTGGGACCGTTACCGTACTGCACCCTGTGATGACATAGTTCCTGGCGTCTTCGAGCAAATACCCGTCGTGCAGCATCTGCTGGATGATGGTCTCGTCGCTCATGAACTTTATCTTCCCGCGGAGCGCCTTGGCGACCTCTATCGCGTGGATCACAAATGAGCTTGGCGTCTTCTTCGAGATGCGGACCACGATGTCGTTTTGGGTCAGTCCGACGTCGAGGTCGGCGTCAAGGCAGATATGCGACAGCTCATTGACAACGTCATGCCCGTTTTTGTCCAGCCCGCCGATATCGACATTCATCGTCTGCGGCCAGCCTGTGAACACCTGCGACGTCGGCGTGTCGTCCACATTGACGACGCCGTTCGCCTTGATGTACAAAAGCGACATCAGCATCCTGGCCGCGTCGTCACTCAGCGTGCCCGCTTCCTTTTCGCGCAGGTAGTAGTGGTACAGGCTCTGGTCAAGCCTCCCGAAGCACAGGCCGTTGCCCTGGCCCTCGATATTGATGACGGTCCACGCCATCACGATCGACTGAAGCGCCTCATAGTATGTGTCCGCCGGGTTTGCCGGCACCTTGGCGCAGATGCGCGAGATCTCAAGAAGCTCCTCTTTCCTTTCGGGGTCATCGCAGGCCTTTGCCTGCTCCGCGGCAAGCACGGAATACCGCGCCGAAAAATCCATGGCCGCCTGGTTTGAGATGAGCATCGCGCCCAGGTATTGCATTTTCTCAAAATCCTCGGGGATCGTGATGTCGCACGCCGCGATCTCGTCCTCGATCTCCTTTCTTATACCCAAAAGGCCCACTTCCAGCAGCTTCTCATATTTTGCGCTTACATGCGTGAGGTAATGGTCGTTTGAGGCAAATGTCGGCCCGCCCAGAAGACCGGTGTACATATACGCCTCAAGCACATCCGGCGGGACCTTCTTTTTCCACATCGCAAGCAGCTCGCGCTCCGTCCAGTAGTCGAGGATATCGAACAGCTGCTTCTTCTCAAGGTCGTTCATGGGCGTGAACGTGTTTGTGGCCCGCGTCGAGATCAGATCGGCCTCCTCCCTCATCCACTGCGCGTTGATCTCGGGCAGCACCATGGCGCCGCGCCAGTATTTCGTGATGCGGCCCACAAGCAGCTCATCATCATCGATGTCGATGCTGATATTCGCAAGGATCTTCTTTAGCGCGTAGGCCTGCCTGTAGGGGTACTCATACCCTTCCGTCTCTTTATAGGAATCAGTCAAATACTGCGCGCGCTCAAGGCAGACAGACGGTTTGACGATCAACTGGTTCCTGAGCCTTGTGACCCTTTCCTTGTTTACTCTCATATCCCTTTCCTTTCTATTATTCGCTATCCGCTATCCGCTTCCCGCTATTCGCTATCCGCTATTCGCTATCCGCTATTCGCTATCCGCTATCCGCTTCCCGGTCCGCTGCAAAACCCGCCGGCTAGCCCACGTCCTGCGACAGCCTGTTGATGATATCCTCCTGCAGATCCTCGCCCAGCTCCACAAAATACGCGCTGTACGTCGCCACCCTGACGAGCAGGTCCTTGTACTGGTCCGGGTCCTTTTGCGCCGCGCGCAGGGTCTCTGTATCCACGATATTGTACTGGACAAAGAACCCGCCCGTTTCCAGGAAATTCCTCAGCATCTGCTCAAACTTCTTCAGTTTGTCAGGGGTGTCAAGGTCTTTGGGGCTGAAGCGCATGTTGAAGATGGACCCGTTTGTAAGCCTGACGTGGTCGAGCTTTGCCACGGAGCGGTATGTCGCGACCGGCCCGCTTACATTGCGCCCCTGGTAGGGCGACACGCCGCCCTCGGCCAGCGGGAGGAACGCCTTCCTGCCGTCGGGGAGCGCCGACACGTCCAGCCCCAGCGACACGTTCGCCGAAAGCGCCGCCGGCGAGACAGTCGCCTTCGCGTTGCCCGCGATAGGTATTGGTGTAATGATATCGACGCACATCATGAGGATGTCGTTGACGATATAGTCCACATAGTCGATATCGTTGCCGTATTTGGGCGCCTCCGAAAGGAGCTTCCAGGTCTTTTCATGCCCCTCAAAATCCGCGTCCAGCGCGTCCAGCAGCTCTGCCATGGTGATAGCCTTGTCCTCAAAGACGACCTTCTTTATCGCCGCAAGGGAGTCCCCGACATTCGGCGCTCCCGAAGGCGAAAGCGAAGAACGCGAATACTGCGTGCCGCCTCCCCACATATCCCTGCCGCCCTGTATCGGCCCCAAAAAGAGCTGCGAATGGAACGGAATC
>Ga0082212_10002804_pt1 | contig 25039 bp, 20 predicted proteins | sample TergutNt197P3_FD_71548 | JGI IMG/M metagenome (GOLD analysis project Ga0082212, IMG submission 71548) | Neocapritermes taracua P3 segment gut microbial communities from Petit-Saut dam, French Guiana - Nt197 P3 | ecosystem: Host-associated > Arthropoda: Insects > Digestive system > Gut ... | reverse complement strand
TGAGGGCGGTATTAACTCACCGCTAAAAAATCTTATGCGGTGTCATCGAGGGCTTGTTCCAGAACGTCAAAAACGTATGTGGGATGGTCGAGAATGTCCATATTGAAACCGATGCAGTCGCTAATATTATGCCGAGTAAAAAGAAGAGCCGTGAAAAAATTGATGGCGTAGTTGCCGCCGTTATGTCGCTTGATTTGGCGATTAGGCAGGAGGATAAACGCAGAGGCAATGCAGGAATTACCGTCTATGACCCATCAACCGACACGATTATCCGCAACGGAAAAGTCGTGGAAGAACCCGACCGCAAACCCGAAACCGATGCGGAAATGCTCCGCCGATTGGAGCGTGAATCTTGGCGGGATATGTGAATTGTGTCATAAATGACACGTTATAAAAGTCCAGTATTTATCAGCGTTTCTCCATGATTTGTTGGTTGACTTTTTCGCCGTTTAGAGTTATCATGTGACTACCAAAATAAATGAAGGATGGTAGTTATTATGCCTAAGAAAAAATCCGTAAAACCCGAAATGCTGACAATCAGTTTCCCGCTTGAGAACTTCGCTCCCGAGGCAATCGAAAACTTGAAACTCATGGTTGCCGCAAAAGAGTCGCTGATTAAAAAAGCACTTGAGGTTGACGAAATTCCTATTGAACAAACAGAATCAGAGTTACAATTCCCGTGGTTCAAAGCTGACATCCCCGCCGAAAACATAACCGCATATTCACAGTTTGTGAGCCAACTCTGTATCACTGCACAATCGAAAAAACGAGTGACTGCCAAAGCTCCCGAGTCGTTTGAAAACGAGAAATTCACTATGCGTGTGTTCTGTATCGGAATCGGGCTTGTCGGAGCAGAATACAAACTGTGTCGACAATTGTTGATGAATAACTTGTCGGGCAATAGCAGTTGGCGATATTCGGACAGCGAGTCGAAACCTCGGCGAGAGCGGGTTCATAAGGATGTTGTTTCGGTGAGGTTTACTCCCGAGATGTTGGCGAAAATATCGGAGTTAGCAAGGCAGAGCAACATGAGTCGCAATATGTTGATTGAGTCGGTGATTGCCGATTATGTTAATGCGGAATTGCCCGAGTCGGAAGTGCAGGAATAAACGGACAACCACTCGCATAGTATTTTATAACCGAGCCGTCTTGAACAAAGGCGGCTTGGTTATCGCTTATGAAAGCATATCTTCAAGTGACCGAACAAGCGACTCAATAGATGTTTGCTTATGAGGATTAAGTGCTATTGCGGGGTCAGCAGGGACAGAATTTGCCACAGCCAATTTCACCATTTTTTGAACAGGGTCGTTCCATTGTTTCCCATTGGCTTTAAAGCAGTTTGCAATTCTATCAGACCACTTGCCGTTTCCCCTAAATCCTGCTGTCAAGCTAACACCAAATTCGTCAAATAAATTTTGTTCATAAATATCCTTGTTATAGCAATCTTCTAATTCAGCATCAGGCGAACCATTACAAACAGTATAAATAATTTCTTTTGTTGATGCTAATCCCTGTTCCAAGGCTTTATTTCCCGCTGTTCTTCCAGCATCGTCATTATCTAATAAAACACAGTATCGACACTGTATGTTTTTATAGTAAATCAGTTTTTGAGGCAAATTTCCCGCTCCCGCAAGATAGTCAATAACCAGTGTTCCGTTACTCAGAGCCTCTTTGATAATAACACTCATACACGGCAATAATTTTTCAAGTGCGATTTTATCATCTTCACCTTCAACAACTAAAATATTTTCTGCATTAATCAAATTGTCAGAAACGATTGTTCCCAAAACATCTCGTATCTCTTTAACCTTTCTGACCGAAACAGCCTTTCCGTTATCTACAATGATGTTCTCTCTTAAATTCATGCGGTTAATAAATAAAGGGCTATGAGTGGTTAATATAACTTGATGCTTTTCAGAAAGCATTAAAATGGTTTGAAAAAGTTGCCGAACACCTTCGGGGTGCAAGTGCGACTCAGGCTCTTCAATTGCAATAATCGAAACTCTATCGGTTGAGTTTGTTATGTTCAACATAGCTAATGCAGTTAGACTTTTAATTCCATCTCCTTTTTGCTCAATGGAAGTTAATGTGCCATCATCTATTGTGACTTCAATATTTCTCCGAAAAGCAATGCGTCGTTTTTCTTGTTGAATATACAATTGAACTTGTTTAACTGATGGAACAAAAGTTTTCAAAGGTGTTGTAATTTGCGAGGCTATATTGTCTAAAATATTTTGTTGCAAACTTTCTATTATTGCCATTGCATTTGTGTATTCGGGAGTTTTCTCCAAAACTGAAAGTTCATTTGCTATAAGTGTATGAATCACCTGAATCGTTTCATCTACGGTTCTTACTGTCGGTACATAAATAAAATCTATTTTATCACATAAATATTTAATTGCCTTAAACTTTGTTTCATCATTTGAAAAGGAGGCTGTACCACGTTTGGGAATTTCAATTGTAACTTCATTTTTGTGAAATGAAACTCTTACAGGTAGGTTACTTTGAAGACGTGTTTTAGTAGCGTTCCTAAAATTTTGTAGTTCATCGCTTGTCATCTCAAAATTTAAATCAATTTGCGAGTGTCCGTTTGAATTAACATCCTGCATAGAAATAGGAAAATCTCTTTCCCAACTGTAGTGCCTCATCAAACTTCGTGGATTTCTAACTAACATATTTGGGTTTTCAGCGTATAGTTTTATAGTATCCATAGCGAAATCAAGGGCTCTTAAAACATTTGATTTCCCCACGTTATTTTTGCCAACTATTACAGTCATGCTATTCATTTGAATTTCATGAGCCTTTGTTATACTTCTAAAATTTGAAACTGAAAAATTAGTAAGTTTCATCGTTTCACTTCTCCGCTGTTTACTTTTTTATTGTTTGCAGAATGTTTTCAACATATCACATTACCTATTATATCATAAAACGACAGATTTTTCAAGACTTGTCGAAAAAAATATTTCCCGCCTCACCGCCCCGATTATTCGGGGCTTTTTCATATTTCCCGCCGAATCCTCATATACTGTACAAGCATATACAAACGGGGGTGGTCTTATGAATAAGAATTCTAAAACACCTGACGTTGAAAACTCAGAATCTCAAAATATCCGCACAGTGCAAATCGGCAATACAACCATCGAAATTGAGCATCATTATTGCGGAACTCGTACATATGAAGATGTTGTCAAATCTGCCATTAAACGAGAAATCGAATCGGGCAAAAACGCTTGACTTTTCGCCTTTTCAATGGTATAATGAAAGGGCAAAAATAAGCTAAAGAAGAGCGGAGGTGTCGGTGGCTTTGCCGCCGAGCAGTCCGCTTGACAAGCAAGTCGTTTGTTGCTGTTATTAGGAAGGAGTTGCAAATTGAAACAGCAACAAAATAATGCCGCCTTGTACCTTCGTTTAAGTCGAGACGATGGCGGCGATGCGGAGTCCAACAGCATAACAACACAACGGGTAATGCTCCGCAAATACGCAAAGGAAAACGGATTTTCGGTATTCGGTGAGTATGTCGATGACGGAATTTCGGGGACTACTTTTGAGAGGGCTTCATTCAAGAAAATGATTGAGGATGTTGAGAGCAAAAAAATCTCAATTATCATCGTCAAAGACCTTTCTCGCTTGGGCAGAAATAACGCTCTCGTTTCTTTCTACACCGAGATTTTCTTCAGCGACCACAACATTCGTTTTATCGCAATTAATGACGGCATCGATAGTGCTAAAGGGGACAACGAAATCATGCCGTTTAAGAGCGTGATTAATGAGTATTACGCACGAGATTTGAGCAAGAAGATTCGTTCTTCGTTCAAAACAAAATCACAGCAAGGGCAGTTTTTAGGCACATATCCGCCGCTCGGATATTTCAAAGACCCCGAGGATAAACATCATTTAATCGTTGACGAAGTCGGGGCGAAAGTCATCAGATATATTTTTGAAATGTCGGCAAGTGGCATGAGTTGCGGAGAAATCGCACTTAAACTGCGTGACGAAAGTATACCGACAACTCGTGTGTATTGGGCGAGTATAGGTTTATTTCAACCCAACTCATTCAACCCGAAACTGCCGCCGAGTGTGGAATAATTATCCTCACCGAGGAGCGTGTTAATAAGATACAACATAGTCGACTTCCCGCTGTCCTTGTTCCCGACAAGCAGAAAAGCCTTCTGAGCCTTTGTTACTGCAATCAATATGTAGCCGAGCATTTCCTGTACAAGAGCGTGTTCGCTCTTTGGAAGAACATCGTCCAAATACTCCATTAATACTGGACATTCTGCGTTTGTGCCGTAATTGGCATTAAGTTGAATCGTGGACAAAACCTTCGGGTTATGCTCCGATATTGTATCAGTATGAATATTGTACAGACCGTTCTTAAAATTCATGATGTAAGGGTTGACGTTAATTTCTCGCACGGTCTTGCAGATTTCCATTCGCCACTGATGTTCAGCATCACCGATTTGTGATGAAGTCTTGTACTTGTCGATTGCCATGTGACTGCGGATTCTCTGTTGTGCCATCAACTCATCACGTTGAACATACACGCCGTCAATGTAAAAATAATAGCTTTCGCCGCAAAAGAAAACATACTCATTCTTGGCACAGTAATCGGCAAGAACACTGGGCATAAAACGGAGCTTGCCCTTGTCGGTAAATTCATACCACGGCGGTAAATCCTCTCCAGTAGTGCCGACCTTACTCGTATGAGATGCGAAGTGTTCTTGTTGGGTTTCGAGAGGCAGATTGTCGATTTCCGCAAACTGAGCGTTTATGCGAGTTATGTCCTTGTCGTTATGACCGCCGTGATTTACAGCGAAAAATACACCACGATTCGCCGTATTATGCTGTTGCAGACATTCCACGAGTTGTGAGAAAAGTGCCTGTTTCTGCTCATATTTGCATCCCGTGAAAATAGAGTCATCTTTGGGGCGGTCGCTGAACACTCGAATGTAGACAATTTCATGGGGTTCTGCAAAAGCGGAAATGAATTCTTCTGTTGATATGTCGAGTCCTTGAAGTGAAAAATCAGACATTGGTATGTACCTCCGATTTGAAGTCAAAAATGAGCGTTTTTGAGTTATTTTTGACGTGAAATCATATAAAATCACCCTATTTTTAGGCTTGTTTTATATATGAATATGCGGGAAATCGGCGAAATATATGTAGCTTGTATATGAAAAAAATCGGAGTTGACGGCGGGGTTAGAGTGAAAGTCCGCTAATCCCGCTGACAGAAAAGGCAACTATAATAAAAAGAGACAATTGTCGAATAGTTTCAGAAAAAACGCTTGATTAAAAAGCGAATCCATGCTATAATAGGGTATAAAGAAATTTTCGCCAACGAAATGAGGTTATACCATGCTCACTGTACACGATGTTGCATTACAACTTAAAGTCTCTGACCAACACATTCGTTCTTTACTACGCAAGGGTGAGTTGAAAGCCGAAATGGTCGGCAAACAGTGGGTCATCCACCAAGAGGCTGTAGACCATTATATTAAGGAATATAACATCGAAATTGAACCCGATGACCACCATAGAAAAAGTGATGCTCTCCCCGAGATTACTGCACTCAGCTTTTTTTCGGGAGCAATGGGGCTTGACATTGGCATGGAAAGAGGCGGCATTCAGACTTTGCTTGCTTGTGAGTTCGACAAAGCGTGTCGCTTGACTATAAACAAGAACAAGCCCGATGTGGCTTTAATCGGAGATATAACAAAATACTCGGCTGATGATGTGCTTGCATATGCGAAGATTCCCGCAGGGCATAAGGTTGACGTGATTTACGGCGGTCCGCCCTGCCAAGCGTTCAGCACGGCGGGAAAACGCAAGGGCTTCGATGATTGCCGTGGGAATGTGTTTCTGAAATATCTCGAAATCGTGACAGGGATTCTACCCCGATATGTCGTGATTGAAAACGTGAGGGGACTGTTGTCGGCAAACTTCCCTTACTCAGACGACTTGACTTATGAAGAATGTATAAGTTCCGATGTAAAGCCTATTAAAGGCGGTGCTTTGTTATATGTCATGAAAACGCTGAGAGCCGCAGGGTACACGGTGGCTTTTGAGTTATATAATGCCGCAAATTTCGGTTCGCCGCAAATAAGAGAGCGAGTTGTGATGATTGCTCATCACGGAAAAAGCAAAGTTCCATACTTAACACCGACTCACTCGGAGAGCGGTGTATTCGGTCTCCCGCAATGGAAAACGCTGTCCACGGCTTTGTCGTACTTGCCACAAGACGTCGAGCATAACCATGTCAACTTCCCCGAAGACAGACTGCGTTTTTATCGAATTTTGAAAGAAGGGCAGTATTGGAAAAACCTCCCCTTGGATTTACAAAAGGAGGCTATGGGTAAATCATTCTTTTTAAGTGGTGGGAAAACGGGATTCTACCGCAGATTGTCATTTAGCAAGCCGTCTCCGACACTTGTGACACACCCCGCCATGCCCGCTACCGATTTGGCACACCCGATTGAGAACAGACCGTTAAGCGTTGAAGAATACGCTTGTATTCAAGAATTTCCCGCCGATTGGAAGATATGCGGTTCATTGATTGACCAGTATAAGCAAATAGGAAATGCCGTCCCGATTGCTCTCGGCACTGCGATTGCCAAGGCGATTGTTGCCCATATGAATGAAGAAAAAACGCAATCATATCACGGTTTTTCGTATTCGAGGTATAGAAATACTGACGATGTTTCGTGGGAGTTTGAGACCCGAAAACAATTGACGAGCAACGAAAGTCAACAGCTTTCACTGTTTGCGATGTAGCGGCTATTTCAACTTTTCGAGCATAGTCTTGGTGTCTTTACCGACTTTTTTCGCTATGTCAAGTATAATTTCGTAGCAACCATCGCCGCCTAATGTATCCCAATAATCCTTGCCAATCAGAACAACTTCATCGTTGTGAAAGTTGAAAATCGACATAGGTTGCGAATGTGCGTATAATGCCCGTTCCTCGCCGTATGGGTTGTAGTAAAGTCCAAAGTATGCTTTACAAGCGGGGTCATTTTTATCGAAAGTGAGCATTAAAAGGTCTTGTTTCGCAACGGCGGTCTGGTCGATATTCGGCTTGACCGTTTTAATACTCATGTAATGATTTACTCCGTTTTTTAGCCACCACAAGTCTGATATAATGCGGTGTTCGTTACACTTGCCTTTGAGTTTGGTTTTCGATATGTCAGCAATGGCATCGCTCCAGTTGTTGGAGCATTTTTTCTTGGCTCGGAGAGTTTTCATATGCAGAGCAATAGCTGATTCGACACCCATGTCAAGTTTCACGTCTACTGATTTCTGCCGTGAGGCATCTTCCGCTCCGCCCGCGATTGCGACTATTTTTGAGATTTCCTCAATAACCCGCTGACCGAATGAAGTGCTGAACGAGCGTTCAAATCTGCTCCAGAACAAAGCCTCATCGCTTAGTAGTGCGGCATGAAAAGGGCGGTTCGTTTCTGCATTGTCGAGACGTTTAATTGTATTCAAGACACAGTTACGGAATTCATCAGCAATCATGTCACGGTATCTCTTGTTCATGAGGGAACGCTCTCCTTGTTAGTTAATGTGATAGAAATATTGTAGCACAGTTTTACGGAAATGTCAATCAATTATTTTAGGTGTTATACACTCACTGCAAGTTGCAAATTCTGAATTCTGAGTTTTTTCAAAAATTTTCGACTTATCCATTGATTTTTACGAGAATTTATGATAAAATAATAGATATATGCTTGTACCTTGGAAGAAGGCTATGTGAGAATAGTGTGAAACCACTATTACTGGATTCGGAAAGGAAGAGATATGCCTGAAAGCATCGAATGCTTATTCAAACAACTGCTTGACGGTTTGCAAGCCGCTGAGAAACAACACAGAGACGCCTATGATGCCGCCTCTGACAATAATGCGTGGGACATAGCTGACCGTGAGGCAGATATCGTTTCTCAAATAAGGAAGTGGCGCAAAACAATCGATACACTCAACATGGAAATCTCTGATTCAAGCGTATTTGCCACCAACACATATAGTGGTAATAATTTTATTTGCCAAGCGGAGCTGACTTCAAATAGCGATGAACAAGAACAAACAGAAATTGAGTACGACACCGAAGAGAGCGATGACATAAAAGTCGGCAAATACATCCGTCGTAAACTCCGAGAATTAAGTCAAAGCGGTTTTGAGTTTTCGGACAAGCAGGTAGACGATATGTGCGATATTACTTGGAGCAGAAATACATTTTCGTATAATCGTATTCTGCCATTCGCCAAATTCGCCGTTCTTGACGGGAGCGATATATCAGAACAAGCAAAAGACGAAAACGGTCACGCACGCTATTGGACAAAAGTATTTAAATTTGGGAAACATAATTTATTGATAATAAGCCAATGGTATGCTAAAGACAAAGATAGTTTCGATGCATGGCATGAAAGCCTTTCGGTTGAATCATCTGAAACAACACCGACAACTGATGTTGTAGTTGTTGAACACAAAGAAAACCCAATCTCAACATACATAAATCAGTCTACGGATTTTACCGAAACAAAACCGACCGCACTTAAGCTACTCGGAAAGCAGTATGCGGTGAATAGTTGGTATGAGTTATATGTCAAAGTTTGCGAAATTCTGTTGCTACACCACCCATACACAATGGCGGTAATAGACAGAGACGTAGCAATAAACTCCGAAGAACAACCACATTTTAGCTATATACAGTCTATGATAAAAAACAATCGCAAGCGTTTACCAAACGGTTTGTGGATTGAAACAAGCATAAATCCCGATGAGGTTATAAACCTTTGCCATAAATTTCTCGATAAATGCGGGATTCCGCCCGAAGAGTTATGTTTTGAAACTAATGAAATCAAGGAGGTCAGTGTATGACTGATATAATAAAAAGGTTAGATGAAATCACCACAAAAGAAAAACCAAGTAATGGAGATTCTGACGAGGCTGCAACATTGTTATTGCAATTACTTCAAGATACAAACGACAAAACTCAAATTTCCGATTATCTTATGAAAATGAAAAAATCTCCGAAAAAATATGTTTGTTTAACTTTTTTCGAGAGGTTGGCAAAATCATCAAAACTTGCAGAAGTCAAAGAGTTACATGTGCAAATGTGTGTTACCGATAATTACAAAGACGGTATAACATTGCCTACTACTGCGGCTCGCCTTTTTGTAATGATATCGGTACTGATTAAACATGAGCATGAATACGCACAGGAAGCCCTCGCACGTACCCTCTGTGATATAGAAAAAGATAACAGTGTTTCTGATGCAATGATTAAGGAGTTCAAAAAATTAGTTGTCGACTACTGTGGTCTTGATATGCTTGAGAAATTCGGTGAACAAGAATGGGACAACTCTACGGCTCGTAGTCGTTTCAATCGTATGCTACAAGCCGTAAATAGTAACGAGTCAACGGTTATCTCTTCCCCAAAAGAAAAGGCGGTCGCAATTATCAAGAGCGATTCATTCGAAAAGGCTCCTGTTCAAACGCCTACAGTAGGCGATTGCAATCGGGAGGTGAATAAACTATACCAAACATTAACCCAACTAAACAACACGTTTTCTCCTTTGTTTGAACAAATCAAGGAACGCGATGTTCGCATTGCTGAACTTAAATCCCAACTGCAACAGCGTGACCAAAAAATATTAACACTTAACACTGAAGTCGGTAATTCTCAAGCCGTTCAAGAAGAGTTGAATGGTAAAATATCCGACCTTTCCGAACGTCTAAAAACATCAATGCAGATGGACTCAATTTCTCAGAGTCAAGAAACAATAACGCTAAAAAAAGACCTTGCAAGTGCTTTAAAAATTGACTACAACGACTTCTTATATGATAAAGACTCCGAGTGTAACGAGGATTCGTTTGAGGCGTTCAAAATCATCTTAGAGCGTGTCTTTAAGAAATTGCATCGGTTTGGTATAATAATCAACGAAGGGGAGTAAATGATGGCTCAGTATATAGGGATTAACTTCGGTACTACCAACACATCTGTAGTTTGCATTTTGGCAGATGAGTATGGGCGAAAAGAACCAAAATATTTAGGCGAAGATGGAAAGTATCCATTTTCGTCAATCGTTGCCATACCTAAAAACAGCGATGAACCCCTGTTGTTTGGACGTAAAGTCCGTGATAGAAGGCACGAACTTTCGCAAACTCATGATGTATATACCTCCATGAAGTCGTATTTGGGAAAGCCTGATAGGTTTGGTGGTAACCGATATTCTGCTAAAGATATAGTAACTGTGTTTTTTCGTCATATAAAAGATTATATCAAGAAAACATGGGAGATTGACATCATATCTGCATCGTTTTCTTACCCTGTAGACTTCACTCCCGAGGCACGTAGAGATTTATTTGATGCGGCAAAAGATGCGGGCATTGAAATAACAATGCTTGTTAACGAATCAACAGCCGCTTGCGTTTCGTTTTTGGAAGAATGTCGCAATTTCTCAAAAGTAATGGTACTTGATTGGGGTGGCGGCACATTCGACATCAGTATACTTAATCTGAGCGGAACAAATATATTCGAACTCGCTGTTTGGGGTGACCATATCGGGGGCGATGATATTGACCGCGAATTGGCAGAACGAACCCATTCTCAAATTGCGGCGAACAGTAAAATTGACGGTGGACGTTTTGAAGATATGAAACACTCTGAACGAGACGATATGCTCCAAAATTGCGAAACAGCTAAAATTGAAATATCTAACGATTACGGAGATAATTATCCGCTCTCGCTCCATTCTTACGGTGCGTATGGCAGACAAAGAGTGAAAATTTTCATTGAGCAGTTGGATGATATTGTTAAGTTGGCTGTAAAAAAGCGTGTGTTGACTGCTATCGACAAGGCTCTTGGTATAGCAGAGCTTTTTCCATCATCAATAAACGGAATAATTATAGTTGGTGGTAGTAGTAATCTTACTGCGTATATACACGCAATCCGAAACCACTTTAAGAATGCATCCATTATTTATGATGCTAACAAAACGCAATGGGCAACAGCAACAGGTGTTGCCCTCATGCAAATCGGCGATGCCAATCTCAGATTGAGCGAAGATGTGTGCGTTCGCATGAGTAATGACGATACTTTCCCTATTATGAAAAAAGGGCATCCTATCGGATTGGAGTCCGAACCCGTTTCGTTTGCACTTGTTGAAGAATCGCTATATGCTCGTTTTATATTTACAGATACAACGGGTAAAAATGAGTATAAGATGAAAACTGTTCCAACAAAAGGACTGCTGAATGAAGGTATCATTCTTAAAGCAAGCATAGATACCAACCAAATCGCAAGAGTCAGCTTTTCGAATACGTATTTCAAAGAAAATTACGCTGTTGCGGAAATAGATAAACTTAACTTCCACTATGACATATCCTCGCTTGTTGAAACAAAGACGGAGGTAAAAATTTGAAATCCAATGTTATGTTTGTGAGCAATGTTTATCGTTGGGGTTATGGTATCTCTGCACACCATGACCCTGATTACGTGCGAAATTGCTTGAATTATAAACAATTATGTAAAATAACAGATAGTAACATCACATTGTCAGATTTACAAACCCGTTTCGTTAAATGTGTAAGCTCTTGCCGTGCTGTTCAGTTTAGAAAATTGCAAAAACAACATAGGCAGTTAAAAGATTGGGATGAACGTCATTATGACTTTCCTACTCCTTTTGGTTTTGTGCAGAGAAACGGGACGTTAAAACTTATCTGTCGTTGTGAAGATGAATCGTGTGAGAATTTTTCTAAGTGTATGCCTAATCCGATTGTCCGTGAGCTAAATAAAACCATTGCAGAAAACGAAAATACAGAAAACGACATCAAATATGAATGGCTTGACACAATTGCCGAAGAGCAGATATTTGCTGAACCCGAAGGGGACTTTGAAGAAACGGAAGAGGCGATTCCCGAAGAATACACCGTTGCCCCTACTGTGATTGCAGGGGAGTTCGTAGAGTTAGCAGACTCCACTGCTATTATTACCGCAGATATAGACTCGCATATACTTGTAAATGCAGGAGCGGGAACAGGTAAAACCCACACTGTTATTGAACGATTAGCACATATCATTGATTCAAGTGATGTTGACTTAGGGCAAGTCTTAGTGCTATGCTATACCAATGCCGCACGAGATGTTATTATACAAAGATTAACCGAAAAAGGTATGGGTGAATCAGCACGACAGTTGGTGATTTGCACACTTGATTCTCTCGCTTGGCAGAATTTATCTTCGGGATTTGAAGGTAATTCTGAAATAAGCAGTCTCTTCGCACTTGGATATGATGGTTGTATAAAAAAGTTTAACCGTGAATTTGATGCTGATGACTGGTCGGGATTTGAGTACGTCATTGTTGATGAAGTGCAAGACCTTGTTAACGAACGTGCCAAGATGTTACTAAAAATACTCAGTGCGTTGGAATGCGGGTATCTTCTTCTCGGTGACAAGTGTCAAGCTATTTATGATTACGACTGTGGTTGCGAAAATTCAATGACTTCTGTTGAATTTTACGAAAGCCTTAATGCCATATTACCAAGCAGTGTTATAAAATATGAGCTAATCGGAAACAAACGGCAAATGGGAGACTTGGCGATTCGCACAGCAGGGTTGCGTAGAGCGTTATTAGAGTTCCCCCCTAATGAAGTAATTACTTATTTTAATGCCCAAATTAATGTGATGACACACATGGATTTTTTGCCGATAATATTTTCACGTCTCTCGGAAACAGAAACATATGCAGTTCTAACACGTAACAACGGTCAAGCGGAGTGGATTAGTGCAGAGTTGCATAAAAAGGATATTCCCCATAATTTACTGCGAACAGTAACACCACAAGTGTCGTTGAATCGTTGGATTGCCGATATGTTTTGGGATTATCGTGAACCACGCATTACTAAAGAAGATTTTATTGAGCGATATACAATCCGTGTAAAAAACAACGTGCAGTTGGCAGAAAAATTTTACAATGCAATTGTTGAAACTATAGATGACGAAAACGAAAACGATTATTTTGAGTTGATGCAATTTCTTAAATCACTTAAAAAAGGCAGTTATATTTCGCCGCTTTTATTAAATACGCCTTGTGAAACACTAACTGTTTCTACAATTCATAAAGCAAAAGGGCGTGAGTTTGACCATGTATATTTATTCAACGATAATGTTGATGATATTTTAGAGTGCCGTGTTCGCTATGTTGGCGAAACACGTCCAAAAACAAAGTTAAGTTCATTGAAAAGTAAAAATTGGTGTTTGCAAAAGAGCAAAGCGACTAATTCACGATGGATGAATTATGGGTTTCATAAATGGTCAACATATTGCAGTAAAATTGTTATTGGATTGCGTGGGGATATAAACCTATGTGGTTTTATCGAAGGAGATTTAGAGCAAGCAGTCCAAAGACAATTTTATATTTCACGAAATATAAGTATTAACGACAAAGTAGATATTTATTTAAGTGGGGACACTTATCAAGTTTATCATAACGCCTTTTGTATCGGGGCGTTGTCTGATGAGGCGAAAACTGATTTGCTTAACTCAATAAAAAGCCGTTACAGTTGGAGCAGTATTCCGCCGTATTTATCAGAAATTTATGTTAATAACATCATTTCTGTTATACCATATAGTTTCACGAGTAATGTTGACCCTATGTTCAAGGATTCGCAATTTTGGCTTGGAGTAGAACTTACAGGGTTCGCTAAAGCTAACTGGAATACGAGAGGAGAAGTAGTTTGAAATACGCTGAATACTACGATGCAATAGACGAAATAAAATCGTTTCTTTCTCGTGATTTAATCGGCTCGATTTCTGAAGAGGAAGTTATTGAAGATGTAGAGCCGCTGAGTTACTACACAATGGGAATTTTGTGGACTAAACGGCTTGGCGATTCTACCGATGAGCAATCCGAACAAATGAATTTACTTGATATAGAAGATGGCGATATCGAGGACACAGTAAACACAGATGCAGATATTATTTCACGAGCAAACTCGTATAAACCACCTACTATGGGAGTGTCTGTTATGCTCCCCGCCAACGCTAAATCGCTGAGTGTTGAGTTTTCTTTTGGCAAGTATACATTATCGCAAGAAGAACAATTCGACGAGGATGGCAATAAAAAGAAAACGATTAATCGTTACACTCGAAAGCCTTATAAAATCTCAACCGTCTATGCAATCCCCGACAATTGCGGAGTTTCGCAATGCACGGAACATGACGAGTTTCACAAACTCGGAGTTGACCTATCACTTTGTATTCGTCGAATAATGGCTGACGGCGGTAAACTCATCACTGTGTCGGCAACCAATGCAGAGGAATCGCCACAACAAAGTAAACCTCAAAATGAAAATGCACTATTTCAATGCAATCTGCACCTTCATTTAGATATTGGTTTTAATCCAATTTATCAAAACAACACTTTCAACAGTAGTTTAGAAGAACAAATCGGTGCTATGCAATATAGAGAAGTTTTGAATTATGCTACAGGACACGGTTGTTCTGTAAGGTATAACGATAACGCTGTAATTACTGATATTTATAGTGATTTTATGCCCACAGAACGTGTGTTGCAAATGAGACCATGTGAGACCGCAGAAAAAGACATACTGCGACTTCTATATTGGGAATCGGCAGAACGTAACAATTCATGCGAACGGCTTTTATCTTTTATTTCTGAGTATGTGGCTTGGCGGCAAAATCAAATATCCCTTGCCTCAACTCTTGACGAGCAACATCGCCCCGCCGCAAATGCTGTTCTTTCGCAGATAGAAAAATGTATCAACAGGCTTAAAACTGGAGTAGAAGTTTTGCGTTCTGATAATCACGCATGGGAATCATTCAAACTAATGAATGAGGCTATGCTACTGCAACGCAAAAATACAAAAAAACTAAATAAAGATGAGTTAAGAAAAGTCGAATGGTATCCATTTCAACTTGCCTACATTCTTCAGATTGTACCCGATATTACAAAAGATGACAGCGAATTTCGCAATGTCGTAGATTTACTGTGGTTTCCTACGGGTGGCGGTAAAACAGAAGCCTATCTCGGGGTAGCGGCTTTTGCTGTGTTTTATCGGCGATTGTCAAAAAAGCCAATCATTGATGGTGTAACGATTATAATGCGTTATACGTTGCGGTTACTGACTATTCAACAGTTTGAACGTGCCTCGGCTTTAATCTGTGCTTGTGAATATCTGCGTAAACGGTATAATATTTCGGGCGGTGAAATCAGTATCGGATTATGGATTGGAAGTGGCATGACACCTAACCGAATTGAAGGCGAAGGTGGGGCGGTTGAAATTCTTGAACAAATAAAAAAAGACCCCGACAACCGTATAGTTACAGGGAATCCTGTTCAAATCACAAATTGCCCGTGGTGCGGCGAAGTAATCGACCTTGACGGATATGATATTGTTAATGGCGGTCTTGTTATACGTTGTAACAGAAACAAAAGTTGTGAGTTTCACAATTCGTTACCGATTTATTTAGTAGACGAAGATGTTTACCGTGTTCGCCCGACATTGTTACTCAGCACAATCGACAAATTTGCACGATTAGCATGGGAAATCGACTCGAAATCATTATTCGGAGACAGTAAGTGTATGCCGCCCGAGTTGATTATACAAGACGAATTGCATCTTATATCTGGAGCATTAGGCTCATTGGCGGGGATATACGAAATCGGTGTTGAATATTTATGCAGTCGTAACGGTAAATATCCTAAAGTTGTTGCATCAACAGCTACGGTAAAAAATGCCACCGAACAAATACGGAATATTTATAATAAGAAAGCATTTCAATTCCCGCCAAGCGGAATGTCATTTGACGATTCGTTTTTTGCTATAAAAGCAAGCGACTCAGACCGCCCCGCACGAACATATGTAGGATTATGCGAAACGGGTGGTTCGCTTGCCGACCTTATGATTCGTGTTTATGCAAATTTAATGTTTATCAAAGCCCTGTTTATTAAACAGGGCAAACCCGAAAAAGTAATAGACCAATATGCAACTATTATCGGCTACTTCAATGCAATCCGTGATTTAGGCGGAGCGGATAACATCATAAACGACCGTGTTTATTCATATATACGCACACTAATCAGCCATAAATTTAAGAATGACTCAGAAAACGTGGGTTTGATTATTTCCGATATACGGATTGGTAATCACGATGAACTCACAAGTCGTAAAACATCGAGAGAAATAAAAGAGACATTAACTAAACTTGACACAAAATACACTGAAGATTGGAATTATTCATATGTTTTAGCATCGAATATGCTTTCTGTCGGCATTGACATAAACCGCCTCGGAGTTATGACTATGTACAATCAACCCAAATCCAATGCAGAATATATACAGGCAACAAGTCGTGTAGGACGGCAAAATCCAGGATTAGTATTGTCAATGTATAATGGTTCACGTTCAAGAGATAAATCGCATTATGAACAGTTTAAGTTTTATCACAACTCTTTCTACCAGTATGTGGAGGCAACAAGCGTTACACCTTTCTCGGCTCGTGCAATTGAAAAAGCGGTTCATTGCGTATTTATAATAATGTTGCGATTGACAGAATCGTCACTTGGTGCTAACGATTATGCCGTTAATTTTGATGCTAATGCTGATTATGTCAAAAAGGCAAAACAATTCATTCTTGACAGAGTGCGGGATATATATCCTAACGGTATTTCCGATGCAAAAGAGTGGTTGGAAAGCATTGTAGATGCTTGGGTAGAACTTGCAGACGACAATCCCAATACATTAGTATACAAATCACCAAACAATAGCAAAAAATTCAGTTTGCTTGTTTCGGGAGAACAACAAGAGGGAATTGATTTCCCTGCTATACTTAATTCTCTTAGGAATGTAGAATCATCATCTAACGTATTTATCGGGGAGAGGGATTAAAATGGCAAAAGCAAGATTTAATAACAATAAAAATAAATCCAAGAAAACTCGATTTGTCGGAGAAGTTCGACAAACTCAGCTTATTACGACATACGGAATAGGCTCGATAGTCGATTTTGTCCGTGATACTGTAATGATTGCAGGGGTGGATGATTGGGATACTGGTAAAAATGCTGATGACATAGAGTCTCGCAGAATTTTTAATGAAAATCTCCAAGCATTAACAGGAGCAAAATACTTTCTTCAACCTAAACTTAGCACAGGCAGTGGTTTTATAAAATCTGCCGATATACCTGCGTTCGTATTTCCCGAATGGCTTTATTGCCCACGTTGTAACGGACTTATAAATGCTAAAGAAATGGCGAATCAAAAAAATCCACGAAAATGTTTATTCAACAATAAAGATGGCAAGCCCTGCAACGGTAGTCTTATTGCCTCTCGTTTTGTTGTTATTTGCGAAAACGGTCATATTGAGGATTTTCCGTACAGTTGGTGGATTCACGGGCAACAAGAGTGCAACAGACCTAAACTATCTATGTATAACGTGGGTGGTCGTAGTGATATTGAAAGTTTATTTGTGAAATGCGTAACTTGCGGTAAATCTCGTGGAATGAACGGAGTGTTCGCATCACACGCATTAGCGGGGGAAAACGGTTACCCTTGCAAAGGAAATCATCCGCATTTGAAAGAACGAAAAGCACGAAAACCCGATTGCGATGCCCCTCTTAAAACTTCAGTGCGTTCGTCAACAAAAGTCTATTTCCCTGTAACTATGAGTGCGTTACTAATACCTCCGTGGAGTCAGAAGGCTGTCGAAATTATTCAAAAGGAATACGATGCACTTGAACATATGCCTGACCCTAAGCCGTATTTAGATAAAAAAACAACATCTTCTGTAGATATTTCGCAATTGCTTAAGGCATTTGAAATTGTTAAGGCACGGAAAGGCTCATCTTTGCCTCGCAACGAGGAAAACATCTATCAAGATGAGTACAAAGTATTAACCGCAAACGGCAAAACAAACGATGATGATTACTCTGCTTTTGTTGCCGATATTCCTGTAGGTTTTGAAAGATATTTTGAACAAATCACCGTTGTGGACAGATTAACCGTGACCGAGGCTCTTGTGGGATTTACCCGCTCAAAACCTTGGAGTGGCGATACTGGTAATGGTGGGGAAAATCAAAGGATGTTATCGCCACTGTCAACTTATAAAAAAGACTGGTTTCCCGCAGTGCAACTTCGAGGAGAGGGAATTTTTATTCAATTCAGACAGGACGCTATTAATGATTGGAAAAGCCGAATTTCGACCCGATATGCCAAAATGAGGGAACAGTTACAAACATCATATATGAAGTCTCGTTGTGATAGATTTTCGGAAGAATATGTAATGTTGCACACATTCTCGCATTTGTTTATTCGACAGTTGTCTATTGAATGTGGTTACAGTGCATCATCGCTCAAAGAAAAAATATATAGCACCTTTGCAGATAGCAATGGCGAAACAATGAACGGTGTTTTGATTTATACCGCATCTTCCGATTGTGACGGTAGCTTGGGTGGTTTAATCAGTGTAGCACAAAACACCGAGAAGTTGCAAAACATACTAATTGATATGCTACATAGGGCGGCATGGTGTAGCGGAGACCCATTGTGCGTTACTTCACTTGAACAGGGTTTGAACTCGCTAAATTACTCAGCGTGTCACGATTGTACTCTTTTACCTGAAACATCTTGTGAGTTCCGCAATGTGTTGCTTGACCGTGTTTCAATAATCGGTACTCCCGATGAGCCTGAACTTGGGTTTATGAGAGATTTGTTGGTTTAACAAGGCATCGTGTTTATCGACAAAAAAACAAAAGAAATGTCCGCTTGCAGTTGAAGGATAAGGGGATTGCGATTAAGACGTTGTAGAAAATAGGAGGATTTATTTATGAAAGGACTTATGGTAGCTTTTTGGCAGTTGAAATATGCCAGTGGAATTGACGAAAGAATACTAAAAAAGGACATTAAAAACGGAGTTTTGAAAGCAAGATACATTGATGACGAGGAGTTGTTTTTGTATAGCGATGTATTGGAATATGCTTTTAGCAAATGGGATGAAGGCAAAACTAAAATGTACGACCCTTATGGCGATAGAGAACTTGGATTCAGTTTATCACGTTGTAACGGCATAAGTAGTTCTATTCTCGATAAAATGAGCGATGGTTTTACACCCGCTCAATTAAAATCAATTCCGAAGCTTGATAAAAATGGAATTGGGATTAATCGAAAATCTGAGAATTAATTTTCACACCAAATATCCATAGGAGAATTATGCCATGCACAAGAAACTAATAAACAAATTCTTTAAGGAAATCGCCGAAGTTACGGAAACACCGTCTGCGGCGGCACTTGCGAATTTCCAAATCAAGTTGCTCATTAACAAGGGTGGTGAAGAAGTCACCGAAATGCTGAACGATGTTGTTTTCAGCAAAAATCCGACACGCAAGGAAGAGGCATTGGCACAACGTGAGGAAATCCAGTCTATGACTTGTGAGCAACTCATTAAGCTAATGCGAGGCAAGTGCGACCCTGCAAATCAAGCCGTTCTTGTTGAACGTGCGACGGAATTCGAGGGTGAGCTTATTCCCGAAGTAATCCGAATGTATAAACGTAGCCTTAACACTGCTTTTATCGAGACTTCGGCAAGGATTTTGTCGGCGTGTAGTTTAAACATAGGCGATGAGTTAGTCAAGTGTTTCGATGAAATCCGCAGTCCGTATGCACAATCGGTGATTTTAGTCGTGCTTGGATTCAAGGCAGACGAAAAGCACGTTCCGTGGCTGATTGAGAAATATAGCGAGTTCAAGCGAAAGTACCCCGATGAATTGTATCATGATGGGGCTTATTATGCGATTAGTGAGATTGAGGAACGGTTTTATTTGTAAATTGGCTTACGCCGAATGATAGAAAATTGCGATTAAGACGTTAATAGGAGGGAAGTATGAAATTATTTACACCTGAGTTAATAGTGCAACTAATAGGAATTGTTTTTGCAACGCTTATACCGTTGCTTATTCTGATTTTCACATTAAAAAGTAACAAAAAAACGCAAATAAAAAATAATAATATGCAAATAGCATTAACATGGCAAAACAGTGTGTCAACAGAAATAAATAAGGCACGTCAAAGCGTTACAGAAGCATATAATAACATTGACAAACTATTGATATTATGTGCAAGCCTTAAACCCCAAGGTCGTGATATGGGTAAATATATTGAACAGGTTAATGAGATATACATTTTGTTTAGACAGTCGATGAATAACGTCAAATACAATACCGATATTTATACCGTTTCGATAATGTGTGAAGGGTGTACATTATGTGATATTAAAACATATGGCGATTTAGCCAAAGCTACAATCCGATTGCAAACGGTATTTATAAGTATTGATGAGGAAGTGTGTGAAAGCATAAATTTATTATCTGTTGCTTTAGATTCCGCATCAGAAACAATTGATATAATCGAGAGAAGGTCGACAACACAGAATATAGTTGATAATTACCGTTCTATGATTTCACTCTCAGAATCAAAACATTATATAGACGACAAATTGAAACAAGATGTTCTTTATTACAATGCACAAATGAATAAAGAAATTTCAGAAATTGAGAAATTTGATAACATCATTTCGTCAAAAATGGATGTGACTAAGCAAAAAAATGAAATTGCTCGTAATAAAATAAACGATATTTATATCAAGCATAAACCTCAATTAGACGAGGCAATATTTTCGTATTTTGCTATGTATAAGCGATTTGCTAAGCAAGGCGTTCTATATATACAAAAAAACGGCAGACCCAATAATATGTGTAAGAAAATTACCGATGAAGTTGAAACTTAAAAGAAGATTTACAAATGAAACTTAAATTCAAACACCAACAATTCAAAACCGATGCTGTAGCCGCAGTGGTTGACCTTTTCAAGGGACAGCCTCGAAAAATTACGCATGGCATGATGTGAATTCTGGGTTTTTGATTGAATGAGTCATAACGACAAAACTCCCCTTTATTTTGCAATCAAGGGGAGTTTATAGCGAAAAAGGTAAATTCGTGTGCTGTCTGTTATTTGACTTATTTCGATTTTTTATTTTTGCGGGTTGCGTATTTTGTCGGCAGTTAGCGGTTTATCGAGCGGTCGCTTTGTTCGGCTTATTGACCTCAGTCGACTCGGACGGAATAACGCTTTAGTCGCTTATTACACCGAAATTTACTTCATAGAACGTGACATCAGATTTATAGCCGTGAACGAAAAGACCGCTTTTTAGAGAACCGACCTAAATTATCGAAATATATCGAAATACGGTTATTCGCCAAAACCACCAGTCCTACGATGAACTGGTGGTTTATTTTTTCAAGATTATGCCAATTCCTCAATTCTCTCTGATAATTTATACGAAATATTCAGTTTATAATTATTGATATATTTCCTTAAAAAGATAATTTCTCAAGAAAGTAAATTGTCATATGTTACGCTAAAACACGCTCAATAAGTCTTAACGCAACAAGTTCATTATAAATTTCACTTTTTGCTTCAGATATTGATTCCTTAATTTTGATATAAGTAACTCCTGATATATCTGACGGAATATTCAAATCTCCCTTAACAATTACGATAACCTTTCCTGAAAGTCTTCCTAATCGACCATAGAAATATCCCAATTCAATTAGAACATTGGGGCTTGCTTGCTTGTATATTTTGTCATCAGATGTAACCAAATCATCTGGCGTACACATTACAAAAACTAAATCTACACCTATCGTAGCGTCCTCTATTTTCTCTATGATTGTTTTTCCTACACTTGAAGTGTTCGCAAGAATAATTGGTTTTGGAAAATGTAAGCTTTTTGTCAAATAATCGCTTAATTCATCACGGAGCATAGAATCCCAACCATGTACAATAAATGTCTTAGGTAAGCGTTTTTGTTGAAAAATTTCATTTATACGCTTAATAATATTGTATGATAAATTTTTATCTTTTGATACAAAACCTTCACAATATTCCCAAAACCAATTTGAATTTTTTTCGCTTGCCCAATTAGAACAACCTATTATTTTTTGTGAAGAATTCATTTTCAATATTTGTCGCGATAATGAAATCCCCGTTTGTTCGCCATCACGCGTTCCTGTTAATACATTAGAATCGTCATTAAAAACAATGTCTACAAGGATAATAATATTATTTAAATCTTCATTTGCTATAATCAATTTTTTATATTCATGAAGAAAGTGAGTTACACTATTAAAAACGCGAATATAAAAACCGTTGTCCTCAATAGTTTCTATAATATCAAGGGGAATACGTTCATCATCCACCCAAAACAATTCATATTTAGAAATTAAGTTTGGACATCTCTCGCACAACATAGAGTGTGAGGTATTATTAACCCATTTAATTATTTCATCTAAAGTATTGCCATTTTGTGTGTTAAAAATATTTATGGGATAGTTTTGTATTTCAGAATCAATACGACTTTCAATCATTTCTTTAGGATGCCCAGAACACAGTGCAATTTTCCCGTTAAACCTTTTATTAAGAAAATTATAATTATTTACAAGAAAACGATAACCATTCCAATATTCAGAGTCCTCTCTTATATCAAATTCGCTATTTACATCAGCAGGGGGCATCATGATATCAAAAACTATGCCATCATACACATCAGACTCAAATATTAGCATATTAACCAAATCATTTAAACTGCGTAAATGGCATATTTTTATATCACAACACTCTATAGCTTCTTTTATTGGTCGAACAACAACCGAAGAATCGTCTACCCATACTATTTTCTTCATATTTCGCGCTCCGTTTTGGCAATAGTTGTTCTTTCAATAAACTGATTTATATCTGTAACAATGGCATTTCGTCCCTTATCTAAAACTGTGAAAATATATAATTCGTTAGAACCCGTTTTAACTATGATTTTTTCTAATTCATTCCTTGATTTAGATTTTTGCAAACGTATTCTAAAATGTTCTCCAAGAACATTGATGTTTTCCATTGTTACAATTTGGTTTTTGAAAGCCGTAATTATGGCAATGTGATTAATGTGTTTACTTAAGATATCAAGATTGTTTAGTAGAAACAATAGTCCATTATACCCAAAAACATCGTTATATAATACCTCTCCTTTAATTCCTATAACAATTTCTTGTGGTAAAGAAGCATCAAATAATAATAAATCAAATGCCTCCACCCCTGGTTTAATTTCTAAACAAAAAGCGGCATCCTTTAATGTTGTTGCCACATGAATATCATGGTAAGGTTTCATAGCAACTTTGATTCCTTTGGCGACGATTGGTGAATCGTCTAATAGAAATATTTTCATAAATCATCTCTCTTTATGTGGAATTGATAACGTAAAAGTATATTTAGCAATGCCATTTTTCATGTTATCGCGAACTGTATAAAATGAATAATTATATTCAGAGTTAATTAATCTAATGGAATTTATCTCTTCCCAAATATCCCAATTGTAATACTGAAGTTTTTGTATCTCACTTCGAATTATTTCATCCATGTTTTCTAATTCGCATTTTGTCGTAATAGCAACGTCACTACACATTTCTCGGTATATCTCAAAATAGGGTACACATAAATTACTAATCAGTTCACAATCTAATGTTAATTCCCCATTATGCTGATGAGCAATTTCTCTTGAAAGAGCTAAACCTATGCCACTTCCGTTTTGTTTTAAATTTGAAACATTATTCCCCCTATATTGATATTCAAAAATTCGTTCATATTCTTCGCTTTTTAAAGGAATAGAGTAATTAGTCACGATTAATTGATACATACTCCTGTCATAATTCAAGCAACAATCAACTGTTATGGTAGTACCAGGCAAACTATACTTCATAGCATTGTTTGTCAAGTTATAAGCGACTTGTTCAATCATATCAGGGTCTGCGAACATATAAGGAGTATTGTCGTCCTGTTTAACACGCAATTTAAAAGACAAATCTAAAAATTTCATGTTGTCATAATACACTTGTTCCCATTTATATAGAAATGTACCATAAGGATAAAAGAATTTCTTTTGGGGTATCCTTTCGCTATTAATATATCGCCCCGAGTTTGCTTGCAACATTGTTGTATATGCAAATCCTTTAGCGTTTTTTATAATATTCCTTATTCTTCTCTCTGATTCATATGTCGAACAATACCATATATTTTTCTCGAATGAATTTAATAACGATAAAAATCCTGCATTTCTCTGTCCAAGTTCATGTCGTAAATCACTTGTCACTCGCTGTATGTTCTCGCTTTGGTTTTTATATAATAGTTTATGATATGCGGAATAGTTCATCAGCCATTGTGCTAAAAATATGGACGTTATGCTTTCTAATACTTTCTTTAATTTTTCAACTTTCTCATGAACTACTTCTTGGTTGTTTTTTAATTTAAAATTAAACAAATAACCCACAGGGAAGTCCAAGTAGCCTTGAAGGGCAAATGTAAAAATAAAATACCCATCCATATTAATTGGCAATTCACTTTCTGAAACAATATGTAGCCATTCTTTACATTCATTTCCGATTTGAAAGCCAACAACAAGTTGCTCCTTGTGTTCAGCTAAATCTCCAAGGCAATTTATTTTTAATTGATGTTTTGAAGGAATAAAAAAACGGTCATATTTTTGGGAATCGCCATACTCTTTAACGATGGATTGGGTCAAATTGGCTCCACTAATAATAATTTCATTTCCCATCGCAGAAAAATCACTAATTGGTTTGTATACAAAAATATCATCAAATTCAAATATTTCTCTTAATATAATAACACAATCAAACAAATATGTTCTTGTAATCTTTAAACGTTTTGTAATGTCTGTTAATAATAATTCTTTTTCTGGTTTTAAATCTGGCAAATCTGTATAACATGAGTTTTTCCCCCACATTAAATCTGTTACAAGTTGTCTATGGCGAATTTCTACTTTTTTATCAGCCTTATCATAAGACTTGTTTATAGTTTCTTTTATATTTTTTATACTTAAAAAAAACTCCCTAAAAATATGACTATTTGTTAAGGGTTCATTAAAATTAATTTTTTCTTCATTTAAACAATTACTTATTTCTTCTTCA
>Ga0082212_10002803_pt1 | contig 25042 bp, 23 predicted proteins | sample TergutNt197P3_FD_71548 | JGI IMG/M metagenome (GOLD analysis project Ga0082212, IMG submission 71548) | Neocapritermes taracua P3 segment gut microbial communities from Petit-Saut dam, French Guiana - Nt197 P3 | ecosystem: Host-associated > Arthropoda: Insects > Digestive system > Gut ... | reverse complement strand
ATTATGAAAATAGAAAAAAAAAGAAAAAAAAATATTATTTTTGTATTTTTAAAACTTGATATTAATTTAAATAAAATATATTCGGAGAATTAATCTAATGAAAAATGTATTTTTTGCAGTTTTCACACTAATAGTGCTAACACTATTTACAAATGATTTAGCGTTTTCACAAGCATCAAAATTACCAATAGGTATAGTAGATGTTGAAGCCGTAGTTAAAGAAATGCCCGAAGCAATTGCAGCGGACAAAGAATTAACAGATTTGAGCAATTTGTATAGAGATACTATTGCTACAAAAAAGACCGCTTTTGAAACAAAACTTCAAAATTATCAAAAGCAAAAAGGAACAATGTCTGCTAGCGCAGTTCAAGCAGAAGAAGAAAAGTTGTATAAAGAACAACAAGAACTAACTGAATATCAACAAGCAAAACAGGATGAAATCCATCGCTTGCGTGAAAAACATTTAGAACCTATTAGGGTTAAAGTAAAAGCCGCAATCGAAAGCGTTGCTAAAGAAGAAAAATTATCTTTAGTATTAGCCAAGGAAGCCGCTGTTGTAATTTGGTCGGAAGATAAAATGGATATTACCTTTAGAGTAATAGACAAAATTAAAAGAGGTGACTAATTTTTAGTATCCATTAAATAAATAATCTATTCTGTTTTTAGAATAGATTATTTATTTGTTTATAATTTTTTATTTCTTACTACAAACCAATTATTATATGTATCAGGTATTGGAATAATAGTTTTTCCATTAGAACTAAAATCAAATAAGTATTTAGACAAAAATAATATAAACTCATTAAAATGATTAGTAGTATTAAACAAAATATTTCTCTAAAAGATATTATTAGTGTAACAAAAAATCTTAAATATTGGTTTGTAAATGCACGTCCTATAGCACTTCCGCAAAGTATTTTGCCTGTTATTACTGCTGTTGCAATTAGTTTTAGTTATGCGGGGGCTAATAACCATAGTGGTGATTTTAGTATTTTGTTATCTATTTTATCTATAATTGGAGTAGGTTTAGGACATCTTGCATCAAATCTTTTAGATGATTATTTTGATTATAAAAAGCAAGGATTGAGTTATAGAAGAGAACTTTCACATAAAGGAATAAGGTCACGAATACACAAATGTCCATATTTAAGTGATGGTAGTAGCACAATTAATCAATTATTATCCGCCTGTATAGTGTTTTTAGGTATAGTGTTAATAATAGGAGGAATAGTTTGGATATGTCGGGATAATGTTATTCTTTTAATTAGTGCCGTAGCAGGATTATTAGCAATTAGTTATTCAGGATTTCCTTTTCGGTTTAGTTATAATGGATTAGGTGAAATAGTTATAGGGTTAATGTTTGGTCCATTAGCAATGTTAGGAGTATTTTATGCAGCAGTGGGAACGTTTTATGGAATATTATTTTATTTTTCAATACCAATTGGATTGTTAGTCGTAAATATAATTTATACCCATTCAATCATAGATATAGAGGCAGATAAAGAAGCAAATAAAAAAACTTTAGCAGTATTAATAGGTAACAAAAAGGTAATGATATTTGTATCATTTTTAATAAATTTGCTTCCATTTTTTATAATAGCAATGGGAGTTGTATCTAGATTAATAAGTGCGTGGTATTTATTAGTATTTTTAACATTACCGATGGCTATACATTTGCTATATTTATTAATACAATTTCAAAAACATCCTAATAAAGAATTTTCACCTCGTTTCTGGATGGGACCTTTCGAAAAATGGGCAGAAAAAAAAGAAGCAGGCATAGGTTGGTTTCTAATTCGTTGGATGTTAGCCCGAAATTTAGTTACTTTTTTTGCTATAATAGTAACAATAGTATCTATAGTTCTCGGACTTTAAAAAATATTCAAATATAAATAAATTATCATTTTTTTACACATATTAACCTCTAAAACATAAATACAATACCTATTGCACCATAAAAACCACGCTCTCTGTATCGTTCCCAAACTACATAATTGCTATTAAAAAGATTATTTATCTTTATATAAAAATTAAACGGCTTTATAGTGTAATCAAGCCCCAAATTTAACAGAACATATGGGTCTAAAATATCATTTTCTTTAATATGTAATTTTCTACTTCCCGTTAGTTCAAGTGTAATAAAACCTTTTAATTTACTAATAATATTTCTATGATAAGTAGTGCTAAATTTGAAAAGTGGGGTATAAGTTAAATGTTTATCTTCTTTTAAATCGTTCATATTAAGAGTTATTTTACTAATAAGTCGGTCATCATTTGTAATATTCCAAAATATTTCTCCAAATATATCAAATACAATTCCATCAGCATAGATAAGTTTAAATTCAGCAAGTGTATCTGCTGAAAAATTAAGATTTCTATCAGAATAACGCCAATTCATACCCGCCGACAACATAAGATTTTCATTGGGATGATACCAAACACTTCCTTTAATATTAGCAATATCGTATCTATGGTCTATCACAATTCGGGATAGATATGGATTTATAGTAATTAATTCTTCACATTCTGTTTTTTCAATTCCAGTATATATATTTGCTTTAATAGTAAATAGTTTATTAACTCTATATTCTAAATTACCAAATAATAATGCTGCATTTCTATTTATATCATCGGAGTTGTTTGTTAATTGAAACCCACCTTTTAATAGAATAGAAAAATTGTTGTCAAAATATGAAGCAGAAGCATCAAACTGATAAAAATTAATCATAGTCCCTGCAAAACTTTCAAAGTTAATATTAGCATTTCCGCCGATAAGAAAATTATTCCAATAGTTTTTTATAGTAAGAAAACCACGTGCATAATAGTTATTAATATCTATTGGTGTAAGATGTTTCGCATCTGTATTTTTGGCGTTATTAATAGCAGTATAATTTGCTGTTCCACCAACTGAAAATAGAACATTTTCGTGTCTGCCATCTGATTTAACTTCAAATTTTGCTTGTGTTATATTTCTGTCATAGTAATCTTTTTCTGGATATATTTCATTTTTATTTATTGGATTAACACCATAGCCATAAAAATTGTAATTTTGAGTATTAAAAAATAGATTTGTTCGGGTATTACTTCCACCAAATATAAAAAATTTCTCATCAGCAATATAATTAGTGCGTATATCGAAAAATAACTTATTATTATTAGAATATAAAGCATCGCCGTTTGTCATAGAGCCACCCGCAGAAGCAAATATATCAAATCTATCCGCCCAAAAACGATAATGTGCATCTACTTCAGGGGTATTGAATATGCCATATAAAGCATTTATATACCCTGCAGTATATGTTTTGGACATATAATGAGCAGGCAGGTCTGATGGTGGAATAAGAGTAGGTTGTTGTTTTTCAAAAGTATTTAAAGAATCTAATTCAGTAGAAGTAAGAATACTTGTTTTAGTTGGAGATTGTTTAATGCTTGTACGTATATTATACTGCTCCACTCCTTCAATAATAAAAGCAGGTAGTTCCAGCGGTTTAGTATATTCCTGTGCAAATATTCTTACACTTGTAAATAGAATCAGTAAATATAAAATTTTATTGCAATTCATAATTAATTTATAATTTATATGCAAAAATACAAATATTTTCTTATATAATTTTAATAAAAGAAAAGTTTATAAGTTTTTTTACATCTTATTATTATTTTATAAACTCACATTCTTTCTATTGTTTAAGTTATCTTGATTTTAAAATATTATCTTTTTTATCACATTGCAAACAATACCAAATACAATGAAATTTGCATTATTCGGTATTAAAATTGGCTCATATTTAGAGTTTTCTGAACATAACCATAATTGTTCTTCTACAACAAAATAACGCTTTATATAGTAATTACCATTTACATTTGCTACGATAATATCACCACTATTAGCACTATCGCTATTCTTTACAACTACTATATCGCCATCATTTATATTAGCATTTACCATAGAATCACCTTCAACACGCACAAATGTTATTTGTCCTTCATCCAAATTTAATAAGGATGAAAACATTATAAATTTTTCGTTATTACCAAGTGAATATTGTTGCTTTTGTCTATCTAATGGTTTATCTGACGATACATAATAATTTTCTTCAAAATCATATATTAAGAACTCTTTTATAGAAGGTGATTTAAATAATAATCGTTCAAACTCTATTATATCAGATGCACTATTATAAGCAGAATCAATTAGTTCATCAGGTGCTGTATTCATTAGTTTTCGCAAACTTGCGGGACGTTTCCCTGTTTTTAACTCTACTACAAAACCGCCAATCAAACGCTTTAGGAGAAGTTCTGACATATTTTTACGACTTTAATTCTCGCATAGTAAATAGTGGTAATAGTTCTATATCTACTTCTTTTAATGCTTCTTTACCGCCTTGTTCTCTATCTATAACGCATATTGCGTGAGTTATGATAGCAGATTCTTTTCTTAATTCTTCTACAGATTTTATGGTTTGTCCGCCAGATGTTACAACATCTTCTACAATTAATAATTTTTTATTTTTTACAGAAGGTCCTTCTACTAACTTTGCTGTGCCATATTCTTTTGCATTTTTTCTAACAAAAACTATCGATGCGTTTATATAAAGTCCTAATGCAGTTGCTATTGGTATTCCGCCAACTTCTAATCCTGCAAGAAAATCATATTCAATATTTTTTTCGTTATGATTTCTATTTAGCATTGATGCAAAATATTTACTAATTTCTTTTAGCAATACAGGATTACTTTCAAACAGATATTTATCAAAGTATTCATTACTTACAATACCCGAACGTAGTTTGAATTTACCTTCTATATATGAAATATTATATATTTCTTTTGCTAATTCTTGTTTTGTCATTTTACACTATTATTATAAAAAACTATTATTATAAAATTTATAACTGCAATATAATATTTTTTTTTTGAAATTATTATCTTTTTATTTACTTTTCCCAATTCTCGCCTTTATAGGGCTGACCTATGCTCATCCAAGCAGGAGCAGGAGCATCAAGAACATAATGGTCAAAGAACTCCTTCATCTTAACTGAATAATCTAATTTATTCCAATAACGACCCTGCCAATGTGGTTCTTTTACATATTGCAAAAACCATGAAGGTTTTTGGGCACGTCTAAATGCCATATATAATTCTACTCCTTGCTGATATGGAACTGCTTCATCAATGTCGCCGTGTCCTATTAGTAAAGGCGTTGTAGAATTATTTGCAAAAAATATTGGTGAATTCTTTATATATGCATCTAAAGAATCAAATATACTTCCGCCGATTCTACTTTGCTGGGATTCATATTGAAATTGACGAGTCCTGCCAGATTCTAAACGAATACCACTATATGCACTTGTCATATTTCCAACAGGGGCGCCTGCACAAGCCGCTTTGAAAAACGAAGGTATAGTTGCTATATATGCTGTTTGATAACCACCCCAACTATGTCCTTGAACACAAGATTTATTAGTATCAATTATTCCTGATGCCGCTAATTGTCTGCAGCCCGCCATAATGCAATCAAAAGCATCTTGTCCTGGTCTTCCCGAACCAATTTTAGAAATATCAACATCAGCACTTACTTTTGCATAACCATAACTTATATCAGGAAAGAACATAATATAGTTATCCATATAAATTTGATTTACAGGTCTATGAGTTAGTTCGGGTTGATAAAAACGATTCATCCTATCGCTCATTTGGTCGTAGAAATATACAAATACAGGATATTTTTTTGCTTTATCGTAGTTGTCTGGTAAAACTAAATAGCCAAGCAATGTTGTATCTTTTCCTGATGGTGTTTTATATAGATATTGAACTAACTCTGTATGTCCCCAATTAAAAGTATCCAATATGTGTAAGTTCAAATCGGTTATCCGACTTGGTGAATTAAAATTAAAATCTGTTAGATAATAATTTGGAAACTCGTGATACTTTTCTTTTGTAAAAAATATCTTATTTACTTCTTTGGATTTTCTAATATCACGAAAGAGTTGTGCTTCCATTGGAACACGTTCTGTTAATGTATTTGTATTTAACACACCAATATAAATACCTGCCTCTTTGCTAATTTTATTAAATGCTGTTATTATCAATGTATCTATGCCTTGATAATAATCTAATTCCAAATTAACTCTACGTAAAGTATATTTAACATTATTTTTCTTACCTTCGCCTTTTGTAAAACATCTATAATTATTTAAATTTGCCGTTTCAAAATACCAAATATCGTAGTTATCGTATAGAAAAAAACCTTTATCATTGTCTACCCAACCACCAAATCCATTACTACATAAAGATGTCGGTATATCTTGCTCTAAATTATAAAATTGTGCAGGAACATTTTGTGTAATGTCGGTATGAGAATTATTTTTTGTGTCATATAAATGCCAATGTAGGTCTTTATAATATATTACATAACTTCCGCTAACAGACATATAACAGCGTTCTTCAATTCTTTCGCATACTTTTATTTTTTCTCCTGTATTAAGATTTATAACATATAAATCTTCGCTATCACCATACCAAGTTTCCTCTATTCTATATGGTTTATCTGTAGACGCTAACGCATAAGCATCATTTTTTGATATGTAAACATCAATAACATTAGTATCTGCAATTTGGATATATTTTTTTCTGTCAAAATGATAAACGGCATAATAAGTTCTATCTTTTTCTCTATTCCAACGTTTTTGTTGAACGGTCATTATTAATGGGTCATCCCAACCCCAGACATAAACCTCTGCTTTTTTCATTAAAGTATCAAAATTATAATAAGTGGAATCCTCAAACTTTATGTCTTCTCGGTATTCGTATCTTTCATTTGTGGGCTTCATTCCAAAATATAATAAAGTATTACTATCGTTCCAAGATAAGCGATTTTCTTTTGGCAAATACCAATTAGTATCTATTGTTCGTGGGTCAGGAGGAGTAGGTTTTGCATCTTTGTTAGCACTTTTTTTGTTATCTTTTTTAGTATCTTTATTTTTTTTATCAGCATCTTTTATATCATCTTTAATATCTTTATCTTTTTTCGACTTTTTATATGCTAAAATAGTCGTATCTATTGTCTGATTATTTATATCTGCAATTAGCAATGAACAATCCTGTGGGCTGCCTTTATCACTTAGTTCAGCAGTATAAAAAGCAAGTAAATCTTTCTTTTCATTCCATGCAAGATTGCCATAATATCGATTTGTATCTGCAATAATTTTCTTTTCAGGTGCAAATTCTTTTTTCAATTCACGGCAATAAATACCATCTTTTTTGCCATCAGGAGTAGATACAACATAGAACAAATAATTAGACAATGTATCAATCAAATATTCACTAACATTATCAATAGTTATCGCAGTTCCTGATGCAAGATGCTTTAATTTTAATGGACTTCCAACCGCTTTATCTTTCATTTTGTCAGGTTTGGGATGATTATCTAATTTTATTTTATAAACAAGCCATTTAGAATCATCAGAAAAAGAAAAGTTTATTAAGTTATCTTCATCAGTTTCTTCTTTTGTTTGAAGATTAACTAACTTCAACTGATTGTTCTTTTTATCTTTATTTTCAGTTTCCATACTTGTTGGCGTTATAGTCATTGCTGCCCATTTGGAATCATTAGAAAAAGTAGTTCCTTTTCCATTAGGAATGCTAAATTTGGTTGTATCCAAAGTAGAATAGATACATACTCTAATATCCCCTCTGTCTTGTTTCGCTTCAAAGGCGAACCAAGTTCCATCATTAGATGTGCGAGGTAAACGAAGCGTTTCAAACTTCATAGCGTCTTGGAAAGTGAAGTTTCTTTTTGCTTCTAATATACTTGATGCTAATATAATTAGCAGTAAAAAAATAAATAAATTGATACATTTCATATATGTTTTAGTTATATTTTATTTAATTATAATATGCAATATAATAAAAAAACAGAACATTTTGTTATGTTCTGTTTTTTAAGTTTTTATTTTTAATTAAAAACTATCGTTTCAACTGATTAATTTCTTGAAGTAATGTATCACTAACCGTTACGGTTCTAGAGGCGGCTTCAAATGCTCTTTGTGTAGAAATCATATCTGTAAATTGTGCAGTCAAATCTACATTAGATTGTTCTAAAGCATTACCTACCATCTGTGTTGTAGAAAATGTTTCAATGGCAGTCCCGATAATTGCATCGCCAGAGTCAGGACCAGCTTTAAAATAGTTCATACCAACATTAATTAAACCTTCATTGTTAGCAAACTTAGCCATTGCAAGTTGAGCAAGCACTTCTGTCTGTCCATTAGTAAATGAACCCAATATTCTACCACGAGGATCTACTTGTAAATCTTCCAATTCTCCTAATGTCCATCCGTCTTGGGATTCAAAATTAGCATTACTATCTGCTGCATATTGTTTTAGACCTAATGATAAATTAGTTGGGTCGGCAAGGGCAACATTAATATCTTTCGGGAACTTATCTATTCCGCCGTTATCATTCACAATACTACCGCCGGGGAAAGTTAATGTAAATGGTGCTGCGGGATTGTTATTGGGAACTACCGTGCCAATAGTGCCATCAGCATTAAAAGTTGCTCTACCAAATGCAGGAAGAATACTATTTGGGTCATTTGGATCTAAAACAATATTTCCTTCTGCACCACTTCCTTGATTTACCCCATCTATTTCTGCTCCTATTAACCATTCATTTTCTGCTACTTTTTGAAAAGTGAATGATAGCGTTCTTGCACCACCTGTTTCATCATAGACAGTCATACTTGTTCTTCTAATACTATCAAAGCCCTCTACGGCAATAGAATTTAGATTACCGAGCATAGTGATTTCTTGTGTTTGACGAGGTAATGATACCGTGCTTATAGGAATATGGATGTTTGATAGAGTTCTATCTAATATATTTTCGCCTGTGCTACTTCTATAAGTTATTCCATATGCATCTTGGGCAGTGTTATATCCTTGTATAAAACCACCTGTATTTGAATCTACTAAATAACCGTCACCATCTAATTTGAATGCTCCAAAACGGCTAAATCGTTGGACTCCATTGTTTTTAATTATAAAGAAACCATCACCTTGTAGTGCTACATCCAGTGGTCTATTGGTGTTTTCTATTACACCTTGTGAGAAATCTTTATTAATACTTGCTAACTTCACGCCAAGACCAAATTGTAGTGGGTCCATACCACCATTAGCATATCCTTTTTCTGATTCTGATGCTTTTCCGCGTGAATAAATTTGATTAAATTGCTCTGCAAAATTTGCACGATTAGATTTATATCCCACTGTGCTTGCGTTTGCTAAATTGTTTGATATTACATCAAACTTTGCTTGATGAGCCACAAGGGAACTTGTCCCTATTGATAATGATCTTATCAAACCCATTTTTTATTACCCTCCAGATGCTTTCGCATCTATTAAATTGTTAAAAAACTTAATTAAATATTTGTTATAACTTTTTGTAAATCTTTCGGTCAGTCCAGATTTACGAAGAGTCCCTTTGCCCTAAGCATTGTCCGACCCTTTTATTTTATATTCTATTATATAAAAATCACAATATAATAATACTATATTATCTTTTCCTTAACGTTATGCAATTACGGCTGAATCTATATTAGTAATTACATTTTCTTCTAAACTATTTTTATCTAGCATTGTTATTACTGTTTTATTATCTACTGATATTATAAACATTTTATCATCTAACATAATAAGTGACTCTTTTGCTCCTTTACTTTTTGCTTTTTCTACTGCTTCATCTAATCTTAACATATCTACATTATCCAATGATATATCTCGGCTTACCATTCTATTTTGTGCGTGACCTGAAAATTTAATTAGTTCCTGATTTAATAGTTCACTAAAATCAGTAGATGTTTTTGTATCTTGTATTTTATTATTTGTTCCTCTATTTAATGTTTCTGTGCCACCTATCGGAACAAAAGGTAATTTAATTCCTATATCTGTCATAATTTCTTTTTTTCATTTTATTAAAATTAATTTTTTATTTTGTTTCTCTTACATCATTTATTGAAGCAAGTGATACTTCTATTCCATTAATAACTACAACTGTGCCTGTATTTTTGTATCTTATTGCTTCTATTTTTCCTACAGTATGTGTTTCAAGTTTAGTAGTAGAGCCATCTGTTTCTGTAGATTCTACTACTATTTTATATTTACCTGGTAACATTTTATCGCCATTATCATCTTTTCCATCCCATTCAATAGTATGATTTCCTGTTACAACTTGCGAACCTGATAGTTCTATTGTTCTAACAACTTTACCAGCACTATCATATATAGTTGCCACCCCTGATACACCTGGCAAATTAACTTTATAACCAATTTCCGATGGATTCATGCCATCAATATCCAAAGTATCAGAAGTAGCAGATGCATATTTACCAATCATACTTGGTAAAGAAGTGTTTTCTACACTCATAGCCATCAAAGCAAATATATCTGCTTGGTCTTCCATCAATTTTCTAATATCTGTTAATTGTTCTAATTGCGAGAATGTTGCTAATTGTGCTGCAAATTGCTGATTGTCGTATGGATTAGACGGATTTTGGTTCTTTAATTGCACCATTAACATAGCGAGAAAATCAATTTGCTGTTTCTGGGCAGAATTATCTGTGCCATAAGTATTACTAAACACATTTAGCGAATTTCTATTTATACTATCAATAGTAGCCATAATTTTATTCTTATTATACTTACCATATTTAACAAAAAAAACTTTGCCAAAAAAGTATTTATACAATATAACTTTATATAAAGTATTGATTTCATTATAAATAATACTATTTTAAGTTATTTTTTTTATTTTAATTAGATGTGTTTAATATTGTATTGTTTGTTAATAGTATTCAGATATACATTTTTTGGTTATATAAAGTTGTTTTAATATTTACCTTATAATTTTTAATAAAAATATTTATTATAAAAAACACTATTTTTGCATTAAGAACATTAAATCAAAATAATAACATCAATTTAATAATGGAATATTTAAAAGAACGACCTATAAAAATAACTACAGAACGATTACGGGAAATGAAACAACAAAATAAATTAATCTCCTGCATTACCGTCTACGATGCTCAAATGGCAAAGATATTCGAAGAAGCAAAAATTGATTTAATGCTTGTTGGCGACTCACTTGCTAATGTTTTCCAAGGTAAAGATACAACGTTATCGGTCACATTAGAAGAAATAATTTATCATACTAAAATAGTTAAGAATGCTGTTAGTGTGCCACTTGTTGTTGCTGATATGCCTTTTATGACTTATCAAATATCAGCCAACGAAGCAGTCCGTAATGCGGGAATAATATTAAAAGAAACGGGTTGTGATGCTGTCAAATTAGAAGGATGCACTATTAAAATATTAGATGCTATAAAATGTATGGACGAAATTGGTATTCCTGTTATGGGACATATCGGACTAACCCCACAAAGTATAAATAAATTCGGAACTTATAAAGTGCGAGGCACTGATGTTATAGAAGCACAAAAAATTAAAGAAGATGCTATACAATTAGCAAATGCAGGTGTATTTGCTATTGTTTTAGAAAAAATACCAACACAATTAGCAAAAGAAATATCTGAATCTATTTCTATTCCGACTATCGGCATCGGCGCAGGAAAACATTGTGATGGGCAGATTATTGTGTGTAATGATATGTTAGGAATAAATATTGATTTCAAACCGAGATTTGTTAGGCATTACGCAAACTTGCATAATGTTATTAAGCAATCTGTCATTAATTATACTAATGATGTCCGTAATAATACTTTTCCTAATGATAATGAATCTTATTAGTTAACAATGAAAAACATATTAATTAAAACATTTATACTTATTTTACTAACTAATAAATATCTATTTTCAAATGATATTAATCTTGAAAATGGTTTTCATATTCCTATAAATATTTGGAATATTAATTCTAAAGATGATGATTTTGCTCCATATTTTTTAGCGGAATCTTCTATGTTAATATTTAATTCTGTTGTTAATAAATATTCTAAATATTTTTATTCTACCTTGAGTTATCAAACAGATTCTATTATTTACTTCCAAAAACCTATTATACTTAATTCTAATCTAAATAAAAATAGAAAGAACAATGCCTATTTTTGTTTAATTGACAATAAATCTGCGTTTGTTAATTCAAACTCTATGTTTAAGAATGGTAATTTTATTAATATTAAGAAGACAAATTTTGAAAGAAATGCTTGGACAGAACCTTCTATTGTTCCAGAATTCCATAGTGCTAATTTTATAGGTCATCCTGCTATTTCACCAAATAAGAACATTTTAATTTTTTCTTCTAATATGCATTCAAATACTAATAATACTACTGATTTATGGTCTGCAACTTTACAATCTGATGGTAGTTGGGATATGTTAGTTTCTATAGATGAACTTAATTCTAATGGTAATGAAATTACACCATATTTTGTTAATGATACAACTTTAATATTTGCAAGTGACGGTTTTGAAGGTAAGGGTGGGTATGATTTATATTATGCTAATTATGTTAATGGTAATTGGAGTAAACCTATACCATTAGAAGATATTAATACAGAATATAATGAAACAGACCCGAGTATTGTATTAAATTATTTAATTTTTGCTTCAGATAGAACAGGAGGTAAGGGTGGGTATGATTTATATTATGCTGAAAATAAAGAAACTTATAAAGAAGAAGCAGAAGTTTATAAAAATAATTTATCTATTTCTGCTACTAATTATCAATTAAATATTACTAAAATTATTGAATATAATTTAATTTCTGAAGCGATAAAAAATGATACTAATATTAATATTTCAAATGACACCTCTTATATTCTTTCACCAAGTGTTATAGAGTTTAAAGTTCATGCAGATTTTATAAATAATATTAATTATAAATTGTTTTGTGATAATTATATTTTAGAAGAAAACAATATTAATGATAGTGTTTTTAATGTTAGATTTACTCCTAAATTCTTTTTGGTTGATTCTTGCACTTTGCAGATTATTAATAATGTTGATACTTTTTTTATTCCATTAGAAATTATTAAAAATGAAAAGAAAGAACCTAAACTACATAATGAAAATAATAACACTTTTTATAAGATTTTAGCAAAGTATAGTAATAGTAATGATTTTGAGGAAATTAATAAAGATATTATTTATAATCTTAAAGAACTTTTATATTCTAATAAAAAAGTTGATATTTTTGCTAATTCTAATAAAATATATTCTTACATAATAGATGCACTAAATATAAAAAATATTAATACTAATTTTATAAAAACAAATAATTCTAATATAATAGAGTTTAGAATATATAAAAATATAATTAAAGATTAAAATATATTGAACTTTAATTATTAATATTACATTTTTTTTTTGTATTTTTGTATATTACAAATTATTATTGCTATATAATATGACACGGAAAAATATACTTGATTTAGAATATAGTGATGTTGCAATGGATAAAATGGTCATCAATTTAGGACCACAGCATCCATCCACACATGGTGTTTTGCGATTAGAAACAGAGTTAGAAGGAGAAATTGTTTCCGAAATATGGCCACGAATAGGTTACCTACATCGTTGCTTCGAAAAATGCTGTGAAAACTCCACATATCCACAAATAATTCCATACATTGATAGATTAGATTACCTCGCCTCTATGAATAACGAACTACCCTATGTTTTAGGAATGGAAAAGTTATTAGGAATAGAAGTATCTGATAAAGTCACTTATATTAGGACTATTCTTTGTGAACTAAATAGAATTGCTAACCATCAAGTTGCAATAGGAACTTTTGTTATGGATGCAGGTGCAATGACACCATTTCTTTATTATTTTATGGATAGAGAGATGATATTGCGGCTTTTTGAAGAATGTTCGGGTGGAAGATTGCTATATAATTATTTTTGGATTGGCGGCTTGCAAAAAGATATTCCTGCTAATTTTAAAGAACAATGTTATGATATTATTAAAGCAGTCCGATTCCGATTAAAAGAAGCCAATAAACTTTTCTTATATAATAAAATATACATTGAAAGAACTGCAAACGTTGGCATACTTCCGTCTGATGTTGCTATTAATTTTGGTTGCTCAGGACCTGTTATTCGTGGGTCGGGAGTTCCTTTTGACATAAGAACAGCACAACCTTATTTGAACTACGATAAGTTTGATTGGAATGTATGTGTTGGAAAAGGCGAAGTAGGAACTATTGGCGATTCTTGGGATAGAGCAAAAGTTAGATTAGATGAGATGGAGGAAAGTTGCAAAATTATAGAGCAAGCATTAGAACAAATGACAATGGAGGGTGACGTTCGTGCTATGCTACCTAAAAAAATTAAACCGCCTGTTGGAGAGTTTTATTCAAGTTGCGAAAATCCTAAAGGCGAACTTGGATTTTATATTGTTAGCGATGGTAGTAATATTCCAAGCCGTGTCCGTTGTCGCAGTTGTAGTTTTGCTAATTTGAGTGTTTTGCCGTATATTACTAAAGGTTATATGGTTGCTGATTTAATAGTAATACTTGGTAGCATTGATATAGTGCTGGGAGAAGTTGATAGGTAGCAAAATTGTAAATAAAAAAAAATTTAATTTTACATATTTTTTTATTACTATATTTATAAATAATGTCAGGTAAAACTATGAAAAAATATTTTCAGTAGGTGGTATATATAATGATAATATATTTAATAGATTTAATAAAGGAATTGTTTTCACCACCTGGAATTGGTGTTTTTACTTTTATAACATTCCGCGTAGCAGGGGCTGCTATTACAGCACTAATTATTAGTGTCCTGTTTGCAAAACCTATCATAAACAAATTAAAAAAAAGCCAACTAAAAGAACAATATAAAGAAGAACTATCAGGTATAGGCACTCATTTGTCAAAAGCAGGCACTCCAACAATGGGTGGACTAATTATACTACTTGCAGTAATTATTCCTACAATACTATGGGCAAATATAGGAAATGCGTTTATTGTATTAATTGTTATTTCTACATTACTACTTGGTGGAATGGGCTTTTTAGATGATTATCTAAAAGTAGTTAAAAAATATAAGAAAGGATTGATTGGAAAATATAAACTTGTCGGACAAATATTTGTGGGGCTTATTGTGGGTGCGGCAATATACTTTTTCCCTGATTTATTTGGAAATAATTTTGAAAATATAAATACATTTACAACTGTTCCTTTTTCAAAAAATATTAATTTTGATTTTGGAATACTTTATATTCCTATTGTAATTTTTATAATAGCAGGAACATCAAATGCTGTTAATCTAACTGATGGGTTAGATGGTCTTGCAATCGGCACTGTGGGAATAGTTGCGTTAGCACTTTTGCTGATTGCATATATAACGGGACATTCTGAATTTGCTGATTATCTGAATATAATGTATATAAATGGAACTGCTGAACTTACTATATTTTGTGCCGCATTAGTAGGAGGTGCATTGGGTTTTCTGTGGTATAATAGTTATCCCGCACAGGTATTTATGGGCGATACGGGTTCTTTAGCGTTAGGAGGTTCTATAGGTGTTTTGTGTGTATTATTAAAAAAAGAATTCTTACTGCCTATTCTTGGTGGAGTGTTTTTTGTAAATACTTTATCAGTAATTATACAAGTTGCATATTTCAAATATACTAAAAAGAAATATGGAGAAGGACGGCGAGTGTTCTTGATTGCTCCACTCCATCACCATTTTGAGAAGAAAAAAATACACGAATCTAAAATTGTTATTAGATATTACATTGTAGCAGTAATTTTAGCAATCATTACATTAGCAACATTTAAGATAAGATAAATACTAAATTAATTGTTCTATCTCATAATAACAGAATAATTTTAAATATGAAATTAATATATACATACATTAATTTTTAATGGCTATAATCTAATTTTAAAAGTACTTTCATCTTTTCTAATGTATTAATAAAACTTTCTCCTTCAGTAATTTCTTGTTTCAAAAATTTATTTATAGGTTCTATTAATTTAATTGATTTATCTATTTTTGGATTGCTACCATTCTTATATGCACCGACAGAAATTAAATCTTCTGCTTCTTTATATACAGCCATTATTTCTATAATTTGGGCTGTCATATCTTTATGTTCAGCGTCTGTAATATCAATTCTAACACGACTTATGCTTTCCAAAACATTAATAGCAGGAAAATGATTTGCTGCTGATAACCTTCTATCTAATACAATATGACCATCAAGTATTCCCCTTGCAGTATCGGCTATTGGTTCATTCATATCATCACCTTCAACAAGAACATTATATAGTCCTGTTATAGAACCAACATCAGAAGTTCCTGCTCGTTCCATTGTTTTTTGCATTAAAGAAAAAACAGAAGGAGTATAGCCCTTTGTAGTTGGTGGTTCACCGATAGAGAGTCCCACTTCTCTTTGTGCCATAGCAAGCCGAGTTACTGAGTCCATCATTAACATCACATCTGCTCCTCTATCTCTAAAGTATTCTGCTATAGAAGTAGCCAATAGTGCAGATTTAATTCTAACTAATGCAGGTGTATCACCCGTAGCACAAACAACAATAGACCTATCCAGCCCTTCTTTTCCTAAATCTTTTTCAATAAACTCTAAAACCTCTCTACCTCGCTCGCCGATTAACGAAATAACATTCACATCTGCATTAGTATTTCTTGCTATCATTCCAAGCAAGGTAGATTTTCCTACGCCGCTACCTGCAAATATACCTACTCTTTGTCCCTTGCCAAAAGTAATTAAACCATCTATTGCTCTAATACCTGTAGTCATTGCTTCTTTTATTCGTTTTCTATTTAGTGGATTTGGTGGTTCTGCATAAATAGAACGGCTTGTTGTATAATTTATAGGTCCTAATCCATCTAATGGATTTCCTAACCCATCTATAACCCTACCTAATAATGCATCTCCAACCTCTACACTTAAAGGGCGTCCTGTTGATACTATTTCCATCCCCGGCAAAATATTTTCTGTGCTACCTAATACCATTGATAATATTTTATTATTATCTTTGAAACCCACTACTTCTGTTTTAGTTATTATATTACCGTTTTTATCTTTTAACATACATACCTCGCCAATGGTAGCAAGCGGTCCATCAGATTCTATGACCAGTCCAACAACTTGAGTTATTTTTCCACTTTTTTCGAAGCGTGGGACAGATGATAGTTGGGCTTTAAGTGTTGAATTTGTATTATTCATAGTTAGTATATTAAAATTACAAAAATAACTTTTTTTAACTAATTTAAATATATTTCCTTGATTTTTATGTATTAATTTCGTGATTATTTATACCAACTCGTGTAACATTTTTCTTAAAATTTATTTATATAACAGGGAAAGTGCAATATTTCCGTGAAAAAGTGCAACATTTCGGCGGAAAAGTGCAATATTGCCTTTTTTTAATGAAAATTAAAGTTTATTTTTGTAATTAACCTTGGTAAAATATTAATTTTTTTTTTCATATAATATATTTCCTTTCAAAATCAAATAATAACTTTGGAAGTTGTTTTTTCTAATTAATCACAAGGAACTTCATTACCTTTCTTGTCTATACAGTATTCTCTGTCACCATATGCTACTTTTGCTTTACCAAACCAAAATCCACTGGCTCTTTGATATTTAGCAGGTATAACTATACTTCCTTTATCATCCATATATCCATAACGCTCGTTATCTAACATAAAATCAACCAAACCATCATTAAAATCTCCCAATAATTTATACTTACATTCTATAACTTCCTTACCTGTTTTATTTATATATCCAAATCTGTTTTTTGCTAATGGAATCGGCGGTTTAATATATACCTTAGCCAAACCATATTTATTAAATTCTCCAATAGAACTATATTTACATTCCATAATTATATTTCCTTTATCATCTTTTAATCCACACTTATCATTATCACATTTAAACACAATAAGTTCCTGTGACGCCAAGTTAAATGCACTCGCATATATTATCAATGAAATTATAAGATATTTACGCATTACCTATCCCTCCTATTATTATGCTCCACTTCTAAATCAATCTCTTGACTTAGCAAACCCTTCAGCGGTTCTTTATTAGTTACTGTTGTGGTATTTCCAGATTTAACGACAGTTGCTGCTTTTGCAGTTGTTACTGCGATTAATCCTAAACTTAATAGGATTATAACTTTTTGAAAAATGTTTAAATTCATATTTTTTATTTTATTTAACTTATATTAAACTACAAAAATACAAAAAGTATTTTATATAACCAAATAAAATATAGTTGCTATATAGATTTGGTATAAACAAGTATATAATCACCTTTTTTTTATTTAGATATTTTTTTATATTCTACTATCTTTAATAAATCAGGAAATTGTTCTTTGCTATTTATATAAAAAGTCAAAGGAACAAAAATCACAGACGGCACCGCCCAGAATTCTTTTCCTAATTCAAAACAATCTTCACTTGTTCCTAATTTGCTTATATCTTCTATATGTCTATCTAAAAAGAAAAAAGTAATTCTAAAATATCCATCAAAAGCAGATAACCAAAAATTTGTTTTCTTTTTATACATAACACGGCAATGCCACGCTTTTGTGCCAAATTCAATTATATTTTTACGATACACCCAATTCATTGTTAAACAATATTTTTCATTTGTTAGAATTGATGATAGTTCTTCAAATACATTATAACTTCCTTTAAGAACATCTTTTAGAATATCACTTGTTGGTTCTATATTAGGGTCATTTAATAATAGTTTGTCATTTTTCATAATTTTGAATATTTATTTTCTTATAATTAATATATACATACTTTGGTTCTTCTACATTTTCGTTTAATGGAAATTCAGGGTGTTCTACAATAAAATTATATGTATTAGATAAATGTTTTAGTATTTTCCCTTTAACTTCTGATTTCTCTACTTTATGATTTACAAACTTTAATGTAATTTTTGTATCTAACTTATAAGCGTCATTTGACATTACAAAATGTTCATTTCTATCAACTAAATAACTAATAACTTGCTTCATTGGCACAGCATTAAAAATAATTGTATCTAAATCAGACGAATAATGTGAACTACTTTCTGTTTCACTTGGTGAAGGTTCTATTATTATTAGTGAATAATTTACATAGTCAATATTTAGTTTTTCTGCTCCACCGCTAATACTCATAGAAATTAAAGATACACTAATTAGAATCCCATTAAAAACAGCGTGCAAAATAAATCCCATAACAAAACTATATCTAACACGCAAATACCCTATTAGCAATCCACCTGTAAATTGAGAAAAAACTAATATCGGAGCAAAGATAATTATAGTAATAGAAAAATTATAATTTGTTAAATGAATAATAGCAAATAATACCGAAAACAAATAAAATATTAAACTAAAATGATTACTCCATTGATTTTTCAACCAAGTTTCTAATCTAATTTTGTTTTTCTTCCCTGATATATAAGCCAGCAAAAGTATAAAACGAAGAAAATAATTATATTTAAATCTTAACGGAAGACGAAAAATTAATTCTTCTATAAATGGAACTATTATTGCTGTTGATAATAAAAATAACCATACAGGAATCAAACCAAATAAATCATATAAATAATGTTCTTTTAGGTTAATTAATCCAAAACTCTCAATAATTGCAGCAATCCCCATAGTAATTCCCACAACTATAAAATCAATAACTAAAAGAATAAGAAATATTTTTATTTTATATTTTATCGGTTTTCTTTCATCTTGTTTCTCTATTGGGTTTTTCAGAAAAACGACTAAATCATTGAGCGTTTTTGCTATTAATTCCATTGTTTATATATCTTATTCAAACACTTCCCAATATATTTGCTTTTTTAACTCGTCTATCCATTTTTCTTGTAGTTTTATTGTTTTATACCTTATTGAATATGATTTCAAAAAGTCATAATCTTCTGTCAAATTGGGAAGATGTTCTGATATAGTTTTTTTTCTAAAAACTACTCTTAACCCTTGTTTAGTAGGGTCTATAGCAAAAGGCAAAGGTTCAGATATTTCGCCATCCTTTAATGAAGATAATATATCTGCATATTCCGCCGCATTTATATATAACTTTCCAATATAACCGCCAAATCCTTTTGTTGTTAAGTCATCAGAAAATTTTCTTGCTAAATCTTCAAAATTGTCACGTTTCAAGGCATCTTGCCGTAAAGAATCAAGAAATGCTTTTGTTTTAAGCATATCATCATCTGATTGCAAAAGTTTAAAAAGAATATGTTGAGCATGTATAGAATCCTTATTCTTATCTACTAATTTAATAATGTGATAACCAAAAGGTGACTCCACAGGCATACTAATCTCTCCTTTTTGCAACGCTATTGCGGCTCTTTCAAATTCTCCAACAAACTTACCACGCTCTACCCAACCTAAATCACCATCTGCATCTTTTGAACCTATATCTTCACTATATTCTTTTGCCAATTCTGAAAAGTCAGCACCTTTAATTATAGAATCACGAATTATTTTAGCAAGTGCAAATGTATTTTCTTTTGACTCTAAATTTGGTCCTATTGTTTTAAATATGTGATATAATTCTACTTGTTCAGGCATCATAGGAAGGGAATCTTTGTATTCCTCGTAAAATTCTGATATTTCTTTTGTATTTACATTTATGTTACTAAATTTTTTACGCTGTAATTCTTCTGTCATTAATTGCTTTCTTATCTCATCTCTGAACTCCGTTTTTATCCTGACTATACTTTTATTTGATAATGCCTCTATTCGTTCTATTGAACCGTAATAACTTAATAAATTTTGTATAGCCATTTCAAAACGTTCTTCTATTAACTCATCGCTAATAACAACTGAATCTTCTTCTGCTTTGGTAACTAATAATTTTTCTTCTATGTATTTATCTAATATTTTTTTACGTAGTTCTTTGTCGTTTATATCATATTTGCCGCTTCTGTTTATCTCTTCCAAAAGAACAGCATCAATATCGGATTTTAGAATTATATCTTTACCTACGATTGCTATTACTTTATCTATTACATCGCCTTGTGAAAGAGGAGGAATACCCTGTCCATAAACAACGATTATAGACATTAATAATATAGACATTAATAATAAAATTGCGTTTAATAAATATTTCATATTGCAAAAATAACGTTTTTTTTATTAATTTTTTTATAAGTTGTTTTTTCTAATTTTTCCTCCAATTTTCTCTATTTTAATCTATTTTTCTCCAATTTTACTAATATTTACTGCTTTATAAAAAATTAAAAAAATGAAGAAAATTTTAGAAAAAACGATTACTATAATTGCTTATCCGACTTCGTAAGTTGCTTATCCAATTACATAAATTGCTTATCCAATTACATAAATTGCTTATCCGATTACATAAATTGCTTATCTAACTTTATATTTTTATTGTTATACTGCACTTGTTTCGATATTTATTCATTTAATTATAACAAGCACGGCATGACAAGTTGTTTTTATTTATTTTATCCCTCCTGACAAATTGTGTTGCAAATTATCAGGAGGGATATCCGTTATTGCGATGGCTTGTCCAAAACAATCTACCTAATACATATAAGTAGAATTTAAATCTCGTGGAACTGATTTAACTCGTTCAAATTCTTTCATTATTTCAGCAGTCACCTTGCCGTAATTATTAACTAATGCTGATGCTTTTTCGTAATCACCTTCGGATTGTAATTCTAATACTTCTTTTGCTAAATCTGATGCAACGCTAAAAAACTTTTCTTCATTAAAAGTATAATATCCATCATTTGTTTTTTCTATTCCGCCTTTTTCTAATAAATATCTATATTGAATAAAATTTGCAATGCCGTGAGCACTTTCTGCACCAAATCGCATTGAACGGAATAATCCAGCAACATATGTAACCATTGCATCACGCATATCTTCTTTTGTAATCTTACCTAAATCAAATAAAACTTTTTGATTAACAACAGCACAAATATCTGCTTTACATTCTTCTATTGGTGAATATTTTTCTTTTAATGCTGCTCTAACTGTCATATTTGGTTTCTTATAAACATAACCACGACCTAAATTATGCGAAATTTCATGCAATGTAACAAAACTCATCATCTGATGTTTACTAACATATTGAGCCATATCAGGGGCAATCATTATATCTGCAATCGGTTTTAAAATCTTATCAAACTTTGCTTCCATAAGATTTTTATACATTGATTTCTTGCCACCTTTTTGTTCATAAACAGCAGGGTCATTTGGAAGTGCTGCTGCGATTGATTTTGATGCCTTATTACAATCACCCGTATAAGCAACTACATTTCCTATTTGAAGCACCGTCCCATCTGCCTGTGCAGATACAAAATATTTTTTATCCCAAGGAAGATTTTCTTGAAATTTAGATATATTTTCTTTATACATATCTAATTCTTTTGTTGCCTCAATATCTTTAACAAAAACCACTGCTTCAAATGCGGTCTTATAATTAAAAATACCATCTTCATAACTTTCAATAGGACCGATAACAACATCAATATTATTATCTTTTAAATCCATCCAAGCCCAATCGCTTTCAAAATATTTATTCGTCCTGAATGCTTTGGCACGAAGCTCAAGATAATTCTTAAGCGAAGGATTGTCGCATAAATCGGCTGCTTCGTCAATCAATTTCGCTAATTTTTCTAAATCCTTATAATATTCATAATAAGAAACCGCTCTTAAATTTTTATTTTCGTCTCTTACTATTACTGTATAAAGGTCTTCAAAAGAATCTTTATCTTGTGGATTATTTTTGATATGATTTTCAAACTCTTCTTTACTCATATCAACAGGATAGAAACCACCACCATCGGGTCTTCTATCTGGTCCTTCGCCAACGAATCTCTTATATTCGTCCATCTTATTATAAGGACCATAATAAAGTTTAACTAACTTCAAAAGCAAATCAGATTCTGCATCATTAATCTTTGCTAATGAATCACGAACTGCCAAAGCATCGGAAGATGATTGCAACCAAAATATATCATCACATACTTTTGCGGCTTCGGCGAGTTTTGAAATTAACAAACGCTCTCTTTCATTGAGATGACTTATATCTGCTTCAACTTTTACGCAAGCATATTCATCTACTAACGCTTGTAATTCTGCGAGACGAGGATTTGTTTCTGTCATTTCTTTTTCTTTATTTCCTCCGCAGGAAGTTATTAAAATTGTTGCAGCACAAATTACTGCGAGTGTAATCAGTTGTCTTATTGACACCATAATTTTACCTTAAATTTATTCTTAAAAAATTTATTTTCTATCCAAATATACTAAAAATTTCTCTCTTTTTTCCTATTTGTCTTGCCGAACTTGTTGCGGCATCTCCTATTTTTCTTATTTGTCTTGCCGCACTTGTTGCGGCATCTCTCGTCATTGCGAGGAATTACGAAGTAATTCCAAAGCAATCTCTCTTTTTTTCTTATTTGGCTACAACTTTTGCTTCCTTTATAACCGTTGGACTAAAGCGTGAACTATCTTTTGCGTCCTCTATTGGCTTTAGTTCGTCTACCCCAAAACTATAATCTATTTTCCTAACATTTTCTCCCTTTTTTCCTCTTTTTTATTCAATTTTACTCTTTTTTTCTTCAATTTTACTCGGTTTTATAACTTTAAAAAATTTTAAAAAAATACAGAAAAATTGAGTAAATTTTACAAAAATTCCATAAAATTCAGCAAATTTTATCAAAAATCCACTTTTCCAACTTGTTATTTCTAATTTTTCGTTACTAATTAGTAACATCCAACTTGCTATTTCTAATTTTTCGTTACTAATTAGTAACATTCAACTTGTTTTTTCTAATTTTTCGTTACTAATTAGTAACATTCAACTCGTTTTTTCTAATTTTTCGTTACTAATTAGTAACATTTAATTCGAAATTAGTAACGAAATTTACGAATTTTTTTATATTAACATTATTATTTTATATTATAACTACTTTATAATTATATCGTAAATTATATCATCTGCCAAATAAATATCACTTCTACAGTGCATATCTGATATTCCTTCTCTCATCTCGTCATATATTGTTGAACTATAAAATATATCCATTGCATCTCGCAAAGATATTTGCATCTTATTTGCTATTACTTCTATAACACTGGAATATTTTAATTGTAATATATCTTTATCTGCCTTCATAAATAAAAACCATGATATAATTTCATTCTAACACACCTTTTTCATTCATAAATTCTATAATATCATTTACTATATAACTCTTTCCTTGCATATGCAAAACTTCATAACAACCAAAAATATAATCATCAAGTATATTACTTTTTTTTGTTAAAAGTTCAAATACTTTTTTGCCTGTTATTTCTAATTTTTCCGCTACATTTTCAATACAAAATACAGCAAACTCAATTTCTTTTAATCCTATTTTCATAGTTTTTACATTTTTTATTTATTTTATGATTTATGTGACTAATTTACTTATTATAAACCAAACCTGGATAAAGTTCTAACAATTTTTCTAATACAATATCTTTTGTAAATGGTTTGATTATATAATTTGCAGCACCGAGATTCATTGCGTGTTTAAATGTATCTAAATCTGTATTGCCTGTAATTATAAGCACATCTGTATATTTTGTATCATCAAGTGTCTTTAACATTTTCAAAACTTGTATTCCATCTATCTCGGGCATTGTTATATCAAGAAATATTAAATCAATATTTTGTTTAATCACACTTGAAACCGCTTCAAATCCATTATTAACAGAAAATATTTCTCTTATTCCTAAACTTTTTAGAACCGCAGAAAGTAATTTTACAAGCATATAGTCATCATCAAGTATTAGTATTTTTAAATTTTCTATCAATATAGGTGCATTTACAGACGGATAATTTTGTCTATCTATTTTTCTTCGCCGCCTATTTATTTCAACTGCCAGATGTATTGCATCTAAAAAGAAATCAATCATTATTTTATCTGACAAATCATATAAAATACAATAATTAACCTCTGGTATTTTAGAAATTTTTGTAATATTTGTATAATCTTTTTCATCTAACAAAATA
>Ga0082212_10002802_pt1 | contig 25056 bp, 32 predicted proteins | sample TergutNt197P3_FD_71548 | JGI IMG/M metagenome (GOLD analysis project Ga0082212, IMG submission 71548) | Neocapritermes taracua P3 segment gut microbial communities from Petit-Saut dam, French Guiana - Nt197 P3 | ecosystem: Host-associated > Arthropoda: Insects > Digestive system > Gut ... | reverse complement strand
ATCGACAACAATTTGGACGAACCTATCAGTTTCAAGACCATCGCGAAAAAATTCAACTTTTCACCGTATTATTTCCATCGTATGTTTTCCGTTATAGTCGGCAAAACCATCGCCGCGCATATACGCGACAGACGGCTTCAAGCCGCCTGCGTTGACCTTGCCGCAACCGATAAATCAATCATCAGCATCGGTTTTGACTGCGGGTATGATTCTGCCCAGTCGTTTTCGCGGGGATTTAGGCAAATGTACGGTTTGTCGCCGAGCGAATACAGGAAACAAGGCTTGACGCCTTATGTGGTGAGCGTAGATGAAATGATAATGAAATTCACGAACAGATTAAAAGGAGGAATTTATATAAATCCAAAAATAATAAAACGAGACGAAATAATCATCGCTTGCACCTTCGGCGACGGCAACGAAACAGCTGCGGTATGGGACGCTTTCATGAAACTCAGCCAAGACAAGCCGCTCAAAAACAAAATATCCGACAACGGTTACGAGGTCAGGTTATACGGCGACGAAAAACATACCGTGTATACCGGATTTGCCGTATCTGACGAAAAAGTTGATTCGGAATACACGATATTCAAAATACCCGTTTCGACATACGCTTCATTTGATGTATATGTGGCGAACGGGTACGACAGCGAAAACAAAGCGATGGAGGAATGGCTTAATTCAAACAACGAGGGATATTCGGAAAAACTACTTGATATTTGCCATTACTGCGTGGAATTTTACGACGAACGTTTCAAAGGAAACGAAGCGGGTTCGATTGTCGAAATCTGGGTCCCGATTGAAAAGAAATAACATTGCTATAAAATAATGCGAGGAATGGAGGATTATATTCCTCTATTCCTCGTTGTTTACCTTAACTCAAGGATTGCCGCTGAAAATTTTAATCCACGTCATAAGTCTGCATCATCCCCGCTAACATTGGAAAGAAACCAAACCGCTCGTAAAACGGCAGAAGCTCTTCCTCGAATATTACCGAAATCATAAAGATTCTGCGCTCCCGCAGTCTGGATATGATTTTGTTCATTAGTTCCGTACCTATGCCTTGTCCCTGATATGCCGGGTCAACCGTTAAATCCTGTATGTATGCATCGGTAACGCCGTTTGAAGTTGTGTCTACATAACCGACGAGTTTGTCGCCGTCGTAACAGGCGATGTGATAATATGAAGTCATGAGCGGATTATTCAACAACTCCTCAGCTCCGTTCCAGCCGACGCTGCGGCGCAAATCTGCAATCGCTTTTATTGATGTAGGTTCGTTTTCGATATAGTGTATCATTGGGTTTACCTCCTGAAAATATAAAATTTTGTGTGTTGCATTAATTTTATTTTTTACAGGAAAATACGTGGTATTATGGATATTTTGTTTTTTATTTTATCTTAACATATTTATTGTAAAAAATTCTTTATCTTGATTTTATTATTTAGTTATGATAATATTATCCTATAAAAAGTTGATATTGGAGGGTAAAATCTATATGGATATAAAAGATAATATTGCGAAAGCAGAGCAGGCGTTTCCGAAACTTTTCGCTTTTTATGAAGAACGGTCATACGGAATATTATTTTACAATGCAAAAATAAAAGACCATCATGACAGTAATCATGCGGTATTATACCCTGAAAAGATAACCGATTTAAACGAGGTATTGGTTGATGTACGCTCTTTTTATCAGAGTAAAGGAATTGTCCCCGCTATATATCATCCGATGACGGTCGAAAACTATTTTATTGATAACGCAGCAATTCTGAAATCAAACGGCTATGAGTTTATGACTGCTCTTGATGCTCGTATCATGGTATTGAAACGCACAGAAATCATACCGGTATCGAATAAATTGGATATACGGCAAATAAAAGATATTTCCATGATTGAAAACGGCAGCTTTTTTATTGAACAGGACGAATATCTGACTGAGATATATAAAAATTGTATTGGCAAAGAAAATCATTATTTATTCGTGGGATATTACGAAGAAGAGCCTGTTACGTTAATATCGTTTCATGTTTCGGAATACGGCTGCACGCGGTTCGACGAAATGAAAACCGCGAAAGAGTATATGGGAAGAGGTTTCGCCCGCGAGATGAACAAATATGCGGCGAATTTTTGCATCAGTAATAATCTGCCCACAGCTTATCAGTGGCCGGCTCACGGCACTTCTGAACGAATCACTTTCGAAGCCGGGTTTCAGGTAACTTTCACCCTACCAAGTGGGTATGCGTGTTATGCGATTGCGGATCATTATGCGGAATAGTGGTTATGATACAAAAACGAAATTTATCTGAAGGAATAGAGGCGACGAACAAAATGGCGTATGAATTTACGGAAAAACAAAAGAATAAAATCATTGAAAAATGGGGAAATGATTTTCACGATAAAATAGTGCAGACTATTGAAATATACTCGGAGAAATGGAAGTTATCTGATTTTGAATTTGTCGAATACTATTCTATTCACGCCATATTTTTTTGTAAATCTGAATTATACGGTGACTGCGTTTTAAGAATTGGAGATAATGATGACGATGAGGATAACATCTATGGATTTATGTCGGAATATAATGCTCTGCTTGAATTTAATGATTCAGGGAAGTTTTGTAAAATCTTTGACTGCGACGCTGATAAAAACATTATGTTGATTGAACGGATTATTCCGGGGACGATGTTAAAAAACGAACCGTCTCTTGAAAAAAGATTATCGGTATTTTCAGAATTATTCAATGGATTACACAAAGAACCTAAAAATCCTGAAAAATACGCTTCTCCTGAAAGATGGCTCGAAGATATAGACAATATATTAAATTTTTTAGGACAACACGAAAAATATAAAGAAATATATTCGCACGGATTAAAAGCGAAAGAACTTATTCTTGAAATAATGAAAACTTATGACAGAAGATTACTATTGCACGGGGATTTACATTTTGAAAATATTTTACTCGATAAGGACGGGATGTATAAAATAATCGACCCTATTAGCGTTATAAAAGACCCCGTTTTTGAAGTCGGACGATATATAACAAACGAATATTGGAATGACAGACCTGAAAATCGCTTTGAAACTATTGAAAAAATAATAAAATATTTTGTAAAAAATCTGAAAATCCCGGATAAAATTTTAAGACAAAGTTTTTATATAGATATAACAACGCTGAACTGTTGGCGCGTTATGAATGACAGTGAAGATTTAGACTCTGTAAAATTTGCATGGAATGTTATGAATAAAAATAATCACAAAGGCACGCAAACCATTAAAACAGAACGGCTGATACTGAGGAAAATACTGATCGGCGACGCAGAGATGATGTTCAAATGGATGAGCGATCCGGAAGTTTTGAGATACGAGGATTGGGACCCGCATCAAAATGCAGACTACACTCGCGGATATATCTCATACATAACCGGCGATTATAAATCCGACGAAACTTATCTTTGGGGAATACAGCTCGGCGACGAACTCATCGGTCATATACTGGGGGGCAATATTTTGGCGTATTATCTCAGGAAAGACTTCTGGTCGAAAGGTTATACTACTGAAGCTGTGAGAGCTGTGATAAAATATATGTTTACGGAAGTGGGCATAGACAGAATCGAAGCAAAACATTCCGTAAAAAACGCCGCTTCGGGGAAAGTATTGAAAAAAGCGGGAATGATATTCGAGAAACATGAAAAAGCGGTTTATTATTGCAACGGTGAATGGCAGGACTGCGATTTTTACTTTTTAACAAAAGACGATTTTAATAAAATTATGTAAGGGGATAATAAATTGGATAATTATGTTGCGCCTGAAATACCGAGCTATGCGCAAAGTATTGTTAAGGTAGTTATTGGGACAAAAGCTGAAGTTAAATCCGTCGAATGGACGGCAGGAGGACTATATAATAAAGTTTTTTACGTCCACACGTCCGAAGGTTGTTTTATATTGAAAATCGAATGTGATAAAATATTTCCGTCCACGCGTATCGGACAAATGGAAAATGAAGTTGAGGGAAGCCGTTTAGTCAGGCAGGCAGGAATAAAAAGTCCAAAGATATTGGCACATGATTTTACAGGAAGAGATGTTGGAGTGCGGTATATTTTCGCGGAGCGTGTCAGCGGGGACATCGTATGGGTAGAATGGGGGCAAATGAGCGACGCGACGAAAGCCGATGTTGACGATCAATCAAAAGAAATAATTTCACGAATGTCTGAAATCACAAACGATTACTTCGGTAGCCTTACATCGTCAGGTCCGCTGGGCTGGCATAAAACATGGGACGAATGTTACCGAATTTGGTTTGATTTATTAATCCGAGACAGCGTTGAAATAAATTTATTTACCGATGAGGAACTCGCCGTTGTCAAAGTCGCCGCCGAAAAACCTCTTGAATATTCAAAAATACATATTCCGACATTTGAACACGGTGATTTCGGGCGTCACAATATTATATTGGGGCATATAAACAATGAACCCGATGCGCTTCATGTCATTGATTTCGGCAACGCGAGATACCTTCCTCCGCATCTCGGAGTAGGTACGAATCCGTTTGATGTTCCTGATGCGCAAAATTTGGACAGCGGAATCAATCTTTTGCTGTTATGTAATTTTGAAATGGGCGTAATGTGGAAAGAAACGGCAAAAATGACCGAAGATTATGCTCATTGCACAAACGGACTGACCAGTTATATAGAATCATCAAAAAAAGATACTTCAAGAACTCATATAACGGATTTCGTGGATAAATGCCGTAAAATTTTATAAGGATTAAAATGGATAGAATCGAACAAATAAAAAACGTACATAAAAAATATAACTTCCCCTTGGATATACTTCGTGATTATATCTACGAAAACACAAATATAAAAGTTACGGAGTTCAAAAAGATTACCAAGGGCATTGACAGCGAAATATATGACATCAGGCAATATATGGTAAAAATACGGCGACAGACCCCGAATCATTTTTCCTGCGTGAAATGGGCGATGGATAAATGCAGGGAAATCGGCGTGAAAACGCCGGAAATTATTCATTGCGGCAAAATTTCGGATTCTGGTAAACTTTTGGACATTATGATAGAGGAAAAAATACAGGGCAGCCCACTTACTCCCGATTTATACGAGGAAGCCGGAGCGGAACTCAGGAAAATCCACAGTATAAAAGCAAACGGATTCTGGCGGATGCACGAGGATTGCACGTTTGATTTCGATATAAACGGGGTACTTCAGGACGGCTCAAAGCGTTTATTCGAAAATGGAGAAGATATTATACCGCCGATACTGTGCCACGGAGATTACCGAATCGACCATATATTATGCGAAAACGGTCATATAACCGGAATCATAGATTTCGGCGACTTCAACGGCGGGTCCATATACTATGACTTAGCGCATTTTTATGTATATTCAGCCGATAAAAAGTATTTCGACAGATTTATCAAAGGATACGGAAAAATAGACGAAAGAGCATTGATAAACAAAGCTGTTGAATTTCTTGAGTGGGATTTGGGCGAAGCAAAAGAAAACAGCGATGAAGATAAAACAAAAACTATCGGGCAAAAATTGCTTGAAATTTTAAAGGAGGACTTATGTCATACGGTTGGATAAAAGCGGAAGATTATTCGTTTAACAGCATATTGCTCATGGACAGATGGATTTTACGGTATTTCGTCGGAATGGGACAAAGCGGCGTTGGTTATTACGCAGACCCCGAATACAGAAAACATTTGGGTATAGCCCTTACGTATAACCCTGCGGTTCGTTGGTACTTTGAAAACAAATGCCCTGAATCAAAGGAATGTATAGCTTCATTAATTCAGGATACGCCTCAAAATTTAACTATCTCCGAAGTAAGGGCAAGCGAAATTTATGTCATCCAAGCCCAGGAAACTTTTATGGTTTATTTATATCCGGAAGTCATGGAAAGTAATTGCGGATATATCAGAGATTGGACACCTGACAGATTGCTGTCAATCGTCGATTTCACGGACAAAGTCGTACTCGACATAGGAAGCGGAACAGGGCGTTTAGCATTTGCCGCCGCGCAAAAAGCCAAAAAAGTATATGCAAGCGAACCGATTGACTGCCTGCGTGAATTCATGAGGGATAAAATAAAGAAGCAGGGAATAAAAAACATGGTTGTTCTCGACGGAGTGGTTGAAAATATACCTTATGAAGATAACACATTCGATATAGTGATGTCTGCGTGCGTCTTTGGCGATGATTACGACGCTGAATATGCAGAGATGTTCCGTGTTGTTAAGGCAGGCGGATATATTATAGACTGCGATGGCGAGAATAGCGGCGAGGAACTTGAACCGCGAAAAAAGGAATTGCTCCAACTCGGTTTTGAGTATTCCCACTATATTTCCAAAAACGGCGGCGATGTTTACCGTTATTGGAAACAGGTTTTTAAATAAACACCATAAAAAATATTGTGAATCCCCGGTTTTCCGGGGGTTTTTTTATTCAATCATACAAGGAGAATTTAATAATTATGAAAAAATTCAAATCAAATATATTATATATATTAGCGGTAATCATACTGGGTATATCTATAGCTTCAACCGCACTGGTTGTTTACGCCGATACCGATGGGAAAGAACTAAAGATTACAACCCAGCCTGAAAAACTTATTTTAAACCTCGGCGCAGATTTCGCAGGCGCAGAATTCGAATTGAAGTTTGATTCCGGTGTTTTTCCTGTTCCAGTCAAAGCGAACAGCTCCGGCGTGCTTACTATGGAACTGGGTGGCAGCAAGACATACACGCTGACTCGTATAAAACCGGTATCTGCTACGGAACCAGTTAAACCTATTCCAGAACTTAATCCAACAAATATAAATCAATCAGGTTCAGATATTCCGGAAAGCAATTCCGAAATAACACCATCAAATGAAAACCCGATTACAGAAGCACAAGATATAACTGTACCTACCGACAATGAAATCGTTTCTCCTGATAATTCGGTTCCGTTGCTTCCCATGATTATATTTTTAAGCCTTTTATTATTGATTTCGATAGTTCTTCTGGTTATGCGTGCAATAAAAAAGCGGAACGAATATTATGACGACGAGGAATACGATGACGAAGATGACGACGATAATCAGGATACGGATGAGTATGACGAAGAAAAATAATAAAAAACAACAATATCCCAGACTGAGATTTACAGGCAAGACATATAGAAATAAATATATAAGTATTTTAAAAAATATTTCATAAAGTCTTGACAAGAATAAAAACTTATGATATAATGAAAATACGACAGCAGTCTGCGTTCAGGCTCCCGTCCGAAAGAAGAGCTCCTTTCGTCACTACATCTCCAGAGTGGGAGGCGGACACGGGACGGAACCGCGTGCTTTGAGCGGAACCATAATAACGCAGGCTAATGAATTCTATAAGCCGGAAGGCTGCGAATGTTTTACAGAGTCAAATGCTGGATGAGACACCAATACATCAGCGCTTGATTCTGTATTGCTTTTTTGCAGTCTTTCCGGCTTTTTTTCTGCCAAAAATCAAAATTTAGTTAGTTATAACAACGAGGTGAACTCTATGAAAAAAACAAAAAAGAACAAAAGAAAGGGATTCGATATACCTGGTATGAAACATATGCGCTGCCCATATTGCGGCAGTGCGGTACATTTGCGGAGCGCAAACGGTATTTATAAAAACAACAAAGAAAATACTCTGCTCTATGTATGCTCAAGTCATCCGGTCTGCGACGCTTATGTCCGCGTGCATCCAGGCACGACCGTTCCTGTCGGCAGTTTAGCCAATGCAAAACTGCGGGCACTGCGTGTAACGGCGCACCAGTATTTTGATAAACTGCATCAAACCGGACTTATATCAAAAGACGAAGCATACGGCTGGCTGGCGTTTATACTCCAACTTCCGCGGTCGCAGGCTCATATCGGCTACCAGAGCGAATATTTTTGTAATCGTATAATCGAAGAGAGCGAAAAATTTTTTGACAATTTAAACAGAAATAAAAATAATATCCGGCATGAACCGGATATGCGCGGAGGTGAACGTTATGCCGCTCAATGAAATACAGCGAAAGATGGTGGAAGACAACATGGGGCTTGTGAGTGCAGTCATCAAAAAAAATGTTAAAAACATAAATAATTTAGGCATATTTACATATCAGGATATACTCCAAATTGGTCGGTTAGGATTATCCAAAGCTGCGATGAATTATATCCCCGGTGAAGGAAAGTTCAGTACCTGTGCATATATTTATATCCGTAATGAAATATTCAACGCATTGGATTATGCTACTGTCCGCCGCCGGAAAGAAGATATTATTGATGTTGAAACAATCATTGATTCAATAACGGTACAATATGATCTCGAAGATACCGCATCTGAAATAGAAAAAATGCTTGATTCGGCGAAATCGCAGGCAAACGGAGTAGTCGCCAAAGGTATCGACGCTATCAGGCTGATGGCGGACGGATATACCTGCCGCGAAATCGGCGAATTAATGGGTGGCGTTTCCGCCAATAACATCACCGCATGGATTTCAAAGGCGCGTGTGTTTCTTAAAAATGACCCTGATATATCAGCCTTGAGGGAATCAATATGAAAAAAATAATCAAACAATGGACCGCGCCGGTATTGTGCGGTCTCATTATCTTCTTTCTTTTTAAATGTATATTTTTTATCGGATATGTTCCGACTGAATCTATGGAACCCGTAATAAAAACCGGGTCCTGCATTTTCGGACACCGCATAATCGGCGAAATCCGTCAGGGTGATATATTAGTTTTCAACGTGGATAAATTGATGATTGTAAAACGTGTCGCGGCTGTGCCGGGAGACGTGGTATATATCAACGATACCGGCGAAATTATATCAGTCAATGAAGATCTTTTGGACGCCGCTCAGATATTAACCGTCCCGGAAAACTGTTATTTTATGCTTGGCGACAATGCTGATACTTCCAACGATTCACGTATGTGGGAAGATCCGTTTATAAAAAAAACGCAGATTATCGCTAAGGTCTGGAAATAAGGCGAATTATAATTTATATTTGAAATAAACAGAATTTGACGAAGAAAAAAAGAACGGCATAATTACTCTCATATATGGAGTGATTATGCCGTTCTTTTTTTGTTTATTGATATTGTTATATCGCCCAAAGGGGTATGATTTTATGTTGTCCTTTAAGAGGTAAGAGTTCTTTTGCCAAACAGATAACCCCGCCTTCGCCTATATTTATATTTTTAATTTCGTCAAGCATGGTAAAGTTTTTTATATCTTTTGGGTCAGGTTCAGCGGAGGATTTTATCTCAATCGGGTACAGCGTGTTGTTTTCGTGTATCAGCAAGTCAATCTCCTTTTGATGTCCGTCGCGCATATGATACAAATCAACCTCCAAGCCAGCGTTTGCATAGCTTTTAAGTATTTCCCCCACAACGAAGCTCTCGAAAAAGTGACCGCTCATCGCACCGTTAAGCAGAGTTTCAGGTGTAAGCCAGCGTGTAAGGTACGCCGCGAGACCTATATCCAAAAAGTGCAGCTTCGGTGTTTTAACCGCCCGGCTGATTGCGTTATTGCTGTATGGTTTTAAAAGATAAATAAGCCCGCTTGTTTTCAATATGGATAACCACCGTTTCGCTGTCGGTTCGCTTATGCCCACATCTTTTGCAAGTGATGACAAGTTCAACATTTGTCCGGTCATTGCAGCGCACACCGCCATAAATTTATAGAAGCTGTCTTCGTCGGCAACTTGCGTGAGCTTACGGACGTCGCGTTCCAAATACGTTATGATGTAATCGGCGTAAAATTGCTGCCATTTTAAATCGGGGTTCGCGACAAGTTCAGGTAAACAACCCCGATGAATAGTTTCCCAAATCTTTACGGTGTTCATCACAGTTCTATTCGATTTTCTTTCCATTAGATACTCCATTGTAGGGAGAAAAGGCTTATCCCAGTTCTCACCGTTAATCTCACGCAGGGATAATCCGTTTAGCGACAGTATTCCTGCCCGTCCCGCTAAACTTTCAGTTACATTTTCCATCAGTTGAAAACTTTGTGAGCCTGTAAGAAAGAAATCTCCTTTGTTATGGCTTCTGTCAAGTAAAATTTTAATGTAATGAAAAATTACAGGAGCATATTGTACTTCGTCTATAAAGACTGGAGGAGGAAAAAAATCGAAGAAAGTGGAAGGTTCGGCTATTGCGCGTTGACGAGTGGGTAAATCATCAAACGTAATCATCGGAATGTCTGGCTTGAGAGTTTCGATTAAAGTTGTTTTTCCTGCCTGTCGTGCTCCGGTAACAACAACTGCGCCTTTCATCTTAGCTCTATCTAAAACCGCTTGTTCTATGTGTCTTTTGATATACATAAATTTCACCTCATAATTTGCGATAATATAATATTTAATGTTATTATATCACAATATATTTAAAAAGTCAAGATATAAAATACACCGTTTGATATGGTATAAAAATTATTCTTGAAATATTTTGTATCGTGTAATATAATATAAGCTGTGAATCAAATATATAATACTGCAGAGGTCAAACGAAATGAATGAAACAATAAGAAAACGAAAATCGATACGAAAATACGATCCCGTTCCTCTGGATTCGGATACTATAAAAAAGGTACGGACGCAAATCGAAAAAGTTGCGCCGCTTTACCCTGATATAAAATATTCTATTGAAATCGTAAACAAAACCAAAGGGTTGTTTAATATTCAAGCGCCGCATTATCTGATTTTCGGGAGCGAAGAAAAAGATGGTTCGCTTGAGAACATAGGGTTTATCGGGCAGCAACTGGATTTGTTCTTCTCCGGATCAGGGCTTGGTTCATGCTGGTTGGGAGCGTCGAAACCGACGGAAAAAGAAGATTCCGCATTGCCTCATGTAATTTGTATGGCTTTCGGGAAACCCGCCGAACCTCTACACCGTACACTTTCTGAGTTTAAGCGTAAACCGCTGACCGAGATAAGCGAGGGGACTGACGAACGGTTAGAAGCGGCAAGACTTGCGCCCAGCGCCGTGAACGCTCAAAACTGGTATTTTATCGCTGAAAACGGCAAAATCCATTGTTACCGTAAAAAATCAAATCCTTTGCTTGGGTTCATATATAACAAAATGCATTGCATTGACATGGGAATCGCTTTATGTCATATTGCGGAAGAAAGCGATAGTTTCAGTTTCGCAAAAGAAGCGGGCGTACCTGAAAAGAAAGGTTACGTTTATATGGGAACTATCGGGAACGAGGGTTGATACCTTTTGTGTAGTAAATGAAAGCAAAACAGCGTTAATGATGAAGCAGTTCAGGGGGGTGAATCATAGTTGTACGGCAATGTTCGCCGCAGTCATAAATATATAGTCCGGCTGCATGATTATATCTACAGGGAATACCAAATTAGATCTAATGCTCTTACGCCTGCCAAACGCGGATATTACGGGGAAACATGGCGACTCGAAACTGCGACTAAGAATTACTTTATAAAATTGGATTATTCGCCGCACAAAGAAATATACAAACATAGTTTTCCTGTTATGGAACACCTCCGTAAACACGGAATTGACTGTATAAGCAGAATCGTAAAGAACGTGAACGGAGAGTTTTTTGGTGATTTCGAGTCGGCGGTTATAGGTGTGTTTGAATGGATCGACGGCGAAAACATTCAAGACGAACAAACGAAAATCGAAGAATACAACATACTCGGTAAAGTATATACAGTACCGATCAACGGTATCAGGATAAAACGCGATATTTTTTCTACGGCGCAGGCGGATTTATTTTACCGTCTATGGAATAAGTTGAAACGTGATTCCTCTAATAAAAACTCGGCGATAATATCATCGGTTTTTGAGCGGCACAGCGGAGAAATAAAACATTGTGCGGAACGGTTGGCGTTGTTTGCTGACAGATGTAAACCGGACAAATCCCATTTTTATATAACGCACGGCGACGCAGGCGGTAATGTGATAGTAAATGACGGCAAATTCTATATGGTTGACTGGGATGACCCGCGCATTGCGCCGCCTGAAAGGGACGCATGGTTCTGCATGCACTGGAATTGGGCTGTGGCTACTTTTAACCAAGCGTTGAAAAACAACGGAATAGATTACTCCCTGCGTATAGAACGGATGGCATATTATTGTTATTATTATTTTTTCTTTTACCTGACCGAGTTCTTGCACACATATTTTGACCTCGGCAAGCGTAAAGTGGCGGACGAAATATCAAAATATTTCAATTGCTGGATTATGGATAATATCCGATATGATGATAATATAAAATTATGATACCCTGAGATCAGCGGGAAATGTATCATATTGACAAAAAAATAAACCAAAGCGAGGAACGAGCATGAAAGTCGAATTTACTGATAACCAAATTAAAATAATGCAAAAAGCCCTTGACCAATGGGGGCTTAACGCACAAGTCGGTCAGACGGTCGAGGAGTGCGCCGAATTGATTGTCGCTTTGCAAAAACATATAAACCGTACCCCGCGTTCCGATACCATCGACAATATTTTAGACGAAATCGCCGATGTTGAGATGATGCTTGCCCAAATGCGGCTTGCTCTCAATATTGACGACGATACTCTACGGGAATGTATTGAAAATAAATTTGAAAAACTGTGCCAATATTTATCAAACGACGAGGTATAACTGATATGGGAATACGGAATTTGACAAAATGGAACGATGAAATTTTCCGGAAAACAAGCCGTGCGGTTGATAAGTTCGACGAACGCCTATGGAATCTGCTTGACGATATGCGTGATACGCTCGAAAAAGTCGACGGATACGGCTGTGCGGCGGTTCACGTCGGAGTTTTACGCCGTGTGGTTTTCGTAAACGATAACAGCAGTGTTATTGAAGTCATAAATCCGGTTAACATCGAAACAAGCGCGGAAACACAGGAGGTTCTTGAAGGTTCAATCGCTCCCGGTGCGCCGCGGGGATATGTAATCCGCCCAAAAAGCGTTACGGTAAAAGGATTTGACCGCAATGGAAATGAAGTAACAGTTAAGGGGGACGGTTTTCTGGCTGCCACGCTATGTCACGAAATAGACCATTTGGACGGAATTAAGTTTATAGATAAAGCGCATAAAATCATACCGGATTAATTGGAAGAAAACACCGATGTATCGGGATTATTTTTTGTTCCGTTTATTTCGTCGTTATATGCAAATTCTTTCGATAATTCTGATTCGATTGCCTCAACAAATTCCTTTTTTAAAGCTGGTTCATTTTCTATTATCTTGTAGAATTTCGCTATGAATATATTATAGCATATACACAGCGAAATTACAAGAGGATTTAAGTAAAAAGTCGAAAAATCTCTTGATTTCGGAATAAGTATGGGAGTGAAATCAAAAATGTCTATAAATGCAAGAATTAAAGAAGTCCGGCAGACAGTCGGACTTACTCAAAATAAATTTGCGGAACGCATTGCAATCTCAACCAGTTATCTTGCTGGGATGGAACTTGGCGATAAAAAAATCAATGAACGGACTATCAGAATGATCAGTATGGAATTCAATGCAGATGAACACTGGCTGAGAAGTGGCGAAGGTTCTATGTTCAATAATGAAGTAGAGGCAAGGGTAACTAAAGCGGCCAAACTATTCAAATCGCTTAACCCACAATTTCAGGATTGCGCTTTAAATCAGCTTAATGAACTTGTTAAACTATATAGTTTATATAAAGATTAAAAAATAACGCGCATTTGCAATTACAGCAGCACCCGCAACATTTTACAGTCTAGAGCAGCGGCAAATGGTTGTCGCAGAGCGGGCGCAATATAATATCTATATCGTTGCCGCCATATAAAATGATTTCGTGTGATTGTATTATACTCATATAATTTTGCTTCCTTTCCTTCGGGGTTTATAATAATTCCAAATGTTGCATACGTGAAATATCCTCTTTGCCCGCGATTATTTCATTAACCGTTTCTTCCGCTATTCCGTTATTTATCATCGCGGTTTTGCATTTTTCAAAAATGTTTCTATTATGTTCTTTTAATAAAGCGCGTTCTTTTTCGGTCAGTTCAGGGAATATTTTTGAAACGGTATCACGGTATTTCGGCACAGTATCAAAGTAACACGGTAAAAAGCAACCGTATGCTACAGCTTGTTTTCCCTGCACTTTTTTATCCGTAAGCCCGTATTCGTAATCATCATGCGCGTTCAGGTCGATAAATTGAAAACCGATTGTTTCGTCATAAAAGAAATTATCTTTGCCCACAAAATCTACTATTACGCCTGCATCAATAATTTTTATTGTATCCGCAATATACTTGTCAAAATGTTCTTGTGGTACTTTCGACAAAAATTCAACGCGACTTACCACATAATTTTTGTCGTTCACTTTATCTCTGTCATATAATTCCGCGCCTTTAGCCTTCGGTTGAATAATATAACCGCTACCGTTGTCGCTTTGGAAAGCCAGAATCGGCACAACATTGACTCCTTTCGCTTGCAAATCCAAAAGCGTATTGGCTAACCGTTCGAGATGTTTTAAGTCAGCGTCCTGCGTGGATACATTCCGAACATTGATGTTTTGCATTTTAAGAACCGCGTATTCGTCAAATAGGAATACTTTTGTATTTTGAAATCCGTTGTCGCCGCTTTTTTCGTTTGTCATGGTCTTTGTTGCATCTATCATCTGTTGTACGATTTCACGATCTATACCAAAATATTTTTCAATCATCATTTATTCTTCTCCTCTGTTTTATTTTTCTATATAATATATCTGCTCAAAATCCGCTTCCTGCTCTTTGTCGTAAACCTCAAAACCGTCAAGAAAAGTTTCTTCGTCCTCAAGATAGTCAAAATTGAGATGAGGCAATCCCAAAAAATATCCGAACGATAAAGCGGATTTTATCATATCGCTGTAATTTGTGCTGTTTGACCATATCATCAGATAACCGCCGTGCGTGACGTCAATTTGTATGTATGTGCCGTCAGGCAATAAAATTGCGGGAGCGAATCTGTCGTCGGTCGATGGTTTTTCGTTGTAAACCTCCCACATATACCTTGCACATAATTGCCCTTTCCCGAAAATATATTTTTTTTCTTTTATCGCCGAGAACGGCACTTTGTCAATACTTATATATGCAAACTTAAAATCTTTATATGGCTCCGTCAGTATTTTCAGACTATGACTTTTGCGTTCATCTTTAAATCCGCACTTCCTGTAAAATATATCTGCGTTTTCGTCCATATCAGGAATTGTGACGATTAATTCGCAGTCATTTTTTTTCGCGTATTCTATTCCGTCGGCAATCATAGCGCGGCCTATGCCTTGCCTTTGATAATCTTTGTCTATTTGCAGCATACCGAGATATACAAATTTTTTGTCCGGTTCGTCAGAGATAATCCATTCACCATGTCCGACTATTTTTCCGTCAAATTCCGCGACCTGAATATAAAATCCGCGTTCGAGACGTTTTGTGATCCATGCCGTGCATTCCTCGATTTCGTTCCACGGGTCTTCGCAATCACGGTGTATATTTGCTATGCCTTTTAAGTCAGATTCCGATGCTGTCATTTTTCTGATTTTTATGTTATCCATTTTCTTTTCCCTCCATATAATATTCAATCAACAGACCATAATTAAGCCTGTCATATCGTTTGCCGCCGAAATAGACGGCTTTCCGTTCACGACCTTCCAAAATAAATCCCGACTTTTCAAGGGATTTTTGCGCCGATATATTTATTTCGAGCGTGTTTGCCGTTATCCGCTCCATGCCAAAATTGTTGAACCCATAATCGAGTATCAATTTTAAGGCTTCCTTGCCATACCCTTTATTGCGGGTTTCGATTTTTGCCATACCCATTCCGACAGAACATGAACGGTTTTTTTCGTCGATGCTTTGCAGAGCCACGTCTCCGATGACCGTGCCGTCGTTCAGGAATATTCCGAGCCTGATATTCTCTTTCCCTTGAAGTTTTTGTATTTCGTCAAACCATTCGTCTGATTTTTCGACCGATTGCCCGATATATAAAGGTTCTACCGGGTTATCGAAGTCATATTCAAAATCCTCATATAATTTTTTGCAGTCGTTACGTTCCAGTACCGCGAGATATAGATTTTCACCTTGTAATTTAATCATTTTATTTTTCTCCTTTTTTCATATATTCATAAGATTTTCAGCGAATCTCAAACCGTCCAAACTTACCGTTCCGTCATCTTCAATATCCCAGCCGTTGACCATCGCCATCTCTATATACCAGCATTGCCGTATAATTTTACCGGGAATTTCTAAATGCTTTTCGAAATATTTCATGGCTTCTCCGTTTTTTCCACCGTCATTCGATATATACCGCATAATATCAAATACAGGGTCGCCGATAAAACCTTTCGGGTCTATAATTTTATATTCGCCGTCATTGTTTAATAAAATATTGAAAAAATGAAAATCCCCATGCAGTAATACTTTTTTGTTGTATATGTTTGAAATTTCAAAACATAATTCTTTTGCTCTTGCCGCATATTCATGCAATTCGCTGCAATTTATGTTTTTCTTGATATGTTCCGTAGTGTCGCAAACCCATTGCAAATAAGTCTTATATATTTCAGGATTTTTCGGTTCGATATGAAGACCGTTAAACAATTCTGAAAAAACAGCCAGTCTTTTTTCATGCGACGGTTCATCGCTTAACCTCGTTCCGGGCGTGACGCGCTCGATGAGCATAACTTTATTTCCGTTCGCTATATTTATATCACCCTCAAAAATTTGAACGAATCGTTTGCCGTTATACTCGCGCAAAGTATTATATTCCGAAATAAATTCGGAATCCTGTTGGTTTCCGCCTATTTTTAACACGCAATCGCCGTATAATTCAGATTTGCAAAAAAATATAGCGTTGGCGGAATACCAGTAATAAAAATCCAAAAATTTTATATCATACAACGTCCATTTTTTCGAATATGTTTCAATGTTGCGTAATATTCGAAAATAAAAATCATCGCCTCCGCGTGAAATAATATCATTCTTTTGTTTTTCTGTAAAACAATAACTCACATTTTTATCCTCCGTTTATTTAAAAATCAATAAAAAGGCTGCGAACGAAACCGCTCGCAGCCTGTACTTAATCTATATTCTCTGTTCAATCGGTAAACGGCAACAATTTAAAAGCATAGTTATAACTACGCATATAACACCATATTACCGACGAACCTTGGAAAGTTATACTTTCCTGATTAAGCTCCGCACAACGTCTCGCCGTTATTCCATTTGAACGGAGCTAACCATCACATCTAGTTTTACGTTTGAATTTAACATATCAATCTCTCCTGTTGAGTACAGTATAACATAAAATGAAAAAGAAATCAAGTATTTTTGCGTCATTCAAAAAAATCAACGAAACAATGTAATTTTGGTCTAATAGGGTTTCATAAATGCAAAGAAAAACAACAGCGGAATAAACTATATTCGGGTTTATTCAGCTGTGTTTTTTAGTTTCGTTATATTTTATATTGTTCGTTTTGAAAGCTTCATGTATTTTCGCTCATAGATTTTTCTAATTGTTAAATTATATTATTATTTATATCGTTGATACAATTTTCACAAATCATTTTTTCTTTTAAATTTTTTAGATTATACTGCGAATCGCAAATAATGCAGGATTTTTTCCATTTACACAGGATTATAGTATCATCTTGCGTAAATATTTCCAAAGGGGTTTGGTGTTATATTGAAAGTTTTTCTTAGTTCCATAGGCACTACCACTCTGCCTAATTCGTCTATTTGCCTTACAATTCCTGTTGATTTCATAATTATTTTTCTCCTTACATCATGTTTTTTATAATTTATTTTTATTAGATTCGTTGGAATCTTTGAGAATTACTTCTGATACTTCCAGCAAACATTTTATCTGTTCTACATTGAACCGGCATATGCCGTTTGGTTCTGAATTCTCTTTTATCAGTTCTTTAATCCTTTCGATTAAATCGAAAAGTTTTTGAGCATCATTCATTTTTATTCTTGGCTCCCTTTATTTCAACCTTATAGCGGCGATTGGCGATTTTTACAGTATATAATATTATATACTATAAAAAATAAAATAATATACCGTTATAAATTTTTATGACGTTTATTTTTTGAAACATATAGTTCTTAAATACTTTTCTTTCAGAATAGTATTTTTTATAATAACAAAATAAGAACTATATATCGGATTTCTATTTATATTTTTGCAAAATAAAGAATTATATGTCGAATACCGATTTATATTTTATTATACACTTTCTGAAATAATATTACAATAGATTTGGCTATTTTTTATTTTAGGAGGATTTATTTATGGAAGATAATTTGAATTATGAGCTTATCGGCATTAGAATAAGAGAACGGCGTATAAAAGCTAATCTTACACAAGAAAAAATCGCAGAAAAAATAGGGGCGAGTACCCGATACATAAGCAAAATAGAAACATCAGAAACTAAAATGTCTCTGAATTGTCTTGTGGCGATTGCCAATGCTCTTGAAACGACAACGGACCATTTATTAATGGATAATGTTATAGCGAGTACGCCGCAACTCATAGGAGAATTAGGAACAATTTTAGATGATTGTACTTCCGAAGAAATTTATTTAATCGCAGAGTTGGCAAAAACGTTAAAAAAAGGGGTTAGAACAAAAAATCTTAAACCCGCTGAATAAATATAAGATATAAATCGCATATCGTCGTCATTTAACGTTTGGACGGTTCTATCATTTTTTACTTTTAATAAAAAAAGTTTTCCCGGCTATTTTTCCGAGAAAACTTTTTTGCTTTATATATAAAATCATTTCATCGTCATTAACGTCCCGATAAATACAGGAAGATTTGTCGCGTTGTCGATGATAGCATACACGAACGGTTTGTCAAGCCGTACTGTCTTTGGTTCGAGCGGCATACCTCCGGCTTCCATCATAACGCTTGTAACCGCTCCGGCTTTTGTACCGAGTTCGTCAACAGAAATGTATGTCTTGTGCAGGACTTCGCCTATATAAATATTACCGTCGCTTGAAGCCGCCATTTTTTTGAAATCGGCTTTTTCGCCGTCAAAAGCGTCCGGCATACCGAGAGCTTTCAGCGCATCGTTCATTTGTATTTCATATTCATACTCGAATTTCGGCATAGAAGCATATACAGTGGTATTTTCGGCGTTTTTGATTGTGTTTTTGAATCCCGTTCCGGTAAGCGAAGCGATGTATTCTTCAATCGCAATCCCTTCGTTCGGGAGCAGTGCGGCGAAACTGTAACTATTATTAACATAGGGTTTTATGAACCCGGTCGCTTTACCGTCGTCGAGATAAGTATATTCGGTCGAATGCATAAAATCCGCATTCTGTTTTGTCCCGTTTATATCGGTAAAATTGCTTTCTTTTACATCGTACTTTTTATCGTAGGGTTTTTGCCATTCCGCGTCAAACACAACTGCATTGATGAGATAAAGCATAGCGGTGTCTTTTATTTCGTCGAGTATTTTTTCGATCATGCCATCTGTATTCGATTTTACCCAGTTATTTATATCTTGCATAGTTTGTTCGTCGAAAGCGGATTTATATGCGTAGGCGTTATAATAATCAGCGTTTTTCTGTAAAAAATCAGCTTTGACGCCCAAACGGTCTTTATCATCGCGGAACCATATGGAATTAGCGATGCTCAACTTTGATTTTTCCTCGCTCGGAAGCTCTTTAACATAGCGGTATAAATATTCGTTCAGGTCCTTTAGCGGAATATTACCACTAAGCAGCTTTTCCATTTGCGACAATGTTTCATTATTCGCACCGTTCGCGGTCATGGCAAGCGCAAGCATTACCGACAAGGGCGAAACGAGCGAATTTTCTTTTTCCGTGATACTCTTTTTAAAGAGTCCAATCGAAAAATCCGCCATGCTTGCGGCAAATGTGTCGTCCGGCGATTTACCGCTCACGATGTTCGGTGATATGTCTTTCATCAGGTCATCAGCTTGTACAGTCACAGCGCAACCTGTGATGTTCACGGCTATTGCTGCAATCAATAGTAGCGATAATAATATTTTGAAAATTTTCATGGGGGTTTCTCCTTGATATTTCGTTTTTTATATTAGACGCATAAACATGCCAAAAGTTCTTTTTGTGAGAAAAAATAAAAAATGTAAATAGCCAATCAAATTGACCGTTCACAAAAGTAAATCGAAAAACGAATTATAGAAAAATACGGTTGACGCAATTCGCCAACCGTATTTTTTTATATTGCTTTATTTTGATAAACTGAAACGGCAATTCTGACAGCAAGCGTCGTATCATATTCCGCTCTGGAAAGGTCTGCGAAAGGCGAACCAAGCAGGAGCGTTAACATCAAATGATTTCTGCAATATCCGGGCTCTAATGCACGCTCATAATGTTGCAATTCGTACCAACGGGCTATTAAGGATTGTTCTTCAAGATATTCCGGGACTTCTTCCGTAACCCAATCGCCATCGGCAGTTTTATATGTGCGTTTATGCGGATAATCCAATTTGACAAGTTCTTTTAACCGGTCCATGATGTTTTCCATTTCGACATAGTAAGGTATTACTGGGGTTAATATTTTATTATTATCCATAAACCCAATCATATTAATATTTCACCCCATCGCCTTCGATATTTTTGATTCCGATTTCTATAGTCCGACGATCCACTGCCGTAAGATAATTAATTTCCGACTTTTTAATATAATCCGGAGTTTCGTCCAATCGGTCATATCTCAATTTTATTAAAATACGTCCTTTACATACGACGTCAATATCGGTTTTCCCGAATATCATAGGGATCAAATCTTCAAATTGCATACGTTTTCCCTCCCCTAATCATATTTTCCAGATAAATCCGAGTTTGTCGGCGATATGTTCAGGCACCATCAAACAAACGTCTTTATATTGCTTCGGATATTTTTTTATCGAATTCTTCAAATCAGCGGATATGTTTATAAGCCTGCAGTATTCGTCCCATTTACCTTTGTTTATGATAGATTCAATCGGGATAAGATGCTCGATTTTTCTTGATTTCATAAAACAACCCTCCGTTTAAGCGTTTTTCAGCCTTATAGGTAAAACCATATATAAAAATTTACTGCCTTGAATATCCATGTTTATATTTTTGGTTTCATCGTCATAAGGCGATATAATCAATGATTTCGTAGAACTTTCAAGGTTCAATAATACCTTTTCTTCCTTGACGGCTTTGAGAGCGTCGGATAAATAATATTTGTTAAATCCTATTTCCATATCGTCGCCGTAAATATCTATATTGCATTCGTCGTATACCTTGCCCAAAGACGTTTCCGAAGTCACTTGTAAAATCCCGGCTTCGTCCTTGTTTTCTATATTTACTTCTTCTTTTTTGAAGTCCAGCTTAATCATGGCTTTTTGTTTGTCGTCCGTCAATACGCCGGCGCGGTCCAGGCTGCTTAAAAAGTTTTTCGTATTTATTACCGCCGTGGTTTTCGGATTGAGTGATATTGCGCGGGTGTAATCCAAATATTCGCTTTCGATCAACCTTGAAAAAAATATTATATTGTCAAACGAGACAATAAAGTGTTTTTTCGTGAGTTCTATCGCTGCCGGTTCTTCGCCGTCTCCTATCAATTTCATAAGTTCGGCAAGGCTTTTACCCGGAACTATAAATTTGAAATCCAATTCTTCGCTCGCAGCCAATCCATCGAAACTTCTCCTGATCGCCATTTTGAATCCGTCGCAGCTTATAACGTTTAATTGATTGTTTTTTATTTCGAACAATGCGCCGTTCAGAGCCGGACGGGAATTATTGTTCGCAACCGCAAACGACGTTGACATAATAAAACTTTTCAAAGTTTTACGCGGGAGCTTAAAACTTTTATCGCCTTTGAGTTCCGGCATCGCCGGAAAGGTTTCGCCGTCGATTCCGTGAAGCGTGAAATTGCTTTTTTTGTTCTTGATATTCATAACAAAATTGGATTCAACGGCAACCGAAATATCTCCTTCCGGCATATTCTTCACAATGGACGAAAATTTGTCGCCGCTCACAATGATTTTTCCGCTTTCGTTGATTTTCACTTTATCATCTGAAAGCGCAACTTTGACTCCTTTTTCTAAGTCGTAACCGCTGATGACAAGGGTGCCGTTTTCTTTGTCCGCCGTAAGTAATAACCCATCGAGTCCCTGAAAAACTTGTTTGTTTGACGTAGCAGACAATGCGGGGATAACCGCTTGGTTTAAAATGTTTTTTTCGCAAATAAAATTCATAATTTTTTCCTTTCATTTTGTTTTCGTTTATTTTTATTGATTTATATATAAAAACAGAACGCTGTTACACGTTCCGGAAATATGGTTATGCGTTTCCTTTCGGAAACATCTATATAAAAACGATAGAAAACGTGAATTTTCTATACGTCGGTTGCTGTGCCTATACTGAACAGAATTCAGTTATAACGGCTGAAAAACAAAAAAAGCGCCCAAAGGCATATAAATGCCCTAAGACGCTGTGTAAACTCTGATAACTTTGATTGTTTAGAACAACCGCTGATACTTATTATAGGTATTATAGCATATCCGCATAAAAATTACAATAGAAATTTGTAAGATAAATTATATATTTTTTACAGAGAAAGCAATTTATCAATCTGCGATTTTAAGACATTTAAAATCGCGGACAATCTGGCTTTTTCCTCAAAAGCATTTTCAAACGTGTCCAAAAAGATTTCTTCGGCGTTTTCTTTGATCGCTAAAATATTTTTACGGTACGCCGGAATATTTACTAATTTTATCTGCTCCTCAAAATCTTTGGCGAACGGTTTGGCTCGTACTGCTTCGGCATCTATAATAACGGAATTATGAAACAGACTTGAACCCGTGTCGAATATCGGAGCGGGCTTTATAAACTCGCCCGTGTTCGCGTTTCGTATCATACCGAAATTACCAAAATGTCTGTCCTCGTTTAAAACGATATAATCCAAAATCAAAATCAAATCAATAATATGGCTGTATTCACCGTAAATTTTTCTGCAAATTTCAAAGTGTTCGGGTTTATACGCCGAGCTTTCTATTTCGCGGAAATGCGTGAAAGGCACGTATTCAGTATCGGCGGTTATAAAATTTTTGCATGAACAATAAACTTTTTTCCCCGTCTTATTATTTTCGTCCCATATAAAATCATATCTGACCGTAAAATCTTTTTCAAATAACAACTCTGCGATTTTGCTTGCGAAAACTTCCCTGAAAGGTTCGGTTTGATAAAATGGGTCCGAACTGCCTTTTATCAAATATCGTTCGCCGCCGATTATTTTCCAGCGTTTTTTTACTGCGCCGTCGCTTGAATTATCGGGCGAAACCAAACTGCCGCCGTTCCAGTCTCCCGTAATCAGCAAATTACCTATATCTTCGCTGAAATCATTTTGAAAAAAATTTATGTCTTTCCATTGTATATCTTCCGAAGGTCTGATCCAATATTGGTCTGATAAAGAAAGCCCCAGACTTTTTTCGGCTAAAGCATCGAGTGATATATTATCCAAATTAAAAAACAATTCTTTTAATCCGTCCCTGCTACCCGGTATCCTGCGGCTCCGCCACCATTTTATAACGCTGTCAGTATAGCTTCCGTCGTCTTTTATGTCCATTAAAAACACAGGGAACAGTTTTTTATTTTCTTTTCGGAAATTATCGGTTTTATATATATTTCCGTTTATCATTTCCATGTCAAATAGTTCCGTTTCTTTGTTCATGAGCGTGTAAATCATAACAATTATGCCCCTTCTATATATTTTGTTTTAATTTCAACCAGTTTATATTATTCTATATTCGTATAACCGGCATATAAGCATATCCTGTCGTATGTTCGGCTGTATCGTATATTTCCAGCTCCTGCGCTCCGTTTTCGTTCATTTTGAAACCGTGTTCACGCATAAAATAGTCCCGGATATACGCGAAAAGCTCGTAAATTTCGCATTGCTTCTTCTTTGATAAAAGTTGCGCCGCGTATTTGTCGGTTTATGCCCGGATAAAGAGCGAAGCAGGCATTTTGTATATATCTATGCCTTCGGGTTGATTTTCCGTCGTTGTTTCCCTGACCCAACCGTACCCATGCGACTGCCTGTCGTGGAAATGCCAAAAGTTAATGCTCAACCCTACATCGCATACAGGCGGCTTACAGTCGATTATATCGTTGTAAGGAACTTCTGTGTGCCACAATTTATTGTCGCCTATCCTTACTAATTCAGTTTCAAAAGCGTTAAAATCATCAAAGTCCTTGGCGTAGATAATTTTTCCCGCAAAGATTGTTGCGGGCTTTTCCACCACTTCAAAGATTGCTTCGCCGACTCTGATTGTTTCGAGAACTTTTTCGTCCCCGTCGTTTTCCATTGCCAGCAAATTGTCAACAGAAATGCGACATAGCCGTCCGAGAAGTTTTAAATTATAAACGTCAGGCAAACATTCGCCTTTTTCCCACTTGGATACCGCTTGACCTGAAACGCCAATTTTAGCGGCGACTTCGTCTTGGGTAAGATTTTTTTCTTTTCTGATTTTCTTCAGCTTTTCGCCGAAAGCAACTTGATTAAACATATTGTTTATCCCCCTTTATATTTTCGTTTGAGATAATTATATCGCATATTACGGGATAAAACAATGGTATATATGTTGAATTAAAACAACGAAAATCAACCGAGGGTTGAACGCACAGCCGCGGATATCTACGTCGGATTCCGGCGTTGATGTACCGTAAGCATGGCTGCCGCCGAACGTCAAAAATATCAAGTTGTTTTTTAAATGTTTGTTCGTATTTAAAAATTTATATTCTTTTGTTTTTATAGTTTCATTAATGGTGTACATTATTTATTATCGCCCCTTTTTATTTTATCATATTTTCATATTATTTTCAAGTCATGTTTAACCGTAAAGCTAAAATGATTGGTTGTAAATGAATCGGGAGAGTATTGTTGTACTCTCCCGATATTTGGTGTTTTTAATTATATTACACCACTTTACAACTTTTTAAATCGTTAAAAATTCCGTAAAATAGAGCCTTTAAAAAGTTAATTTGAATTAATAGGGGTTTAGGGTGTGGCATTTTTATGCCCTAAACCATGCTTAATTTGAA